>Ga0207074_1043_pt1 | contig 20435 bp, 22 predicted proteins | sample Alteio_BWMinHeat_66_FD_153567 | JGI IMG/M metagenome (GOLD analysis project Ga0207074, IMG submission 153567) | Enriched cells from forest soil in Barre Woods Harvard Forest LTER site, Petersham, Massachusetts, United States -... | ecosystem: Environmental > Terrestrial > Soil > Temperate forest >...
ACGCAGCGATGTTCTTCACCATGTGCGCCCTGGCTTGTTGGGGACATCGGGAAGAGAGTCCTGGGCGACCCAGCGCTCAGCGAACAGCCAACGACCAGAACGCGAACGCTGACGAGTAAACGCACAATGCGGCGACTGCCTGCCTCCAATAACGATGCGCGTACCATCGCAATCGCAAAGAGATTGGCCTTCGGTTGTTCGAAGTCGATTTTGCGGCGCGGTGGATCAGAAAGATATTGGTCCCGTTGCTACGAGGGAATGGTCCTTGCACGCGATCCAACGCGTGGCTGCCGTCCCAAGATCGCTCTTTCAGTGCGAACATAATATGGCTCCTCAATTTGCCCTATCGGCATGATCAAGTCCAAAGATGAATGATTTACGGGAAGCGGGCAAGTCATTGCCCGGCAGTCAAGTGAAGCATCTGCTGGCACGATGGAGCACGAAACCTCGTTTCGATTCGGGAGGGGCCCGAAGCGAACAGAAAGGGGCCTCATGGCTCACTTGACGCAGTGGTTTCGAAAAAAGTGCTAGGGGCTGTGAGGACTGATGGGATTGTGGGTTACGGAGATGATGCCACTCAGGGCTACAGATGCGACCGTCGCGGGCCCTGAGATCATTGTCGAAACGGTGACGGCAGCCGAATCGGGCACAGCAACAGGCTGGGGAGCCGACGGATTCACTCCAGAACTATCAGCATTCGGCGTATCGGCAGGTTCGTTCTTCGCTACCTCTCGCACGCAACCCGTATAGGGTACATTCATCGAATTGCCCGCCGGAACGTTGTAATTCCGGGTGCCGTCAGTGAGCGTAAGATCGCCCTCCACGGCGGAGACTTTCAGCATTGCGCCCGTCTGCTGGACTTGATACCTGGCTGATTCCTTGACCGGTTTGACGGCCAGGCGTCCGTAACGCGAGCTCATCGCCTCGTTAGTCTGGATAGTGCCGCCGCCGCAGTAAAAATCTAAGTTTTGCCCGCTGAAGACGACGCTGGAATTTTCGTCGAGAAGGAGCGAAGAGCGGTTCGCGGTCAGGTTTCCAACAGCCTTTGGAGCTGTCTCGATGCGGTCACCCGCAAAGACAGTGGTGACCGGCGTTACGGGAGAGCCATTCACACTCACGCCACCGTTACTGCGCAACATTCCCGCCGTCGTCGCGGCAAAAGTATGCAGGCTCGCGATTGAGAGCAAGAGAAGTGCTGCCGCCAGATTGTATGCAAGGCGTTTCATTAAACGGTCGTCAAGGGACTGTAAACATTTTCACCTGACCGTCGAACTAATGCAAGTACTTTCGCATGAACAAGTTACCAGAGTAACCGATGCCGATTTAGATACTGCTCATGTTCGACAAGAACTCGGAGTTGCTCTTCGTTTTGCCCAGTTTGTCAATGAGCAGTTCCATGGCTTCCACCGGGGACAATGGATTCAATACCTTGCGAAGCACCCAGATACGGGCAAGGTCGTCCTTCTGAATCAGGAGCTCCTCTTTGCGAGTGCCGGAACGCTGAATATCGATCGCCGGGAAGACGCGCTTATCCACAAGCTTACGGTCGAGGATGATCTCCATGTTGCCGGTACCCTTGAATTCTTCAAAGATCACGTCGTCCATGCGCGAGCCGGTTTCGACCAGCGCGGTCGCAATGATGGTCAGCGAACCACCTTCTTCAATGTTGCGGGCTGCACCGAAGAAGCGCTTCGGACGTTGGAGAGCATTGGAGTCCACGCCACCCGAGAGCACTTTGCCGGATGGGGGAACGATGGTGTTGTAAGCGCGTGCGAGACGCGTGATGGAATCCAAAAGTATAACGACGTCGCGCTTGTGCTCGACCAGGCGCTTCGCCTTCTCGATAACCATCTCAGCGACCTGCACGTGGCGTGCTGCCGGCTCGTCGAAGGTCGACGAGATGACTTCGCCCTTGACCGAGCGCTGCATGTCTGTGACTTCTTCCGGACGCTCATCGATCAACAATACGATCAATACGACTTCCGGATGATTGGTCGTGATGCTGTTGGCGATGTTCTGCAAGAGCATCGTCTTGCCGGTACGCGGCGGAGCGACGATCAGTCCGCGCTGCCCTTTGCCCACCGGCGTAAGCAAGTCCATCACGCGCGCGCTTACGTTCTCACGCACGCTCTCTTGCTTGATGCGTTCCTGGGGATAGAGCGGCGTCAGATTGTCGAACAGGATCTTGTTGCGCGCTTCGTCGGGCGATTCAAAGTTCACCGCTTCGATCTTGACCAGTGCAAAGTATTTTTCGCCTTCATGCGGCGGACGCACCTGTCCGCTGACCGTGTCGCCGGTCTTCAAGTCGAACTTCCGGATCTGCGAGGGCGAGACATAGATGTCATCCGGGCCGGGCAGATAGTTGTAATCAGGGGAGCGCAGGAATCCGTAGCCGTCTGGCAGGATCTCCAATACCCCTTCGGCGAAGATGTGGCCTTCTTTTTCACTTTGCGCTTGCAAGATCTTGAAGATGAGGTCCTGCTTACGAAGTCCACTCGCGCCGGGCAGGTCAAGGGTACGGGCGATCTTGGTGAGTTCCGTAATGCTTTTTTCTTTGAGTTCAGCGATTGTCAATTTGTCACCTACGGGAGTTTGGTTTTTCTAAGGGAGGATGCGCCGATTCAATCAAGAAAGGCGGGACGTTCGCCGCGCGGGCGCGCGGCGAACTGGTTGAACATTATGCTGCTTTGCGATGTGTCTCCGCAACCGGCCCAAACGTTTCCATGACGTGTTCCGGAGCGCCCGCAGTGGCGAACTTCTCCAGGACCTGGTTCATGGTGTCTTGCACGCGGGTCGCAGGACGATGGAACTTACGCGTCGCCTTGGAAACCAGCTGGCAAAGCATGTAACGATTCTGCACTGGAGCGATTGCCCCATAAATAAGATTAGAACGCATTGTTATTTACCTGCCTTTAATTAGGAATACCGCTCGATCTTCTGACTGGCCTTCTAGCCTGAATAGACGCGTGCGGGCAACAAAAGTTACGGCTTGAAATGTCTGGGGCCTGAAGCTAGCTAGATGCTTTCCAAAGCGTTTGGGTTGCAATTCTTTAGGACTAACAACGTGCGCTTAGACGATGACCGGGCGGGAAACTGAGTGACCGGAAAAGCAGTTACCAGACCGTCTAAGGTACCGTCCCTAGAACGAATGGTCAAGAAATATCTTGCAATTTGATTCATATTAACCCCACATTCACTAGCCAATCCATATAAGTTATTTATTTTCAATGATTTTAGTTTTGGCAACTTCCCAAGTCGCAAGCGGTTCTTATTTATAGGCGCGTTAATAGGGCGCAAGGGGGAACGGGTTATGCTCTGGACAATCTTTGTGATTCTGCTGGTCATGTGGCTGTTGGGCCTGGTGAGCAGCTATACGTTCGGTGGATTTATCCACATCTTGTTGGTTTTGGCTGTGATCGCTCTGATCTTCCAATTGATTACTGGCCGTAGGGCGATTTGAAGGAGGGTAGCATGAGAGAACACATGGATAAAGACAGAGTAAAAGGAAAGATAGAGGACATCAAAGGGCGCGTCAAACGCCAAGCCGGCGAATGGACCGGGAATGAGCGGCTGCAGGATGAAGGCGCCATGCAGCAAGGCAAAGTACAGAACGCTTGGGGCAAAGTAAAGGACGCCGCACGCGACGTCAAGGATGACTTCGAAGGCAAGAAGAAGGACGATAAGAAGGACGATCGAGCTGCATAGCGAGTCTCAGAGCAGCGAAAAAAGGCGGGCGACTTTCAAGTCGTCCGCTTTCTTTTTTGCTCCAAAATCATGTTGCCAGTCTTGCCGACTGTCGCCGCCCAGCCTGGGGGGACCACGGTGGTCCCGCTGTATTCATAGATCACAGATGGACCCGCGTATGTCTTCCCAGTAGACATCGAGGAACGCTCATACAACATGGCGGACATGGAACGGCCATTGAATACGGCCTTCGATCCGATCGGTGCAGCGCTCTCTTTTATTGTTCGCGCCGGCCTCGTCTTGGGCCTCTGGGTCTCAATCGATGCTCTCAGCCGCAGGTTCACGATCTCGACCTGATTCTGCTCGAGCATGTAGCCGTAGCGACGCCGGTGTTCTGCGTGAAATGTCTGTAGCGAATCCGCGTTCGAGGGGACGGCCAGTTCGAACCCTTGTCCGGCATATCGCATCTCTAACCATCTCTCGAAAGCGACCTGACCGGGCCATCGCTCCGCATGGAAGTCTTTTCGCGCATTGGCCTCAAGCTTCCGGAATTCTGCCGCCAGATCACGTTGTGGCAGGATACCGTCACACGACCACAGTAGAGTCCGCGAATAGTCCTTCACGACATTACTCATCAGGATCCCGAGCGCCGAAAGTGCACCGGGCATCGCTGGTACGATCACGCGCGGCATCTCCAGGGCGGCGGCAAGTTCGCAGGCATGCATGGCTCCTGCTCCTCCGAAGGCGACGAGCGAGAAATCGCGCGTGTCGTGGCCCTTGTCGATAGAGACCACGCGTATCGCCTTTTCCATGTTAGCGTTCACGATGCGGACCACACCTTCCGCGAAACGCATCACTGACAGATTCGATTTCCGCGTGCGCAGCCAAACAGCGGTCAGCTTCTCAGTCCGATCGACATCGAGCTGAAATCCTCCGCCGAGGAAACGCTTCGCGGGCAAACGTCCAAGCAGTAGATTTGCATCAGTGACAGTGGGCTGAGTTCCCTTGCCGTAACAGATCGGCCCGGGATCAGCGCCGGCGGATTCAGGGCCCACGCGCAATGCCCCGCCGGCGTCAAAGCGCGCCAGGGAACCGCCGCCGGCGCCCACCGTATGTATGTTCAGCATCGGCACGCGCACGGGCAGTCCATCCACTTCTGCCTCATTCGTCACGGTTGGCGCGCCTTCCACGAGACAAACATCAGTCGATGTTCCTCCCATGTCGAATCCGATGATCTTCGCAAAGCCACTGCGCTTCGCCATGGCCGCCGCACCTACTACGCCGCCCGCGGGACCTGAAAGCACAGTTCGCACCGGCTCTCTCGCGGCCGTCGCCAATGATGTGAGCCCACCGCTCGACTGCATCACGAATACGAGTGCCGGCTTCGCCACGCGCTGGCGGATGCGATTGAGATAGTCGGTCATGACCGGCTGCAAGTAAGCATTGACCACGATGGTGCTGGCTCGTTCGAATTCGCGAAATTCGGGCAGTATCTGGTGAGAGACCGAAAGTGGAAGCCTGAGACTTTTTAACTTCGCCGCGACCACGCGTTCATTCGCGGGATTGGCGAAAGAGAATAAGAGCGAGATCGCGATGGTATCCGGCTTCGCTTTCCGAATGGCCGCACGCAGTCGTTTCAAGTCGGCAGTAGAAGGCTTAACCAATATCTTGCCGTCTTTGTCAGTGCGCTCGTTTATGCCGAACCGGAGTTCTCGCGAGACCAGGGGTTTGATAGCGTCAAAGAAAAAATCGTAGAGCTTCGGACGCGCTTGCCTCCCGATCTCGATCGAATCTTCAAAGCCTTTCGTCGTGACAAAGGCGACCCGACCGCCTTTGCGTTGCAAGAGTGCATTGGTACCAACCGTTGTGCCATGCAGGAGCGTGACTGCTCCTTTTGCCGCTATCTGCGCCACCGCGCCGGCGATCGCCGTGGAAGGATCAGAAGGCGTCGAGAAAAGTTTTAGGGCTTTGAGTTCACCGCTCGCTGGGTCGATCCACACGCAGTCGGTAAACGTGCCGCCGGTGTCAATGGCGATGCGCAATGGAGTCTTGCGGGAGCGTGCGGGCATGATGTCAACGCCGCATGAGTATATCGGCGGAGACGAAGATAAAGAAGACGACCGCGATCACGCCATTCATGGTGAAGAACGCCGCGTTGAGGCGGCTCAGGTCGTCAGATCGCACCAGGGATTGCTCGTAAGCCAGCAGCATCCCGACGACGGCCACGCCAGCGATCGCGATCACACCCAGCCCAAACGTATAGACCAATGCGAACATCATCGCGAGCGATACGAAATGCAGAAGGCGAGAGATCAGCAGCGCTCTACCTATGCCAAATGCCTGGGGAATGGAGTACAAGCCGCTCTGGCGATCAAAATCGAAATCCTGGCACGCGTAGAGAATGTCGAATCCGGCTACCCAGCAGGTCACGGCAACAGTCAGCAACAAGATCCGCGGATCCAGCGAGCCGCGCACGGCTATCCACGCGGCCGCCGGCGCAATGCCGAGCGCCAAGCCCAGCACCAGGTGAGACCATCGCGTGAACCGTTTTGTGTAGGAATAGAGAAGAACGACCGCGAGCGCCACTGGCGAAAGATATAAGGTAAGACGATTCAACTGCGCCGCACCGAGGACAAATGCCGCGCAAGTGAGGACTACAAACATTACGACGAACGAGCGCGACAAGATTCCCGCGGGGAGTGCGCGCATTTTCGTCCGCGGATTGGCAGCGTCAATATCTACGTCCGCGATGCGGTTAAACGCCATCGCGGCGGAACGAGCGGAGACCATGCACACCACGATCCAGAGCAACTGCCAGCGCGTCGGCCAGCCTCGTGCCGCGAGCATGGCTCCGCTCAGCGCGAATGGCAACGCGAAGATGGAGTGTTCCCACTTGATCATCTCCAGAGTGGTTCGAATGTTGCGCAGGAAGGGCACGGATGGATTGTAAACTGCCGGCTCAGCGTGAGGTTTTGCGGGCATCTCGCAAGGTCTTCAACACAGCCAAAAGATTCTCGTCTTCAGGTTTCTCGGTCTGACCGTAATGGAAATTGATGAAAGTCCATCGCCCGTCACGGAGTTCTAACTCAGGAGTGACATCGGACTTTTCGTTCTTTTTGCCGGAAACCACTCCGTGCACGTTCGCTGAACAGTGCGCATCTTTGACTGTGACCGTCCCGACAACATATCGATGCTCCGGATCCTGCGTGTTCAGGAACGGATCGAAGTCTAGGCCAACGATCTCGTCCTTGTTTTTTCGGCTGGCTGCCAAGTCTTCTTTCAATGACTTGCGCAATTCGGGGCTAAAAGCAAAGTCTTTGCGGTCGAGTGCGACGTCTGACATGACTTTGTTTCCAGAATGGAGCATCGCAGGCACATACCAGCCGTAGAACTTCTGCACATAAGCGCGACAGGATTGTTCTGGAGTGAGAACTGGCTTCGGCGACGCCTTCTGAGCGAACGCCCCAGCGGCCATCAGCAGTAAAAGACCGATGGCCACGCGCGGGATCGTCCTAGAACAGCTCATAGCCGGCGAAGAAGTAGCTAAGCTCGAATTTTGCGGTGTCGTCCGCGTCAGAGCCGTGCACCGCATTGGCTTCAATGCTCGAAGCGTGCTTCTTGCGGATGGTACCGGCCTCAGCATTCGCGGGGTTTGTCGCTCCCATGAGTTTGCGCCAATCGGCGATGGCATTTTCCTTTTCCAATGCCAGCGCCACCAGCGGTCCACTGGACATGAAATCGCAGAGCGAGCCGAAGAAGGGCTTGCCGGCGTGGACAGCGTAAAAACCTTCGGCCTGTTCGCGCGTGATCTCCATCATCTTCATCCCGATGATGCGAAAGCCGGCCGCGTGGATCATGTTGAGAATGTCGCCGGTCGCGTTCTTCTTGACTGCGTCCGGCTTGATGATGGCAAACGTGCGTTGTGTCTTCATGCGTCTTGAGAGTCTCGTTTCGGTATTGGGATTCGATTCCATTCAGCCGTCCCAACGGGACTGCCTTGGTCCTGCGCTGCCACCCAGCGCTAAAGCGCTAGGCTGATTCATTTTGTCCCTAGCGGGACGAGCTACGACTTTCCCATCGCGGCGATCAATGTCTCGCCGATAACCGCAGGCGACTTCACCACACGAATGCCCGCGGCTTCGAGCGACTTCATTTTTTCCGCCGCCGTCCCATGTCCGCCGGAGATGATGGCGCCGGCGTGGCCCATGCGGCGTCCCGGGGGCGCGGTCTGTCCCGCAATGAAAGAGACGACCGGCTTCTTCACGTTCTTCTTCACGTACTCCGCAGCAACTTCTTCGGCGTTGCCACCGATCTCTCCGATCATGACGATGGCCTCAGTTTGTGGATCTTCATTGAACAACTTCAACGCATCTACGAAACTGGTTCCGATGATGGGATCGCCGCCGATGCCGATCGCGGTCGATTGCCCCACACCGCGCTGGGTCAATTGATAGACCGCTTCGTAAGTCAACGTTCCGGAACGCGAAACGATGCCGACATTTCCTTCCTTGTGTATCTTCCCCGGCATGATGCCGATCTTGCATTTGCCCGGCGAGATGATGCCCGGGCAGTTCGGGCCGATCAGTCGCGACTTCTTCCCCTTCAGATATTCCCACGCGCGAACCATGTCGAGCGCGGGAATGCCTTCCGTGATGCAGACGATCAGCGGCAGTCCGGCGTCAGCCGCTTCCATGATTGCGTCGGCAGCGAACGGCGGAGGGACGAAGATAACGGTCGCGTTCGCTCCGGTCTGCTTCACTGCATCGGCAACGGTGTTGAATACCGGCCAGCCTTCATGCGTGGTGCCACCCTTGCCCGGCGTCACTCCGCCGACAACTTTCGTTCCATACTCGGCGCAACCCTTGGCGTGGAAAGTTCCTTCGCGCCCAGTGATGCCTTGAACTATTAATTTTGTGTTCTTATCGACGAGGACGGACATTATTATTTTGCCCCCTTCGCCGCGGCGACAACTTTTTCTGCCGCATCCTTCATCGTCTCTGCCACGATGAAGTTCAATCCGGACTTCTTCAATATCTCCCGGCCTTCATCAACATTCGTTCCTTCAAGACGAAGAACGATCGGCAGTTGGATGTTCGTCTTCTTCGCGGCTTCCACGACGCCGTTCGCCAAGGTGTCCACCCGCAGGATGCCGCCAAAGATGTTGATGAGCACCGCTTTCACGTTCTTGTCACTCAGCAGGATCTTGAAAGCGTTCTCCACCTGCTGCGCATTGGCGCCGCCGCCTACGTCTAGGAAGTTCGCGGCCGAGCCGCCGGCATACTGGATGATGTCCATCGTGGCCATCGCCAGGCCGGCGCCATTGACCATGCATCCCACGTTGCCGTCCAGCTTGATGTAGTTCAGGCTGAACTTTGAGGCTTCCACTTCGAGCGGGTCTTCTTCCGCTACATCGCGAAGTTCTTTGAGGTCTTTGTGGCGGAAGAGCGCGTTGTCATCGAAGTTGATCTTCGCGTCCAGCGCGAACAGGCGGCCGTCTGTCGTAGTGATGAAAGGATTGATCTCGAAGAGTGATGAATCCGTTTCCTCGAAAGCCTTGTAGAGCGCTGTCATGAACTTTACGGCTTCATGGATCTGCTCGGGCTTGAGGCCGAGTCCGAATGCCAGTTTGCGTGCCTGGAATGGCTGGAATCCGACCGCCGGATCGATGAACTCTTTCAATATCGCTTGCGGGTTTTTCGCCGCGACCTCTTCAATCTCCATGCCGCCGGCCTGCGATGCCATGAAAACCAGCTTTGCGGTCGCGCGATCCAGCACGATGCCAAGATACAATTCCCGCTCGATAGGCAAGGTCTCTTCGATCAAAAGTCGCCGGACCTTTTGTCCCCCTGGTCCAGTCTGGTGCGTCACTAACTGCATGCCCAGTATCTGCGTCACGTACTGCATCGCCTGGTCGAGCGTCTTTGCGACTTTTACGCCGCCTCCTTTGCCGCGTCCGCCCGCATGGATCTGAGCTTTGACGACCACGCCGCCTGCGCCGGCATCGAGCAAACGCTTGGCGATGGTTTCCGCTTCATCGCGGGTGGAAGCCATCTCTCCGCGCGGGATGGAGACGCCATACTTCGAGAGAATGGCTTTTGCCTGGTATTCGTGGATTTTCATTCTTGGTTTGTCGGAACTTTCTTTCGGGAGTCCCGACAGCTTCGCCGACGGGCAGCAGTGAACCTGTGATTTTATAAGACGAACGCGATGCTGGGCAAATGTCTGGATCGATGGTTGCATCCTTGCGGCGCCCCGCGAGTCTAATAGTCCTCAATGAACGAGATCGCAGCCCGAATCGCCTCCGTACAAGTCGGCATGCCCGTACGCCTCGGCGAGTTTGACGATGTCTGGTTTACCGCCATCTTCAAGTCTCCCGTTGCAGGCCCCGTCGCGGTGAAGACCCGCAATATTGAAGGCGACGGGCAAGCCGATCTTCGCGTTCACGGCGGCCCAAATAAAGCGGTGATGGCGTATCCGGCAGGGCACTATCCGCTCTGGCGAAATGAACTTGGCTTGAGCGAAGAACAATTCCCCTTGGGCGCGTTCGGCGAAAACCTGACTGTCAGTGGATTGAGCGAGAATACGGTGTGCATCGGCGACATCCATCAGATCGGCACCGCCGTGCTTCAAGTCTCACAGCCAAGGTCGCCCTGTTGGAAGCTGGCGCGAAAGTGGTCGATGCCTGACCTGCCTAAGAAGTTAGTCACGTCAAAACGATCAGGTTGGTATTACCGAGTGCTCCAAGAAGGCATTCTGCAAAGCGGAGATGACGTTCAGCTTTTGCAACGCGCACATCCGGACTGGCCTGTTCGACGCGTCACTGATGTCACCTACAACCTCGATCGCAATGAAGGCGACCTTGCCGCCATGGATCGGCTCGAGGCCCTCGCGTCAGACTGGAAAGAATAAGAAAGCGCAGCTCTGAGGCTGCGCTTCCTGCTGAAGAGTGGCCCCTTACTTCGGGTTGTTGGAGTTGTTCGTGCCGCAGGTCTTGGCGATGGTCGAGATGCTGTCCACCCGGAACTCGCGGTCTGCGCCCGCGCTTGCCGAATAGCTCTGGTTGCCCGTGGCAGCATTTGCGCTTGAAGTCGTCGCATCCGTCGCCGCGGTGCCGCTGGCGCGCGTATCGCTGCGCGTGTCAGTCTTCACTGGGTTGTCAGTCTCGCTCTTGCCGGTTGCGCTAGTGATTGGTTGATCTGACTGCGGCAACGCACTGGCAGCAGTGTTGCCGGTCGTGTTCATTGCGGTTGAGTTTGTGCTTATCGAATACGAGCCGCGCGCGCGGACTCTCTCACCCACATGGTCAGACAAGCTGCCTGCCATCATGCTCGAAGGAACGATCGTGATGTTCTTGTTCTTGGTGTATAGCGTGAAGCTTCCGTTGCTGTTGCCATCCAGGCAGCCGACTAGCGTCTCACTCTTGCCGCTCTTGCCGGCCGTTTCCGTCTGCGTATTGGTAGTCGTGGTTGTCGTTGTCTGATCTTGCGTCGTTGAGGTTGTAGGTGGCGTGGTGGCGGTGTTCTGGTCCGCATCGCCTGACTTGTTGGTCGTTGCGTTCGGATTGGCGCTGCCGGTCGAATTGGTGGTGCCGCTCTGGTTCGGATTCGGACTCGGATTGACATTCACATCCGGTGGCGGCGGGGCGTTCGGATTCGGTATCGGCGTGGTCTGCTGCGTGGGATTCTGCACGCCGTTATTTGCACTATTCGGTGTTGTTGGTGTGGTCTGCGCGGCTGCGAACGCACCTAACGCGAGCAGCAACACAGAGATTACAAAGAACTTCTTCATAGATGTCTAAAACCTCCAGGTCCTTGGCTTGAAAATCCAGCTCCGGTCTTAGTGATTCGGCGTCAAGAGGGGAGGTTGTCCTTCTCGGAATCCGTCATTCCGCGCCCTGCAGAAGATGGTTAAAGGCAACGCCTTAGTACCCCGTTTGCAGCCCAAATTTGCCGGGTTTCCCTCGCTGATTTACCTTTAGGAGCTCACGTCATGATCACTTTCACCGAAGCGCTACATAAAATCGCGAACCACCGCTCGTCGCTATCGCGGGAAGAGGCGCGCTCCGTCATGGACGAGGTCCTGCATGGCAAAGCGACTGACGCGCAGATCGCGGCGCTGCTTGTCTCCCTGCACATGAAGGGTGAAACGGTGGAGGAGATCGTGGGATTCGCCGAGGCCATCCGCTCGGCGGCGACATCATTCGACTCTGGCAAACCGCTGGATGACAGCGGCCTCGACGTTTCCGGCACCGAACGCGACGCTCTGGTCGACACCTGCGGCACCGGTGGCGACACCAGCGGCACGTTCAACATCTCCACCGCGACCGCGCTGACCGTCGCCGGCGCCGGCGTTCGAGTGGCCAAGCATGGCAACCGCAGCGTGACGTCAAAATGCGGGTCAGCAGACGTGATTGAAGCCCTGGGTGTGAATATCGGCCTGCCGGCGGCGCGAATGGCCGAATGTTTGAACGAGGTCGGCATCGCTTTCCTGTTCGCACCCGCGATGCATTCGGCGATGAAATACGTTCAGCCCGCCCGCCGCGAACTTCGACTGCGCACTGTCTTCAATCTGCTCGGGCCCCTGACCAATCCCGCCCATGCGTCGGCACAGGTCGTCGGCGTCTATGCGGAATCACTGGTGGAAAAACTGGCGCAGGCGCTGAAGCTTCTCGGACTACGCCGCGCGCTGGTCGTCCATGGAAAAGATGGGCTCGACGAGATCACCATCACTGGTCCGACGATGGTGGGCGAAGTACGCGATGGCTGGGTCAAGACTTATGAGATCACTCCGGAAGAGTTCGGACTGAAGCGCGACACACTGGAATCCATCTCCGGCGGCGACGTGCAGGCGAACGCGGAGATCATCCGCGAGGTGCTGGGCGGCAAGAAGAATGCGCGTCGCGATGTGGTGTTGCTGAATGCCGCTGCTGCGCTGGTCGCCAGCGCGAAGGCGGATTCCATCAGCCAGGCAATGCCGCTGGCGGCGAAGTCGATCGATTCCGGCGCGGCGAAGGCGAAACTGGATGCGCTGGTGGGGTTCACGAACCGGCAACGGTAATTCTTGAGTCTATCGGCTCGTTGGCTTCATCCGACCCTGTGTTATCGTTCTGAGACTCTATGCCGCGTTACGATTATCGCAAGCTCGCGCCGCTGCCTGACGCACAGAAGTCGTTCGACAGCTGGCTCGAATGGCTGGACAAACAATTTTCCAATAAGGACGCTAGGCACCGCAGCGAAGTCGTGCGCGATGTTCTGCATGACATTTATCTCGGTCGTCCATACACCGCGCCAACCGCCAAGGCTTCTCTGAGCGAACAGGCGCTGATCCACAGTTTTGATCCGCGCAATGCAACGCTGGAGCCGGAATACTATGGTGACGTTGACGCCGCTAAGTACGCCGAACGCAAGCCGCTCATATGGTTCTGGATGATGTATGACCGTTCGCCGTTGGGCCTCAACCACGCCCTGGGCTATCGGGTGCGGGCGATGCTGGGCAAGCACATCTTCAAGCACATCGGGCAGAACGTAAAGATCTTCCACGGCGTGGAAGTCAGCTTCGGCTACAACCTCACCATCGAAGACAACTGCACCATCCACAAATATGTCCTGCTCGACGACCGCGGCGAGCTCATCATCCACGCCGGCAGCTCCATCTCTGATTATGCCAACGTCTACACCCACGATCATGACCTCAATGACGGCATGATCATCGCCAACCACAAGACTGAGATCGGGCCTAAAGCGCGCATCACTTATCACGCAACCGTGATGAGCGGAGTGAACGTCGGCGAGCACGGACTGGTCGGCGCGCTCGGCGTCGCCACGAAAGACGTGCCGCCCTACACCATCGTCGCTGGCATTCCTTCCAAGCCCATCAAGGTGAAGACCATCGCGCCGAAGTAAGCCGCCAGCTTTCAGCAGTCAGCATTCAGTCAATCACTCACATTTACTTTGGCGAGACGGTATTTGCACGCCGAAACTCATGCCTCTATGGTTCTGAGATTTAACAAGTATTCACAGGCTGAGTGCTGACGGCTGAAGGCTGATGGCTCGGTTTACCGTGTTAACATCAATCCACTCAGTCCATGCCGAATCCTCAAGAAAAATCAGGCAAAAAGCGCGTATTGAGCGGCATGCGTTCCACCGGAAAACTTCATCTGGGCAATTATGTAGGAGCTTTGGCGAACTGGGTCAAGCTGCAGGACACCCATGACTGTTTCTTTTTCATCGCCGATTGGCACGCGCTGACCACCGATTACGCTGATACCTCGAGCATCAAGCAGAACACCTATGAGGTCGCGCTCGATTGGCTCGCGGCCGGGCTCGATCCTGACAAGTGCGTGATGTTCGTGCAATCGCATGTTCTGCAGCATGCGGAGTTGCATCTGCTCTTCTCCATGATCACGCCCCTCGGTTGGCTGGAGCGCGTCCCTACCTATAAGGAACAGCAACAGAATCTGGCGACGAAAGACCTCAGCACTTATGGCTTCCTCGGATACCCGGTGCTTCAGGCTGCGGACATTCTGATCTACAAAGGCGATTTCGTTCCCGTAGGCGAGGACCAGGTGGCACACATCGAACTCACGCGCGAGATCGCGCGGCGGTTCAACGGGTTTTACTCAAAGAAAAAACCGCTCCTGCCTGAGCCTCAGCCTCTACTGACGAAAACACCCAAGCTGCCCGGCACTGATGGACGCAAGATGTCAAAGTCGTATGGGAATTACATCCTACTGAGTGAACCAGAGGCCGAGATCCGAAAGAAGCTGAAGACCATGGTCACCGATCCGGCGCGCGTAAAACGCACTGACCCTGGCAATCCCGACGTCTGTCCGGTTGGCGACCTGCACAAGATATTCAGTGACACCAAGACATTGGAGAATGTTTACGCCGGCTGCCGCAGCGCGGGCATCGGATGCATCGAGTGCAAGGGCTGGGCCGCTGACCATCTGATTAAAACCATTGCGCCCATGCAGGAGCGGCGGAGAAAATATGAGCGGGACGCAAAGTTGACGCAGGAGATCATCGCTGAAGGCGACGCAAAGGCACGAGCCGTGGCAGAACACACGATGACGCAAGTGCGCGATGCCATGGGCCTCTACCAGGGTTTCGATCTTCCGCAAGGCGCCACTTCAGCGAAGCAGAATAAGTAGATGCCAGGACCGCAACAGCCCGCGAACAAGCAGCAGCCGGCGAACGAGTTCCCTTTCGCTGTCACCGTCTCTGATGTTTATGACGGCCCGCTGGACCTGCTGCTTGACTTGATCCGCAAGCAGGACATCGATATTCACGACATTCCCATCGCGCGCATCACGCAGCAGTTCCTCGCCTACACGGAACGCATCAAGCAGATTGACGTGGATTCGGCAGCCGAATTCATCTACATGGCGTCTTTGCTCATCCACATCAAGTCAAAGATGTTGCTGCCGCGGGATCCGGATGCGCCCGCAGAAGAGCAAGGCGACCCGCGCGATGAGCTGGTCGCGCGACTGCTGGAGCACGAGAAGTTCAAGAACGCCGCGCAGATGCTTTTGCAAAAACAGCATCTGGAAGAAGCGGTCTGCAGCAATCCGAACCTAAGAGAATTCAAAGACGACGAAGGTACCGAGCCGGAGATGGCTGCGGATGTCGTCGACCTGGCGCGTACTTTCCAGAAGATCCTCGACCGCGCAAAATCGCGGCCCATCGTGCAGATCGACGAAGACGCAGTCACCGTCGGGCAGATGATCGAATTCGTGCGCCGCCGTTTGATGATCGAGGAGAAGCCTGTTCGCCTGAAGCGACTCTTGCACAACCTGCATTCACGCAACGCGCTGGTCTGCACCTTCCTCGCCTTGCTGGAGCTAGTAAGATTGCAGGCGATACTGCTGCGCCAGGACCGCCTCTTCAGTGACATCATCATCAAGAAGCATGAGAACTTTGACCAGATCATGACGGAGCAACTGGCGCTGCGCGACGACTGGAGATGACGAACGCGGGAATGTTGACACTCAAAGGAAAACTCGAAGCCATCATCTACGCCGCCGAGGAACCCGTCAGCCTGGATCAGCTGGCTGCGTTGTTGAAGGAATCCGGCCTGCTGCCATTGTTGCTAGGGACTGGTGCCGAAGAAAGCGATGACGCGCCTGCCTCCCAGCCGAAAGATGCCAAAGCAGAGAAGGCTGATATCAAAGCGAAGCTCCGTGCTGTTCTCGACGAGATGGTGGCCTCTTATGCAGGCGACGATCGCGGCCTTGAGATGCGCCAGGTCGCAGGCGGGTACCGCTTGTCCACCAAGCCGGAGCATCACGATGTTGTGCGCGCGTTCGCCAAGAGCCTTAAGCCGCCTGTACGTCTGTCGCTTCAGGCGCTGGAGACGCTGGCGGTCATTGCCTATAAGCAGCCGGTCACCTCGCCGGAGATCTCCGAGATCCGCGGCGTTGACTCGACCGGAGTGCTGGCTACGCTGCTCGATCGCAAGCTCATCACCACCGCCGGACGCAAGGCGGTCATTGGCCGGCCTATCCTTTATAAGACGACCAAAGACTTCCTTATGCGCTTCGGACTCAAAGACGTGCATGAGCTGCCCAGCATGGAAGAGTTCGAGAAGATGACCGGCGACGGCCAGGCCGAACTCTTCGAACACGCACCCGTAGCCGACGCCACCGGCGTTCCTGATTCGCCCGCCGAGCCGGCTGAAGCCGAGCCCGAAGTTGCCTCTCACGAAAACCAGCCAGAAGAGGCATAGCCATGCCGCAGGAGAGATTGCAAAAGATCATTGCCGCGGCGGGCATCGCCTCGCGCCGCAAGGCGGAAGAGATCATCACTGCGGGATTAGTGTCAGTCAACGGAGTCGTCGTCACCGAACTCGGTACCAAGGCTGATCCCAACACCGATCACATCCGCGTGAACGGAAAACTTCTCAAGGGGCCGCAGAGGCACGTCTATTTTCTGATGAATAAGCCGAAAGGCTACGTGACCACGGCCAGCGATCCGCAAAGACGACCCACGGTTATGGATCTGCTTCGCAATGTGAGCGCGCGCGTCTACCCCGTGGGACGCCTCGACTACGCCAGCGAAGGCCTGTTGCTCTTCACCAATGATGGCGACCTCGCGCACAAGTTGACTCATGCTTCCTCGCACGTTCCCAAGACTTATGTCGTGAAGGTGGCCGGCGTTCCCAAAGAAGAAAAGATTGAAGAACTGCGCGCGGGAGTGATGATCCGAGAGGGCGACGATCCGCGCTCGAAACGCATCCGCACCGCGCCGGCGAAGATCAACATGATCAAAGAAGGCGACAACCCCTGGTACGAAGTCACGTTGATCGAAGGCCGCAATCGCCAGATCAGGAAGATGTTTGACGCCATTGGCCATTACGTGGAAAAGATCCGCCGCGTGAAGTACGGTCCGCTGGTTCTTGACGTTGAGCCGGGGAGACTGCGTCCGCTGGATGCCGACGAAGTCCGCGCATTGCAATCCGCCGCATCGCAACCGAAGAAGGCACCACCACTCGGACTGGAACGGCCATTTCAGCCGAAAAAGACGACTAAGAAAAAGTTCGTATCCAAGAAAAAATCTCAGACCACGCGTTCGCCGAAACGCGGCTAAGCTTCCGCTTCCACTTCTTCTATCGGCGGCTTTCGGAACAACATCCACAGCAATAGCCAAACGACTGCCAGCATCCCGATCCAGCCGAGCACCCGAACCACCGCCGCGATCTGCGTATCGTGCTGCAGCAATCCCATATGCCCGAAGATGTATTCCCAGTCGTGACCAGTGACTTCGTCAGAGGCTACGCCCAGCGAGACCAGAGGCAGAGCCTTGTCGCGCGCGTCACCCATATACAGCGCGATGCCGATGAAGTTCTCAAAAAAGAAAAACGTGCAAAAGATCGCACCCGCCGTCTGGCCGCGCCACGCGAAAGAGACGGCTAGCAGGAACGGTACGAGGAGTTGCATGATGGTGCCGCCCATCACCATCAGCATCTCATTGCCGAAGGAGCCGAACAGCGGATGCCCGGCCTCGTGCGTGACCATGTTCACTGCGTCAAACCACGTACCGCCGCCGTGCTGGTTGAAAACATGGACGAGGAACAGGCAATAGAAGATGAGCCAGCACACGATGGCCCAGCGCTGCATCTGCTGCCATTTGTAGCCATCGCGCGGTAATGGGAATTCCATCTGGTTCGGAATGTACCACGCGTCCGGCTAGGTGAAAATAACCTATCTGGCTCTGCCAACCGCAGTACAATAAGCCCAATGGTTGACGACCTCCACTCGCTGAAAGACGACATGAATGCGTTCATCCTAGGCCACGGGATGCAGCGTTTTCGCGCCTACGTGAGCGACGAGATGCCCAGCGTCATGTGGGAGGGAGACAACAATCCCGAATCGTGGAAGGATTTCGTCGAGCTCGCGAAAGCCAGCGGCATCGCCTTCCTCACCGTCAACGAAGAGTCGCTGGAGAAAGACGACCTGGACTTCCTCATCGAGCGCATCCAGAACTCTTCCAACATGTCTGACGATGATATGGACGAAGCCAAGTGGTTGCGCGCCTACGTGGGCAAGTGCGGATTCATCCAGCTCGGCTTCTCTTACCACGGCATGATGTATCTGCACGAGATCGCCACCGAGTGGTTCGAGCGTTACCAGCAGCTTCTGGACACGGCTGATGATTTCGGCCGCCTGCTCATGGACCAGGAAGACCTCCGCGACGACGACGAATTCTGATATCGTCAACTTTTCCTTGTGAATCCCAGGATGCAATGGCAATGGCGCAGCTGCGAAGAGACAGCCGTGTCTCGCCTCGCCACCGAAGCAAAGCTTCCGCAGACCGTCGCGCGATTACTGGTCCAGCGCGGCATCACGGACGCTGAAGCGGCTGACCGATTCCTTCATCCCGACCTCTCGCATCTTCACGACCCCTACTTGATGCTCGGCATGAAGACCGCAATCGGGCGCTTGCAACGCGCAATCACCACGAAAGAGCCGCTGCTCATCTATGGCGATTATGACGTGGATGGCACCACCGCAGTCGTCGTTTTGAAAACCTGTGTCGAACTGCTTGGCGGAGTCGCTGAGTTCCACGTGCCGCACCGCATCCGTGAAGGCTATGGCATGCGTGACGACGTGCTCGAAAACGCCGCTGCTGCCGGCATCAAGCTGGTGATCAGCGTCGATACGGGCATCCGCGCGTTCGCCGCGGCAGAGACGGCGCGCAGGTTAGGGCTCGATCTGATCGTTACCGATCATCACTTACCGGAGATCGGCGAAGCCCTGCCGTTTGCGCTGGCTGTGCTCAATCCAAATCAGCCGGGCTGTGATTACCCCTGCAAGGAACTCTGCGGTGCGGGGGTCGCGTTCAAGATCGCTCAGGCGTTGCTCACGGCTGGTGGCCCCCAATTCGAGCGACTCATCCCCTCATTCATCAAGATGGCGGCCATCGCGACCATTGCCGACGCTGTCCCGCTCGTCGGTGAGAACCGCGTCATCGCGTCATTGGGATTGCGCGGCCTACGCAGGCCGGTAAACCACGGGCTCAAGTCGCTCCTTCAAGTTTCGCAACTGCTGGGCCGCAGCGAACCGATCACTGCCACAGACATTGCTTTTCGTGTAGCGCCGCGCATCAACGCCGCGGGACGCATGGACGTGGCGCGTGATGTGGTGGAACTCTTCACTTCGCGCGACGACACGCGCACCCGCGAGCTCGCCGAAAAACTCAACGCCCTGAACACTGATCGTCAGTCTGAAGAGCAGCGCATGATGCAGCAGATCCACGCGCGTCTCGACGAGGACGAAACACTGCGATCCGCGTACTGCGTGGTCATCGAAGGCGAAGGCTGGCATCGCGGTGTTATTGGCATCGCTGCCACACGCGTCGTCGAGCGTACTTGCAAGCCAGCGCTGGTGCTCGCAGTCGATGGCGAAGAAGCCCACGGCTCCGGACGTTCCATCCATGCCTTCCATCTGCTCGATGCGCTTGAGTCCGAACATTGCCGCCCGCTATTTACGCGCTTCGGCGGACATTCCCATGCCGCGGGTTTCGCCATGCCGACTGCAAACATCGCCGCTTTGCGCTCGGCGCTCGACGCGTACGCGCGTACCAAACTCACGCCCGCTGACTTCGTCGCCCAACTGCGCGTCGATGCAGAAGTGCGGCTCGACGAACTTACGCGTGAGTGGATCGATTGCATTTCTTTGCTCGAACCGTTCGGCATGGGAAATCCGGAGCCGGTCTTTGTCGCTCGCAATCTGAGAGTCCTTCAGCCGCCCAAGGTGATGAAAGAAAAACATATCAAGCTGCGCGTCTCGCAACAGGCCCCCAATAACGGAGAGACGCGTGGCAAGCAACCACGCGCCTTCGATGCCATCGGCTGGCGCATGGCCGAACAGTTGCAGCAGGACCCGCTGCTCATCGGCGACACCACCGACATCGCCTTCAAGATCGACGAGAACCAGCACCCCGACTTCGGCGGCCTGCAACTGGTGATGTGCGACTACACGCGCGCGGGCGAAATGGCGATGTCTGCCAACGCGAAAGAAACCGTCCAGGCTAGTCGCTAGCAGGCTCTTGAACGCTTCTCCACCTTATCCGCTTTGATCTGCTTTTTCCCTTTTTCTGCGGTAAGCCTTTGCTTTTGCTTTTTCGAGAAACTAGAAACTGCCTTCAGATCGCGATCCACCCCGCCCTTATAAACACCAGCGACAACACCGCCACGATCGTCCACAAAATGATTCCCTGCGCCAGTGGCCGCACGCCGACTTCACGCAAACTCTT
>Ga0207074_1007_pt1 | contig 20187 bp, 16 predicted proteins | sample Alteio_BWMinHeat_66_FD_153567 | JGI IMG/M metagenome (GOLD analysis project Ga0207074, IMG submission 153567) | Enriched cells from forest soil in Barre Woods Harvard Forest LTER site, Petersham, Massachusetts, United States -... | ecosystem: Environmental > Terrestrial > Soil > Temperate forest >...
TATGTTAATATTGATATAATGGTTTTTTAGTAACTCTTTTATTTCATTTTCATTAACATTTTTATTGTTAGTCCGTACTGCATTTAGAAGAGCAGCACATAACAATAATCTAAAAATAATTCGATCGTTACTTAAGGCTGACGCAGATCGAAATATACAAAATAAATATAAAAGTACAGCCTTAACATGGGCATTAAATAATAATAATCCAGAAGCAGCTAAATTGCTGGTCACTGATTATAATAAGAATCTAAGCGATTCGCGGGGATTCATACCTTTAACATTTGCAGTAATGCTTAATCTTACTGCAATAGTGAAAATATTACTTGATGCTGGTGCTGATATAAATATTCAAGATCCTCAGGGAAGATCACCTTTACAACTAGCACGAAGTCAAGCAGCAGTTGGATATGGGGATCCTAGGATAGTTAATTTAATAAAGCAAAAATTAATTTATTAAACAAAATTCATTTGAGCATGGATAAATGAAAAGAAATAACTAAATTGGAAAACTACTTTATATATTTAACGCTCGAAGTAGCATATAATTTTTCTTTATAATCATTAAATGCTCTTTCTTGCCTTGATTTCATTAAGATAGTTTTAATTTCAGGTTCACGTTCATCGAAAGTGAGCATTCTTGATGTTTCTTTCGTAAAAAGCTGAAGAAGAGATATACCTTTATCAGTTACATTAGCAATTGCTGATTTACCAATTTCTAAATTTTTAACAAAATCTTTATCAGCAGCTATTTGACTCTCTTTTAATTCTAAAGGGCTCATCCATTTTGCTATAGTATCAATGGTATTATTAGCTATAGCTTCTTCTATTATAATTTTAGTTAAGCTAGGAGAATTATCTCCATAAGGCATAAAAGCCTGCTTAATTGTATAAACTGCTTCCTTATAAACCGGATTATTTTGATGATAAGCTAATGCTTCATCTTTATTATTTCCTGATGTAATTTTCATTCTATAGCCCATAACCTGCTCTCTTAATAATGCTTTACCAAGCTCCTCTTGAAATTGTTCATAAGTTAACCCCATAGTTTTTGCATATTTAACAGTATCTTCTTTAGTTAAATTATAAAGTTTTTGGACGTGTGCCAAATGTCTATTAATATCTTCCTTAGAAATCTGTACTTTCAAAACTTTACCATCTAATTCTAAATGCTTATCAAATATTACTGCTTCTAATGTTTTTGGCCCTTCAAATCCAGGCTTAAGATCAGATTGTAAGATAGGAATATCACCTTCAGGATGGTAGATTATAGCAAGTATTTTATCGGCAGTTTCAGCTGCTAATAATAAAGTTTCCCAAAATATACCAAAGCTGATAAAACTAAGCATAACAAGCAATTTTTTCATGAGATCCTAATTATCAAAATACATACAAACAAAAGCACTAGTTGATAGAGAAATTAATTGTATAAAATAAATAAAGTCTAAAAGCGCTCGCGTCCTGGACGAAGGAAAAGAGAGGAATTTACAAAACCATTTGAGTCAGCATCTTGAGCTTTGCTCAAATTGATCCATAATGTAAATTCCTCTACTTTGATTTATACGAAGCTTATTCGGAAGCACCTTCTTCTTCTTTAGATACTGCATCTTCAGATTCAAGGGCCTCAACATCCTCATTTAATACTTCCAAATCCTTTTGCATCTTATTTAATTCAGCTTGCTTTTTCTCTAATTCTTGTTCAAAAAATGTATTATTTTGTTGAATATTATATTGTTTCTTGAGATTCTCAATCTCTGCTTTCATAGTTTCAACGCTCTTTAATTGAACAAGTTCACGCTCGATTATATCTTTAGCTTGAGGATCTTTTATTACATCTTCAAAAGGAATATATTCAGCTTTTTTCTTATCCAATGCTTTGACAACCACAAACTTATCTTTACCTAGATCCACTTTAGCAACATCATCAGGGTTAAGTTCATTAAGCTTAACTTTAACAAAGTAATTTACCTCAGGTGTATCCATCGTTACCAAGCCAAGATCTTTTATTTCCTTGCCGTCCTCTTTTGCTAATTTAGCAAAATCTTTGTCAACTTTAGCTTTTTCTAGGAAAGCAGCAGCATCCTTATCATTATTAAATTCAACAGAAATAGCAGAAGTTCCACCAGGAGTTTTGATAAATTTACTATCTTGGAATGCACGAACTTTATCACGATTTTCCATATAGAAATTTTTAAGCGCCTGAGGTGATTTATCAATTTTCTCTAGAATATCCTTATGAAGTGAATCCAACGCCAATGTTTTATAAACAAATTCACATTGTCTTTTAACCATTTTTTCGAACTCAGCAGATTTATCTTTACCCGTTTTTTGTATATAAACTTTAGCAATTTCAAACGGTACTAATAAACTAGTAAATACTTCTTTACGCAATCCTGGATAAATACCGGCAATTAACGCAGCTTGTGGATTACTCTCAACATACATTTTCCAGAAATCTTCAAAATTTTCAAGCGTAACTAAAGGATGCCCATCAATAGATAGTAAGATTTCCCCGGCACCTTGTTGGGAACCGGATGTACCATGTGGTCCAGTATGGTCTTTACAACTAGAACAAGAAGTTCCAAGCCATCCAAATTTTTCTTTAACCCAATCCATGCAACCAGGCAATAATAATAAAGCAGAAAATAACGTGATGAAATTAAAGGCTTTTTTGATATTTTTTAAGCTCATAATGTTCTTCCTTTAAATAAATAAATTTTAAAAACCTAACAGCCATACTACCAAATTAAAATAATAAGTAAATCAACCTATCAATATTATTCTTTAGCGCCAGCTTTAATAAGCATATCCTTTATCTTGTTATCGTCATTAAGTTCTGCAATGGATAATGGTGCAAAGCCGTCTTGGAAACAAAAAGAATAACATTATATTAGCATGCTTCACTATTAATAACAATTGGCTAGGATCTTCTGAATTTTAGCCCACAAATTTAATGTTGTTTTAAAGACCTTTATTTATCATTTTTGTCCAGGGCACCCCCCTAAAACAAATGCTTTATTTTCCAAATCAAAACAAATGAATAAATATTCATTTTGTTTGAACTATGATTACCCGATATGATTAATTGTTAAATATGTCATTATAACTCTGATTTATATGTAAAAATATTAATACTTGACTTTAAGTTGCCATTGAATTATTATTATATTTATTATGAATAAAAATTCAATGGGTGCGATATGGATAAAATAGATAAGGTAGAGTTGCGACATAAAGCAATTAAGCAATTAATAAAAAAACATTTAATTGAAGATCAAAATACTTTAGTTGAATTGTTAAAAGATGAATATGGTATCGATGTTAATCAATCTATTATTTCAAGAGACTTAACCGATATGGGGGTAGGAAAACATAAGGTTAATAATAAAATGGCTTATGAGCTCAAAGAAACTGATATTCGAGAGGAAATCCTTAGGTTAGCGATTGTAGATATCAAGCATAATGAATCCTTAGTTGTTATAAATACTTTAGCAGGTTTGGCACCATTTGTTGGCGATTGCTTAGATGCTGAAAAAAATATAGGAATGTTAGCAAATGTTGCCGGTGAAAATGTTGTGCTTGTAGTACCAGAATCAATAAAGGAAATTAAAGTTTTTTTTGAGCAAATATGTACTGCAATGCATTTTAAGCGCAAGATCAATGAATAAAAATTATAAAAACCAAAAAGAGATAAAATGAATTTTATTAAATATTTAATCCTAACTTTAGGATTTCACATTTCGATATGGTCAATGGAAATTGATCATTATAAGAATGTTATTTTTAAAGAAAGTGAACTAGATACACCATTATTTTATAAAGGAAAGCTTAGCCCAATACAACAATTAGCAAATGTATTGATAAAATATAAAACAGCATTAGAGTGCTTGAGAGATGCTCTACTTCAATTTAATACTCAGCTTACACATAAGAGCTTGATATCTTTTGATCCACATGTTGGGGATACTTGTTGTGAAATGAGAGCTTTTGGACTTGCAAGCTATTTGATAGAAAATATTTATCAAGAAACGTGTTTAAATGATGTATGGATGAGCTCATTTCTAAAAAAGATTAACGCAGTTATTTCTAAAATCTTAGAACTCGAAGTAAAACTTAAAGAAAGGGGCACATTTGCTCATTTCAAACAAGGAGCCACATACAGAACTTTTTTTGACCATAATAAACTTAGTTTAAATATTGAGATACCAGATGAGATCCGATATTTGCAATTATGCTACTTTCTTACGCAGGCTAGAAAGAAAGGATATTCTTTTGATCAAGAACTTTTTACAGAAAAATTCTTAAAATTAACTCATATTAAAAAGGGTGCTTTCGGCTTAACTAGTAAAATATTTAAAGACATTGTACGTTGTACTCAAGCAGAGCTTTCCAAAGCCTCTGTAAAGCAGATACAAAAAGAATTAGACAACCTATCTATACTTTCTGAAGAATTTAAAGAAGATCTTCATTGTGCAATTGGTGCTGAAGGTTCTTGCTTAAGTCAAGGTATTGATGGCAAAGAAGTAGCTGCTTATTTTCCTATGTTGGTTGTTTTATATGCTAGCGCATTACAAAGGAACATACCAATTGTTTTGAAAGTATTAAAATTTTCTAAAGACCCTAAGGGGTTTACAAGAATTTGTAAGCTATATCTCCCCGATAAAGATAACTTTATGTTTAAAGCTGTCGATATTGATGATACAGATATCGATAAAGATTCTGTTGCAATAGTAATAGAAGCCTTAAGCTTTGATGGGCCATATTCTGAATTTGAGGAATTTTTAAAAACACAAAGCCCAATTCAACTTTTATCAAATCCAGTGGAAGATTTATCTTTTGAATTATTGTACAAAAAATTGCAAGTTATAGATCTTTTACATATTTTATGGGCCGATGCTTCAATGCATCCACAATTTGCTCACAAAAAAGATAAAAATATAGAACTAGAAAATATTGTTTTTAGTAATTTCTGTAATAAACCACATTCTTTACTAGGACCTCTAATGAAAATATATCAAGGTGATGCTAAAAAGATCGGCTGTTGCCATAACAATATGTCACTGATGTATCTTAAACATATATATGTTGACTTTATAGAGAAAGCTCTATCATGAACATTTTTCAGAGTTCGGTAGAAAAGCTATCTTGGTGGCAATTAACAAGCATACAAATTGGTGGAGCAATATGTATGCCTGTTTTAATGGTAGGCCAACAAATTGCTGTGCATTATGGATTATTAGCTGCAGCTATAGCTATTGCACTAGGAAATCTATTTTTACTTAGTGTTGGAATCCCATACATCCAACTTGCATATGAAAAAAAGTATAGCACAATACAAAATGCTATAAATTGTTTTGGTAAAGCAGGTACATTTATTGTTGGTGTTTCTATGCTTGTTGCTCTTATTGGTTGGTTTGCAATACAACTTCAATTGGTCAGCTTGAGTAGTGTACATCTTTTAAATATTTGTTTTGGCCAAGATATATGCACTTCTATTTTTGTAACGATATTTTGGGGAGCTATTATGACCTTGATGGCATTATTTGGCTTGAGAAGTATTAACATGCTAGCAGATTTAAGTATGCCATTATTAGTTCTCACTATTGGATATGCTACATTAAAAGCAGCTTATATGCCATTTAAAGCCGTACCGGTAGAAATGGGATTGTTAAAAGGTATTACTTTGGTAATTGCAAGTACCTTATTAGTTGTTGTTGATATTCCCACATATTATCGTCATGCTAGATCAACTAAAGATAGCTTTTTTAGCTTATTCTTGCTTTACGCATTTGCTACCCCGTTAATTCAATTGGTTGGAGCATATATTGCTCTACACAGCAATGGATCAAGCATTGTTGATATGTTCGCACAGCAAGGTGGTTTTTGGTGGCAATTATGGATTGGCTCTTTTTTAATACTTGCCGGATGGACCACTAATAATACTAATATATATTCAGCAGCTATTACATTAGAATCATTTTTCCCTTCATTGAATTATTATTTGAGGATAATTCCTATTGGGATTGTTGGAACCATAGCTGCATGCTTTCCTATGATTGCTCATTATGAACGTACATTATCTGGTATGGCTATTTCAGTTGCTTCTATGGGTGCTGTTGTTATGGTATCGTTTCTTTTTGAGCGATTTACTAACAATTTTAAAGAATATAATTATAAAATGCCTGCACTTTTATCTTGGGTTATTGGATCCACATTAGGGGTATTAAGTTTTTTAGGATACGTTCAACTCACTGGGTCTACTCTTTTAGATACTTTTATCGTATCTAGCTTAACCGCCTATTTTGGTTTTTTGATTATTGCTTATTTTTCAGAAAAATACGCTTAAAGGAGATTTTTATGATAAAGAAAATTGGCCATAATGATCTAGATGCTCTTGCACTAGGGGCCGCACTTTTAGGTTCTGGAGGAGGCTCAAACCCAGTACATGGTAAAGCATTAGCATATCAAGCTATTTCAAAGTATGGTGACATTCCTATCATCGATATTGATAATTTAGAGCCGGATAGCCTAGTAATACCGGTAAGTTTTATGGGTGCACCATTAGTAGATGGCGTAAAAAAACCTACCGGTAAAGAATTTAAATACCTTATACCATTTATTGAGAAACATTATGGACGTAAACCAAGCGCAATTCTTGCTGCTGAAATCGGCGGGTCAAACGCATTTTCTCCTATTTTATGTGCTGGTGCACTCGGTTGTCCAATTATTGATGGTGATACAATTGGCCGAGCTTTTCCGGAAGTTCATATGACTTCATGTGGTTTATTTGGGATAAATAATCTTCCGACTTTTTTATCAAGTGTTACAGGAGAAGTAGTTGTAATAAATGCTTTGGGGGAATTATCCTTAGAAAATCTTACACGAAATATAACAGTTAGTTTTGGATCAAAAGCTGCAATTATATCGGATATAATGCTTGGAAGTGAGGCTAAAAAAGTAGTTATACGTAATACCTATACAAGAGCAATACAGCTTGGTAAAGCTATTATTGATGCAAAGGATAAAGGGCTTGATCCTGTGCAAGTATTAATTGAAAAAAAATTGGCACAAGTTATTGCGATAGGCGTAATTAATGAACTAGATCGTTCAGTTAATATGGGTTTTGTTGTTGGAAAATTTAGCATTAAAACAAATGCGGGTAAAATTGTAAATGTTTTTTTTAAAAATGAAAATCTTTTTGTAAATTGTGATGATCAAGTTCTTGCTGCAACACCAGATATAATTATTCCAATTGAGCGCAATGGCTACCCTCTTACAACTGAGCAACTTGAATTAGGTAAAAAAGTCGCTCTTTTAGTTCTTGATTGTGATTCAATATGGAAAACAGAAGCCGGACTAACCATTGTTGGGCCAAAAGCTTTCGGGTACGGCTAAGTTCACTCATACTCTGCAGGCCACAATAGCATATAGAGCTTGTGGTTTATATTTTATTAATACTTTTCCGGCTGATTCTAATGTAGAACCAGTGGTCATGATATCATCTACCAACACAAATACCTTCCCTGAATAAATATCAGCATTCCCCGGCTTTTGAAGTTCAAAAGCTTGTGATAGATTTTTTTGTCTTTCATCGGCTGTTAAACTAGCTTGATATTGAGTACGCTTAATACGCTTAAGGCAGTTCAAAACAGGCCTGCCTGATAATTTTGATAATTCATTTGCAATAAGTTCTGATTGGTTATAACCGCGCCACCATTGCCGAGTCCAATGCAAGGGTATAGGCACTAAATAATCAAAGTTTATATTTTTTAAATTTGATAATGTCCACATCATCTGAGCTAACTGCTTTGCAAATGTAACATTATTTTTAAATTTATTAAGCACTAAATATCTTAAAGGATCTTTATAATCAGAAACGGCCAATACAGTTAATTTATAACGAGCATTCAATACTAAATCTTTAGAGATTATAGGCTTAATTAGCTCCAAACAATCTGCGCAAAAGACTGTATAATCATCTAAATAAATTCTACAATGAACACAAAATGGCGGAGCAATTAATCGTTTAAATAAGCCAACTAGTTTGCCAAAAAGATTATAAAAGTTCATGAAGAATTTTATTATGATACCAAACATCGTGATTGTGATTTAGCCTCTACCTCTTTCTTTTCAAGATCTGATTCACAATTATTTGCCGCATTTCTCAATAAGCCTATAACCTTGGCAAATTCTTCCCTCTTTTCATAGCTTGACTGCTCTAAATATTTTTCCAAATAATCTAAAGCGGTAAGTCCATTATTATATTTAATATTTGCATCAACTTTACAATCTAACAATAATTCAATTATTTCTAAGTTACCACGAGAAGCTGCTATCATAAGCGGGGTCATACCATTACCATCTTGTATGTTAAGAAAATAATTTACATCACAATCATTTTTTTGCATTATATTTAAAAGAGTTATAAATACATTCCTAGATGCATACATGGCAGCAGCATGTAATACTGTAGTTTTTAAATATGTACCATTAATACCTAAACAAAAAAGATCTTTTATATCAAAAATATAATTAAGAGATAAATTACCCAATACCAAAAGCAAAGAAATATCTGCATACTTTTCTTGACGAATTCGATTTACTATTTTCTGCTCTATCATAACATCAACTTTATCTAAAGAAGTACTCTGTTCTAGAGCCATGCATTTATTAATCATTGCTAATAATATAACTTCAATTAACCCTATTCTGTTTATATACTCATCGATATCTTCTGTATCCCCGTTGCAAGCATCGCAATAGTTTTGAAAATTGTTACCAACAATATTGAGTATTAAATTCAAATTACTAAACTCCTTATTAAAGAGCTTAATAAATAATTCTTTGTGAATTCTTATCTCGTCTAGGTATATATAGTAATCCCGGTCATCGGATGGCTTTACCATAGGATTATATGCATAAATTTTAGCAATAAGATTGCAATATTCTTGCAATTCTTGTGGTACATTTTCCATTAAGTTCATCCAATTCGGGCATTCAACAACTTTTGATGCTGCTATATACTTTAATGAGTTTGGCTCCTCCCTTTCTTCGCCTTTATTGATCAATACACTCATTGCATCGTAATTAGGGCAAAAAAGCGCAGAATCAATCGGACTTTCCCCCCTATCATCCAACACAAACATAAAATTATCTAAATCTAAACCCTTTTCTTTCATTAGGCTCAAAACAAGTTCAAGCACATGACCATCATTATTGCAAGCCCAGTGCAACACCGTCCCTTTATTTTCTGTAACTTGCGAATTGAAGAGGCTAATCCAATAATCTTTATCTTTATTTTTTGTTTTTTGGATAATATAACCAAATAATTTAGCATCCCCACCTCTGAGAAGAAGACATAAAAAATTTTTATTATCACCGTGACAGTCGTAAATGTTAAATATGTAATCCAGCGCTGGTAACAAATCATTTTTTGCTAAAAGCCAACATAAATCAGCATAGTATTCTGGGTGCGAACACCCAGAGTACCCAGAAAAAGCAGCATATGTAATCTGATTAAGAGCCCACTTTATTCTGTCTGGCATGGTTTTATCACCATCATTTTTTTCACAGCAATACATGAATGCAACTAATAATGCATTTACATTTTTCAATGTTATACATTTCTCAAAATCGTATATATACCCGTCATTACACGATTTTAATAGATGCTGAAAATGCTTATTAAATATAAATAATATGTTATCTAAATCTGGGTGGTGTTTAACGAATATTATTTTGAGCAACTTCTTGTAATCATCTAAAGTTTTTTCATTAACATTAAGAAATGCAAGTTTCTCTTCCTTCTTAAATTGTTCTAAAAAAGCACAATGTTGATCTATATCATTAAGTGTAAGATTTTCTCCCGAGGAAGAAGCCTTATTTTCATCTTCAATTTTTAAAGAAGTGTCATCTTCATTCTCATCCCCCAAGGACTGATCTTCATATTTAGGTTTCTTATTCGGATTTTCCATCGCTTTTACCAAATAATTAGTCGATAAAAGGGCTGAAATTAAAAAAATTAAATAAAGATTTTTTGTAACCATTATAACCTCTTTTTGTTATGTTTTGTTTTATATTTATTTAAGCTAACGCAAACTTTAACTTTACTTCGATTTCACCTAGATCATCAATCTTTTTATAATATCAAGCATAATGATTGTGATTTAGGCTCTTTCTCTAAATAAAAATCAATTTTTTCAAAATGATGATAAAATTTTACCATATTGAACTTTATTATGAGCACAAAATCGAAGATTGTAATTCAACTTTGTTTTTCAAAATCAGACCTATAATTATTTGTCGCATTTTTCAATAGGCATATAACCTTGGCAAATTCTTCCTTTTTTTCATTGCTTGACTGCTCTAAATATTTTTCAGCATAATCTAAAGCGGTAAATCCATTATTACATTTAATATTTGCATCAACTTTACAATCTAACAACAATTCAACTAATTCTAATCTACCATTATAAGCTGCTATCATAAGCGGGGTAAGACCATTGCCATCTTGTTTATTAAGAAAATCATTTAGATTACAACCGTTTTTTTCCATTATATTTAAAAGAGTTCCAAATACATCCCTAGATGCATACATAGCAGCTGCATGTAAAACTGTTGTTTCTAAATGATCTAGACAATGAATACCTCGACAAGAAAGGTCCTTTATATCAAAGATATAATTAGGAGACAAATTACCTAACACTAAAAGCAATGAAAAATCTGCATATCTTTTTTCTCGAATTTGCTGTATCATCACATGCTCTATCTTATGATTAATTGTATTATCTGTATGAGCACCCGCTAAGGTCATACATTTATTAATCATTGCTAATATAACATTAATATATTCAAATTCGGAGGATTCCCTATAGATTGCCGCTTGAGAACGTATACGAAGAATATTAAGCAGTAAATTTAAATTACCAAACCTCTTATTAAAGAGCTTAATAAGCAATTCTTTGTGAACTGTTATATCGAATATATCTTTTGCGGCCTTTTGTTTCAACCAAGCATAATATGCATGAATTTTAGCAAGAGTATCGCAATATCCTCGTACTTCTTGTGGTATATCTACCATTAAATTCATCCAGTTTGGAAATTTAACAATTTTTGATGCTGCTATATACATTAATGAATTTATCTCGTCCCCTTCTTCATCTTTATTTATCAATACTCTAATTAGATCATAATTCTCAAGTACTATATCAAGCGGAGTTTTTTGATCATCATCTAACATAAAAATAAAATCATTTAAATCTAAACCCTTTTCTTTCATTATTTTCAAAAGAATTTGAAGCTCATTAGCATAGCGTAAGTCACAAACCAAGTGCAATATTGTTTTGCCACCCTCAAATCGTGCACTGAAAAGCTTAATCCAATAATCTTTATCTTTATTTGTCACCTTGTTGATAATATAACGAAATAGCTTAATATCGATATTATTACAGACAAAAACCTTGAAAAAATTATCATTATTATTGTCAATATTGAACACATAATCTAACGTTGGCAATAAATCATTTTTTGCCAAAACCCAACATAAATTATCATAAGATTCATGATCATCACAATTAATAAAAGCAGCATATGTTATATGATTAAGCAGTTTTACTGTACTAGGTTCGCGATCACTATTCTTTACCATGCCACATGTACTCAATACTTTTAATAATATATTGATATGGCCCAATGTTATAAGCGTATTTTTCTCTTCAAGCACTCCCTCTTCGAACAGGTCAAGTATGAATCGAAAATGGCTATCAACTATTTTTAATATGTCATCTAAATCTTTGTGCTGTTTGGCCGACATTGCTTTGAGCAAACCTTTGTAAAGTCTTAAAGTTTCTCCATTAACCATAAGAAATGCAAATTTTTCTTCTTTAAATTGTTCCAAAAAAGCACAATGTTGATCTATATCAATAGGCGAAGCATTTTCATCTTCAGTTTCTGAAGAAGTCCCATCTTCATTCTCATCCCCTAAGGCCTGATCCTCATATTTAGGTTTCTTATTCGGATCTTCCATAGATTTTATCAAATAATTAGGCACTAAAAGTGCTGAAATTAAAAAGATTAAATAAAGATTTTTTTTGAACATTATAACCTCTTTTTGTTACTTTTCCGTATTTATATTCTATTGAAGCTTAATAGTAGCTCAAAAACTTTTTATGATACCAAACAACATAATGATTGCGATTCAGCCTCTTGCTCTAAATGTGATTTAGCCTTTTGCTCTTCAAAAAATTTTATTTTTTCCAAAATATTGTCTAAGCTTTCATTCAAATTAAGACTAATTCTAGTAATACATTTCTTGTCCCATAGAATAATAAAACTTTTATCAGGAGAAATTGCAACAACAACCCGCCTCCAGTTAACATTGCTTAGATCAAAGCTTTTTATAATCCCCCCAGACTTATTGTCCACAAGTGCAAGTACTTGATAACCCTTTACTTGATCATCTTTTGCAATAGACAGTCTCCTATTAAGCATGTAGTCTGTGTTAATAGATCTACATTTTACAGCTTTAAGAAGATTGCATTCTACAGGTTTACAATCGGGAAAACTATATAAATGCCATGTAAAATAGTCATGTAAAAAATCTATTAATATATTTTTTTTGTCGATAAGCAAAGCACCTCTCAAAACTATATTCGGACTCGGGATGTATCTTACAATTTCATTGGCTCTCCAAACAGACCCCTGATCACACCTAAGCCGCCAACCAACAATCCCACTATCTATACTCACTACAACAATAACATCGTCTATACAATCAATTAAAAAACCAGAATCGCCCAGAGAAGTTTCAAATGAAAGCACTTTTTTTGTAGTGCTTATATCAAAAACTGATACTCGTCCATTATATGAGGTACAGCAAATCAATTGGTCCTGCCCAGCCAATGTAAAAGAAAGTATTTTGGAATCTGGGACTATCTTCGAAACAATCTCCTTATCAACCAAATTATAAACTATTATATAATCACGATCATCAAAGCATTGTATAATTAATGTCTTTAAATCTTTTGCTACTAGCATATTAGATATACGCACTTCTGGTAAATTAAAATTATTATTAACCCATTCTTGAGACTTCATATCCCATATTTTAATTCTATAAATAGTATGAGATTCCTGATAGAAGACTAATAACCGATCATTATCAAGCACTATAATTTTCCTAATCCAAAACACCTCGCTAGCATTTTGTACTGCAATATTACAAGGTAACACTTTCCACAAAAGCACACTTTCTTCCTCAAGCAATGCTTTTAAAACAAGCTCTTTGACCTCATTATTTAAGCAACCTAAATATTCCGTATAATTCTGTCTATTTCTAATATCATTCATTAGCTTAGATGCTATAAATTTTGCTGCCAATTCTTTAAGTGAAGCTATCTGATTTTCTCGTCCAATATTATGCCCTTCATCTTCTCTTGGCTCTTCCGCAGCCTCTATTTGGTAATTTTCAAGATCATTTGACACTTGCTGAGATGTACTTGGTGAATCAGGTTCCAATAGAGGTACATCTAATTCAGATACTTCCATTGGCGCATTTGTAGAACCAAAGTTTGGGTCCTCCATCGCTTTTATCAAATAATTAGACGATAAAAGTGCTGGAATTAAAAGGATTGAATAAAGATTGTTTTTGAACATTGTAACCTCTCTTTGTTATTTTTCCGTATTTTATATTTAATTTTAGCTATAAAAAGCTCAAATTAAATGTTTTTATATAATTGTTGTATTTATTATGACATGATATTTACAAATTATCAAATTAACATATTAGCTAATATGGTTTATTTTCAGGTTCAAAAGCACTCGCTAAGTATTATTAATCGAAGCAAACAATTTGCTAATAGACCGGCAAATATATCATCTAATACAATGGACCAGGGGTTAGGTATTTTTTTCTCTAAATAACCAATACCAAGTACTTTCGTGATATCAAAAAACCTAAAAAGAACAAACCCCAATAAAACTATTTTTACATTTAAAGATATGCCCCAAAATGTATAAACCATACCCAAAACTTCATCAATAACAATATATGGAGAATCTTGATAATCAAACAAAGGCATTACCACATCAACCAATTTCAAAATACATAAAGTAAGAAAAAATATAAGAATAGTTACATTACAAAAACTCAAATGTAAACTATGCAGCAAAATTACCAATATTATAGCAAATGCTGATGCAATAGTTCCTGATCCTTTGAAATAACCGATAGGTCCTAATGTCGCTATATTTTTCCATATATTAAGCATGATCATTAGTTAAAGAATCACCATACATAAACATATTTACAAACATCAAGAAAACTCCTAATACAATGGCGCAATCAGCTAAATTAAAAATAGGAAATATCCATGGACCAAAATCTATAACAATAAAATCTATAACACCTTTATATACAAATCGATCAAAAATATTAGACAATGAGCCCAAGAATATTAAACATTCGGGAAATACAGATAAACCGCTTTTATATTTAGTAATAATATGCTGTAACAACCAAAAAGTGATAAGGCATATCATCATTGATACAACAATAAAAGCATAACTATTATTACTGTTAAATATGCCCCAAGATATCCCACGATTAAACACTAATTTAAAATATAAGTCTGGTATCCAAGAAATACCCAATGATAAATTATTAATCACCTTATTAAGCATGAATTCATTATTGTCTAAAGTTAATGCCCATAATTTAGAAAGACGATCAAAAACAAAAAATAGCACCGTAACTATTTCTAAAAACTTAATCCGCTTCAGAATAGTCATCTAATTTCTCCTCCTATTTTATTAAGTTCTATTACAATATCCTGATGTATTTGGTCAATTTCGGACTTAACCAAAGTTCTATGGGCATTATAAATCGCAATTCTAAATGTTAAAGATTTTTTGTTACCCCATTCCTCTTTTTCAAAAAAATCTATCAAAGTAATTTTGATAATTTTAGTATCAGGTACAGAAATCTCCATTGTTTTAATGAGCTTTTCAATATCATGCACAGTAACAAGATCAGGAACCAACATGCTAATATCTATATGTACTTCCGGGTATTTTTCGAGCGGAACAAATTTCTTGAATTCTAATCTACTGTTAATTAAAAAATCAGCATTCAGCTCAAAAATAAAAACTTTACCTTCATGCATAATATTGCTCAAAAATCGAGAATCGCCCATACCAGCTAAACCTATAACCTGGTTATCAAATGTTAATTCTGCAGCTTCATAATTATAGTACCATGGATCCAATTTTTTAAATCCTAAATCTTTTGACTTAGGTTTATGCCATTTAACATTTATCTGAAAAAAACCAAAAATTGAATCTACTAAATTCTTGCATTCATAAAAATCAATATCTTTTTTATGATCGCCAATAATTCCTGCAAGCTCAAAAGCCTCTACGGCATTAAGCTTGTCATAATTGCTATTAGTTTCATAAGTATTAGTCAAATTAGTTGATGCAATCCGCCAGACACGATTAAGCTCAAAATAGCGAAATCTTTCTTGTTTATGTTTATTAATGTTTATCACCTTTAAAAGATTTGGGATTAATGAAGTTATTAATCTACTCCAATTCTCAGATTGTGGATTAATGGCTTCTAACGTTTTGCCTAGATTGTAATCTAATTCTCTTAAAAATTGCTCATCAAAAAAGGCATAAGATTGTACTTCGTTCATATGCAAACCATATGCTAAATGCTTTTTTATTTCTCTGAGATTTTGCACAGATTTAAAATCAAAAGCACTCATAACTCTTGATGGCAAAATCAGATCAATCTTGTCATAACCAATAAAACGTCCAATTTCCTCAACAATATCAACTGGAATGGTTACATCTTTGGTAGATCGAAATGTGGGCACTGTAATAGTATAAATGGATCCGTCAAACATTACTTTAAAGCCAATTTTGGTTAAAATCTTTGCTACTACTTCTGAATCAATAGAAATAGAAAGCAAGGCCTTAATTAAATCAGCATGAATTTTAATAACTTTTTCTTCAGCTCGAGCACCCAAAGAAGTTACCATTTCACTTGATGTATAGCATAAATCATATCCGTCAAGAAGATGCAAAAAGCGCAAAATGCCATCAACATTTTGATTTGGATCTAAACTTTTTTCAAATCTCGTTGATGCTTCAGTTCTCTTTTTCAATCGCATGGAACTGTGTCTAATAACAGAAGCATCAAAATTGGCAGACTCAATAAAAATGGATTTGGTTTTTAAAGATACAGCGGTACTAGCGCCACCTATAATACCAGCTAATGCAATTGGTTTAGCAATACCAAGTTTATCACCATCATAAATTGCACAATCTTTAGAATCTAAAATAACATCAGTTCCATCAAGCAACTTCAAAGTATCCCCATAACCTGATTGAATTACTATTTTTTTAGACCTAATGGTATCAGCATCATAAGCATGCATTGGTTGTCCCAAATCAAACATGACATAATTTGTAGCATCAACAATAAAATCAATAGGTCGCGAATCTATTCTTATTAAGCGTGAAGCCATTAAAAGATCTGAAGGTTGATTATTAATCTCCGAAATATATAATCCAGCAAAACGCTTACATGCTGAAATTTCATCTCCTGATTGCTTGATTTCCATATAAAAAGGACCGTTATAAGCATTATTATCACTCGATTGTTTTACTGGCTTATTCAATATTAATTGCTCAATCGGCTTAAGATCATAACCCATCAAAGCAGCTATTTCACGAGCAAAACCTCGATGACCCCATAAATCTGGTCTATGAGAAATAGCTTTGTTATCAAGAACTAGAATATAATCATCAATTTCAAATTCATTTTTCCACAATTCTCTATTTTGAATAGCGGGAATAAAGTAACATTTGTCTGATCCTAAATCAGCAGAAGTAGCCCAACTATAAACATGGGTATGATGTTTAACTAAATAAAAAGAGCCAATAACAATATCTTCTCGTTTTGGTAAAAGAAATTCTTTGTTTAATTCTAGACTAAAAGCTTTTATAGCAGAATTTGAATGTTCTAATACTTGAGCAATAGTAAATTTATTAAGATCAAATTTAAAAGGCTCAACTGATTCAATTTCAGCTGTAGATTTATTTAACAACTTAACTAATTCGTTAATATTAAAATTTTGCCAATTTATTGCTTGAGTAATATGATCAAAAATCCAGCGAATTGATAACCGCATATATTTCCTTTAAAATCAAATTCAGATGATCCATTATCTTTAGCATAAGTAAAAAATGGCAACTGTTCAAATTCTGGTCATATTATTAAACTCATGTGCATAACCTTTTTAAATAAAAAAGTATTAGTCGTTCCCGAGGATCATGTGTAGCATTTGAAACTTTAAATTTAATTGCCATAATTAATTTAAAACACTCAATGTTTAGGGGAATTTATATGTCACTAAAAAAATTTAGTTTTATTTTGTTAGCATTTTTTAGCTCTAATAGCTTTGCAATGCAAGAACCAAATAATGAACAAACTAATGACCAGCAATCTCAGGAACAAGCTGCTCAGCAAACTACTGAAAAAACACTTCAGGATGATTTTAAGCATCTTGATAAAAAAGAAGAATTAAACAAATATAACCTAATCCCTATATTCAAAAAATATTTAGAACAATGCTTCGATAACTTATCGTTTGAAGAACTTAAGAAAATACTATGTTTGATCGATAAACTATATCAAACATCTTCTACTAAATGCACAAAATTACAATCTGCATTACCTATGACTTCTAAAGAAAGATTCAATTCTTCATATCTATGTTATGTAATATTTATTATTTTAGATCCTAGAATTCCATTAGAAGTAAAATTAAGACAAGAGCTTCTAGCTATAGTAGAAAATAAACGAATACAGATTAAAGATAAACTAGCTAGTTTAAGCAAGGACAATAAGTCTGCCCGCCATAAACTAAAATTCGATCATCGTTGGTGTTGGTATTCCACAAGCAAGGTAAAAAAATTAGCAGACAATGGTTACGCACCCGCAATATCTGCAATTCTCTCACATTTATCTGGCGGCCTACCGCTTTCGCCTGAAATACCGCTTTATCTCGAAAAACTTATTCAACAAGATGCTCTGGATTATATCGTAGATCCGCTATATGACATATTAATATCCCAAGATACATATTATTATGTCTATCCTGAGTTTCGAGCTGGTGCCCAAGCAATTTTAAAAAGCAATTCTTTCTGTGAATTACTTAATACGTTAACCATTAAATTAACAAATGAAAATAGATACAAACCTGAATATGATCCTCTTCTTGCAACAATATATATGCATTTAAATGATCATAATGCTGCGAAAAAATATGCTGAAAAATATTTAAAAGCCAATGAAGGAATATGCGCTCCATCACTTTTAAGCATTTTAAGTAATATTTACAAGCAAGAAGGCAATACAGAAAAAGCAACATTTTATAGTAATCAATTAGAATAAAAACCGACCTGCACTGCACAACAATCTTAAATTGAAAACAAAAACTTCAAATAATAAATAATTTAAGCATTAAGGTGGTTTGAATAAAGCCACCTTAATGCTAGTATGAATTAAAAACTTCCCAAAATTTGTGATAAAGTACGTATAATCTGTTTTTGAGTCTATATTATAATTGACTTCTTCTGAAACTACATTAATGGACAAAATTAAAATGTAAATCCAACAAAAGACTTGCAAAAAAGCGCTCGTCCTGAGCGTAGTTGAAGGATACGAGCGGTTCTTATTAAAAAAATTTTAGGTTTTCAGAAGAGATCTATTCATGAATTTTGGAACAAATCAGGACAGGTGCTACTTATTCCATGACCATGTAGATTTGGAAAAACATTAAACCTTTCGATGTTGCGTTATTTTTTGAACAATCTAAATCCAAATAATAGCCATCTATTCAGCCATACCTCTGTTTGGCAAGATTCGTGAATTACAAGGACAACTTCCAGTAATTTTTTTAACGTTTAAAGATGCAAGAGAAGATAATTGGGAAAGTTGCTATAAAAAAATAAGATGGGTTATTGTCAATGAATCAGTCATTTGATAATAGCAAATATTGATTTTGCAATTTTCAAATTAATTGCTATATTAATATTAAATGTAAAATATTTAATGCACAATTTGGAGGACTTTCATATGTCACTAAAAAAATTAAGCCTTATTTCATTAACATTCCTTAGTCTTAATAGCTATGCAATGCAAGAGCCAATCGAAAAACCTGTAGGAGATACTGATGAACAACCATCTCAAGAGCAAATTGCTAAACGAACATTAGTAAAGTTGCCAGAAGTACAAACATTAAAATCTCATTGCATCAAACAAGTATTAGCAAATCAGCCAGAACAAATTCCAACTTTAAATTTAGATCTTCAGGATAATTTTAAGCATTTTGATAAAAAAGAAGAGTTAAAAAAGTATAACCTACTCCCTATATTCAAAAAATATTTAGAACAATGTTTCGACAACTTATCGCTTGAACACCTTCAGGAAATATTAGGTTTGATCGATAAACTATATCAAACATCTTCTCGAAAATGCACAATATTACAATCTGCGTTGCCTATGACGCTTAAAGAATCATTTAATTTTTCATCTCTATGTTATGTAATATTTGTTCTTTTAGATCCTAGAATTCCAATAGAATTAAAATTAAGAAAAGAGCTTCTAGCTATAGACGAAAATAAACGAATGCAGATTAAAGATAGACTAGCTAGTTTAAGCAAGGACAATAAGTCTGCCCGCCTTAAATTGAAATTCGATCATCGTTTGTGTTGGTATTCCACATATGGTAGCAGAAGGAAGGTAAAAAAATTAGCAGACAATGGTTACGTACCCGCAATATCTGCAACTCTCTCAAATTTATCGGGCGGCCTACCGCTTTCGCCTGAAATACCGCTTTATCTCGAAAAACTTATTCAACAAGATGCTCTGGATTATATCATAGATCCGCTATATAACATATTATTATCTCAAGATACATATTATTATGCCCTTCCTGACTTTCAAGCTGGTGCCCAAGCTATTTTAAAAAGCAATTCTTTCTGTGAATTACTTAGTACATTAACCATCAAACTAACAAATGAAAATAGATACAAACCTGAATATGATCCTCTTCTTGCAACAATATATATGCATTTAAATGATCATAATGCTGCGAAAAAATATGCTGAAAAATATTT
>Ga0207074_1045_pt1 | contig 20172 bp, 24 predicted proteins | sample Alteio_BWMinHeat_66_FD_153567 | JGI IMG/M metagenome (GOLD analysis project Ga0207074, IMG submission 153567) | Enriched cells from forest soil in Barre Woods Harvard Forest LTER site, Petersham, Massachusetts, United States -... | ecosystem: Environmental > Terrestrial > Soil > Temperate forest >...
TGAACTCGCTGGGTGGTGACATCGTTTCGCTTATCACGCAGACCCTGAAGCCAGGCAGCTCTGGTACGACGCTCGGCGACCAGTTCGACGCGTTCGTTCTCTACAGCGACGCCGCAAACTTTTCCGTCGGCGCGAACATCATGGCGCTGCTGCTGGCGATCCAAGAAGGCGACTGGGACCAGGTCGACGTGGCGATTTCTGCTTTCCAGGGCATGACGCAATCCATCAAGTTCTCGCCGAAGCCTGTGGTCGCAGCACCGTTCGGCATGACGCTGGGTGGCGGATGCGAGATCAGTCTGCACGCTGCGGCGCGCAATCCGCACCTTGAGTTGTACATGGGATTGGTGGAAGTCGGCGTGGGCCTGTTGCCGGGCGGTGGCGGATGTAAAGAGATGACGTTGCGCGCAGTGGATGCGGCCACGTCGATACGTCCCGACGGCCGCGGCGAGTCCGTGGAAATGATGGAGGCGATGAAGAAAGTTTTCGAGACGGTGGCGACTGCGAAGGTTTCTACGTCGGCCGCTGAAGCGCGGAATCTCGGCTTCCTGCACGAGGCCGACAGCATCACCATGAATCGCGATCGCGTGCTTACCGACGCGAAGGACCGCGCGCTGGATCTTATTCGTGCAGGCTATCACGCGCCGGTCATGCGGACAGACATTCCCGCGCCGGGTGAAAGTATTTTGGCGACGCTGAAGCTGGGCGTTCATCTGATGAGGCAGGGCGAGTTCATCAGTGACCACGAAGTGAAGATCGGTCACAAAGTGGCAGAAGTCTTGTGCGGGGGAGCCGTGTCGCCGGGAACACTCGTCAGCGAGCAGTATCTATTGGACCTAGAGCGTGAAGGGTTTAAGTCCCTCTGTGGAGAAAAGAAGACGCAAGAGCGCATCCAATTTACTTTGAAAACTGGGAAGCCATTGAGGAACTGAGTATACGTACATGATACATATGTATGATATGATGTAGTGTAAGGAGTTAAAGGCATGCCTTACATAAATCCGAGTACGGTGCTTTCGCCTAAGAACGTGGTTGCTGAAGTCGAAGTTATCCACGACACTAAGGTCGGCGGCTGGTCTGTCGCCAAGCTGCTATGGAAGAACAAGCCGGCCTTAGGAATTCGCTGGAATGGAGACGATTCACAGAGTATCGGTAATCCGCAGTCCAGAGGGAACCCTACTTGGTTCGTAGTCCCGGAAGAATTGGCAGAGGTCATCCTGAGCAAGGCAGAAGAGCTAGCACGGAGCAAGCAGACTCACTTGGAACAAGGTTATCGCGCGATGGCACTTGATTCACAACGCGAAGCCGACGCTTCCGAATGGATTGAAGGTCTAGGGGGCGAAACGCTTGGCTAGCCGGGGAGAGGTCTGGTGGGTCAGATTCGGCCCGGGGGAAGAAGGAGAAGTTAAAAAGGTTCGGCCAGCGGTTGTGATCAGCAATGACGTCGCCAACAAGGCATTGAACCGGATAGTTGTTGTGCCCATCACCTCTTCGCCCTCTGAGCCATATCCGAGTGAGGCGCTTGTCGCGGTAGCAGGACGGCCGGGAAAGGCAATGTGTGACCAGGTGACTTCCGTGAGCAAACAGAGGTTGCGCGGACAAATCGCAAGCCTTACCAGATCCGAGTTGGAAGCGGTCGAAGAAGCCCTTCTGATTCATTTGGGAATAACAAGACGTTTGAACTAAGAGGCTCATCATGCGTGAAGTCGTGATCGCTAGCGCCGTTCGCACGGCGGTCGGCAAGGCATACAAAGGAACACTCCGCACCACGCGGCCGGACGACCTGGCCGCAACAGCCATCACCGGCGCTTTGGCGCGAGTGCCGCAGGTCAACAAAGCAGAGATCGAAGATGTCATCCTCGGTTGCGCGATGCCAGAAGCTGAACAGGGCATGAACGTGGCGCGCATTGCGTCACTGCGGGCGGGGCTGCCGGTTGAGATATCGGCCATGACCGTCAATCGATTCTGCTCATCTGGCTTGCAGGCGATTGCCATCGCCGCCGATAGGATTGCCAGTGGAGCCTGCGAAGTGATCGTCGCCGGCGGCACGGAATCCATGACCATGATTCCCATGGGCGGACACAAAGTCTCATGCAATCCGTGGCTGGTCCAGAACTATCCTGATGCATACCTCTCGATGGGCCTCACCGCCGAGCGACTGGCAACACGCTTCGGCATCACCCGCGAGATGGCGGATGAATTCTCACTGAACAGCCACAAGAAGGCGCTAGCGGCGATCGCTGCGGGAAAATTCGACGATGAGATCGTGCCGGTACCCGTCAGCTTTACCACTCCCAACGGAAGCAAGCCGAAGCGCGTAAACGTTGAATTCAAGATTGACGAGGGCCCTCGCGCGGATACGACGGAGCAGGCCCTGGCGGGATTGCGTCCTGCGTTCCACATGAAAGGAACGGTGACAGCGGGCAATTCGTCACAGATGTCTGACGGTGCGGCTGCGGCGGTAGTGATGTCCGCCGAGCGCGCGAAAGCACTGGGCATCAAACCGTTGGCACGGTTCGTGGCGTTCGCGACGGCAGGCTACAAGCCCGAAGAGATGGGCTTGGGCCCGGTGTATGCGATCCCGAAAGTGCTGAAGCTGGCCGGACTGAAGCTATCCGACATCGACGTGATCGAATTGAACGAAGCATTCGCCGCGCAGGCACTGTCGGTGATCAAGGCCGGCGAACTCGATGCGGTAAAGATCAATCCGAACGGCGGCGCTGTGGCCTTGGGGCATCCATTGGGATGCACCGGAGCGAAATTGACGGCTACGATTATTCGCGAGCTGAAACGCAGGAATGGAAGATACGGTATTGTGACGATGTGCGTCGGCGGGGGAATGGGCGCAGCCGGGATTATCGAAAATATTCAATAAAGCTCGTTTCACACGAAGGACAGGAAGGTCTCACGAAGTGCCAATGCATCTCGCTACAAAGACAAAACGAACGCCGCTGGAGATCAGCAAACAAGTCTTGGACGCTGCTTTCAGAATACACAGCCACTTCGGCCCCGGATTGCTCGAGAGTGTATATGAGGCATGTCTAGCCAAAGAATTACGAGATGCGGGTCTCAGAGTCGAGACTCAAGTCCCTGTCCCCGTTGTATTCAACGGTGTGAAACTTGAGGTCGGATATCGAATTGACATCCTCGTTGAGGACTGTGTCCTAGTTGAAGTGAAGAGCGTCGAAGCCATCGCTCCAGTCCATCACGCCCAGACTCTTTCATATCTCAAGCTGAGAGGGTTATCCCTCGGTCTTTTAATCAATTTCAACGTAGTCCATCTCAAAGACGGTATTAAGCGATTCGTGATCGGCACGGAATGGAAATGACCCTTCGTGTGACCATCGTGTCCTTCGTGTGAAACAACAGAGGAGTAACCATGGCAACAGCGACCATACCGAAAGCAAAAATCGTCGGCGGAAGTTTTTTGATCGAAGACCGCTCTACTGCAGAAGTCTTCACGCCGGAAGACTTCAGCGAGGAGCACCGTCAGATCGCGCAGACGACGGAAGAGTTTGCGCGCAATGAGATCGTGCCCATGATCGAGCGTATCGAGCACAAGGAATTCCAGGTCACTCGCGACCTGCTGAAGAAGGCCGCAGAGCTCGGTCTGGCCACGGTGGACATCCCTGAAGAATACGGCGGCTCAGACATGGACAAGATCTCGTCTTGCATCATCGCAGACCGTATCGCTGTGAGCGGAAGCTTCAGCGTGAGTTTTGGCGGACATGTCGGCATCGGCACGCTGCCCATCGTTTACTTCGGCACGCCTGAGCAGAAGAAGAAGTATCTGCCGAAGTTGGCCAGCGGCGAATGGGTCGCGGCCTATGCATTGTCAGAGAATACATCGGCGTCAGACGCGATGAATGCGCGCACGAAGGCCGTTCTCTCAGCCGATAAGAAGACATGGATATTGAACGGCGAGAAGATGTGGATCACCAACGCCAACTTTGCCGACCTGTTCATCGTGTTTGCAAAAGTCGATGGCGAGAAGTTTTCCGCATTCATAGTCGAGAAGACTTTTCCCGGATTTTCTGTCGGGGCGGAGGAGAAGAAGCTGGGCATTCGCGGTTCCTCTACCGCACCCCTGATCCTCAATGATTGCAACGTGCCGGCAGAAAACCTTCTCGGTGAGATTGGCAAAGGCCACGTCATTGCGTTCAATACACTGAACATCGGCCGTTTCAAGCTGGGTGCAGGCGTGGTGGGTGGCGCGCGCAATGCATTAACGAACGCGATCGGCTATGCCAAGGAGCGCAAGGCATGGGGCAAGAGCATCGCTGACTTTGGACTGATCAAGGAGAAGCTCGCAAACATCGCCATCGGTGTTTACGTTGGCGAGGCTCTGGCCTATCGCACGGTAGGCATGATCGAGACGGCGCTGGCGGAGATCGACAAAGCTGCGCCGGATGCATCCACCCAGATCCGTAAGGGCATTGAAGAGTATGCAGTCGAGTGCTCCATCCTGAAAGTCTGGGGATCGGAGATGATCGACAGCGTAGTCGACGAGGTCGTGCAGATCTACGGAGGCTACGGCTTCGTCGAAGAATATCCAGCGGAGCGTGCCTTCCGCGATGCGCGCGTCAACCGCATCTTCGAAGGCACGAACGAGATCAACCGCATGATCATAACGGGATGGATCATGAAGCGCGCGATGGGCGGCCAGCTCGCGCTGATGCCGGCGATCAAGAAGCTCATGGACGAAGTGCTCGCCGGCCCATCGATGGGCGAGCCACTCGAAGGCGCACTCGCCGCAGAGCGGACCATCGTGGCCAACGTCAAGAAAGCCGGGCTAATGGTTTCCGGTGCGGCGGTACAGAAGTACATGATGAACTTGGAGCACGAGCAGGAGATCATGGGTGCCATGGCCAACATGATCATCGAAGTTTTTGCGATGGAGTCAGCCGTCCTGCGCACCATGAAGCTGATCGAGAAGAACGGCGAAGCGGCTTCGCAGAATGCCATCAACATGACGCGCGCTTATATAGCCGGATCAGTCGACAAGGTTGAATCGGAGGCAAAGCGCGTGCTGGCAGCCTGCGCAGAGGGAGACATGCTGCGAACGCAGATGGCTATCCTGCGAAGGATGTTCAAGTATGAGCCGGTGAACAGCATCGAAGCGCGCAAACATGTGGCGGACAAAGTGATCGAGGCGGGCAAGTACGTCATCTAGGTTTTTCGAGAACGGACTGGACGCTTGGGTCCGTCAAGGCAACAGCCGCGTCCGACTTTCGTTCTAACCGATTACATCGTGGAGGGAATCATCGTGGAAGGCGAAATCATGATTGGACACAAAAGCGAGAATTGGAAGCGGGCACTGATGATCGGATCATTCGGCGCCGCCGCCTTCATGTTTCTGACCGGGCGCCGCGCCGCGGGTTTTGCGCTGGCAGGCGTCGGCGTAGCGACGCTCGCGGGCGAATATCCTGATAAGTTCGAGAAGTTCTGGAACGCCGCTCCTGAGTATCTGGATCGTGGTACTCGCCTGGTGCAGGGCGTAGGTAATTTCGTGGAGAAGATCGCCGAGCAGAGTTCGCGATTGCAAGACCGCGCCGCCCGCCAGACACGGCCGGACTACATCACTTAGACTTCGATTCCCAGTATCTGTCGGCCTTCAGGACTGATCCTGTCCGGGCCCCATTGCGGTGTCCAGATGAAGTTCACGTTCACGCTCTGCACTCCGGGCAGGGCTTCAATCGTCCGCCGGACCGATTCTCCTATGGTCACATGGGAAGGGCAGCCCGGCGACGTCAAAGTCATATCCACTTCCACATCTTCCAGGGGCTCGACGATTTGTGGCGCCAGCTCTGACGCCAGCCGCATGGCTGGCTTGAAGCGGACCTCATAGACCAATCCCAGGTCGACGATGTTCACCGGGATCTCCGGATCGTAGACCGATTTCAACGCCTCGCGCACCTCTTGTTCCTTTAATGCCATATTTATAGTGTAAATGGAGCGGTGTGGTAAATAATGGATGATGCTCGAGTTTGGCACGCGGCTGGCAAATGTGGATTACGTGGAGCGACCCGGCGCGTATGCCATCATTCGGGACGCAGAGGACCGGGTCGCCGTCATCCGGACTCCCAAAGGCTTTTTCCTTCCCGGCGGCGGTGTCGACGACGGCGAGGATATGGTTGACGCTCTGCGTCGCGAGGTCTTCGAGGAGACGGGACTTGGTGTGGAGATTGCTCGCGAGATCGGCGCCGCGGCGCAGTATCTGTCCTCCGCAAAGGACGGCATCTACTACAAGAAGATCGGCCATTTTTACCTGGCCTCGTTCGCCGAGAGGCTATCGGAGACGTTTGAGGCGGAGCATGAACTGTTGTGGATGACCTATGAAAAAGCCGCGGCCGCGCTGAACCATCAGTTTCAAACCTGGGCGATCGGCGCGGCACGCCGGCTCTGAAACCCATTGAAACAAAAATGCCCGATGATCGTTTAATCATCAGGCATCTTCTATTCCATCTGATCCCGCTACCGCCCCGGCATTGTCTCCCCCAGGATTCTTTATGTCGCAGCGTCAGCGAATTCGTTTGGATTGGTTAAGGTGAGAAGAGTATCGCCCGACTATTGGTAGCGCGAAATTCGCGGAAAGACCTAAGGAGCACGGAATTAGGCCTTAATCCCCAGCTAGGGCTGGCTCGGCCGGGCGTGCCGGCGGCCGCTTTGCCTTTTTCGAATGCATCCATAGCCACACGCGCGAGAGCAGCAAGATCGCAAGGACGCTGCCGTAAGTGGCGGGTTCGATGTGGTCAGCCTTCACCTTCCACCAGAAATGGATGATGGCAAGCACAGCGCTCACATAGATCATCCTGTGCAGCAGGTTCCAGCGCCTACCGCCCAATTTTCGGATGGACCACGCAGTGGAAGTGACTGCCAGCGGGACCATCAAGACAAATGCGGCAAAGCCGACTGTGATGAAAGGGCGTTTCATGATGTCACCCATGATGGCCTGCCAGTCAAAGAACTTGTCCAGCACGATGTAGGTGGCGAAGTGCAGCATTACGTAGAAGAACGCGAAGAGGCCAAGGAGGCGGCGAAAACGGATCAGCCAAGTAAGGCCAGTGATCTTTCGCGCCGGCGTGATCGCCAAAGTGACTAACAGAAGTACGAGGGTTGTCGTCCCGGTGGAAAGTGTGATGAACTCGATGGGATTGGCGGTCAGGTCGTGTGTGAAGAACTGGTACAGCAGTAGCAATGCCGGCTCGAGACACGCGAGCCAAACTACCACTTTCAGGGCAACAATCCTCTTCTGAGTCATCAGCCGTGCGTCAATAGTACTTCTTCAAGTCCATGCCGGAATACATGGAAGCCACAAAATCACCGTAGCCATTGAACATCAAGGTCTTGCGGCGGCGAAATTCTCCGATCCGCCGTTCCGTAGCCTGGCTCCACCGTGGATGATCGACCTCTGGATTCACATTGGAATAGAACCCATATTCATTGGCCGCCATGCGGTTCCAGGTTGTGGGCGGTTCACCGGACACGAATTTGATCTTCACGATGGACTTGATGCCCTTGAAGCCGTATTTCCACGGCACCACTAGGCGAATGGGTGCACCGTCCTGGTTAGGAAGCGTCTCGCCGTACATGCCCACGGCCAGGATGGTGAGCGGGTTCATGGCTTCGTCCATACGCAGCCCTTCGACATAAGGCCAGTCAAGCACCGCGCGTCGCTGGCCGGGCATTTGCTTCGGGTCCCACAGTGTCTCGAAGGCGACGTATTTTGCTTTCGGCTGCGGATCCGCGGCCTTGATGACGGCGCTCAGCGGGATGCCGATCCATGGAATGACCATCGACCAGCCCTCTACGCACCGCATGCGATACACGCGCTCTTCAAGGCCAGCCAACTTCGTGATGCCGGCGATATCCAGCTTTAGTTTCTTGTTGCAGTCGCCCTCGATCGATACCGTCCAGGGATCCGTGCGGAAATTCTTGGCTTCGTTCGCCGGATCGCCCTTGTCCGTCCCGAATTCGTAAAAATTGTTGTAGCTGGAGATGTCCTTGAGAGGCGTCAGCTCCTCGCCGTGAGTGCTGAGATCGCTCTTCTTGTAATCGAGCTTCGTACCCGCGTGGACGAGCTCGGGTGAGATGAGTCCCGGGATCAGCTTGCCTGCCGCAAGGCCCGCTCCGGCAATCCCCGCGGCAGCGATGAAGCTGCGACGGTTGAAGTAATCAGCCTTCTTCGTGGTCTCTGAGTATGGGATGGGGCCGGATTTCTTTATCAGCATGAGGGCACCTGCAAGATTAGACGGAACTTCAATCGATAAGTTTCAATCATACAGCGACTTTTCGGCGCGGAAATAATCAGCTAATAATAACGACTAAAATCGTATATAATCGACTTCTTATGAGCGTGGTCCTTATCAAACCGAAAGATGCGGCCTTGCGGCTGGGAGTGAGCTATCCCACCATCAAACAATGGATCTATAACCGGAAGATCCGCACCATCAAAACCAGTGGTGGGCATCATCGCATCCCGGAGACCGAACTGGACCAGTTTTTGCATGGCGCTCGCACCAAGCCCGTTGAGTCTCGGCGGCGCAATTTTCGCTCTATCAGCGGACGTAACCAATTGGTCGGCCGGGTGACGGAGATCAAAGTCAGTGGTTTGATGGCGCAAGTGAAGCTATCGATTGGCGGCCAGATTATCACCTCGATCATCACCGCCGATGCAGTCCGCGAGATGGGATTGAAAAAAGGGGAGACGGCTGCCGCACTGATCAAGTCCACTGAGGTGATGATTGTTCGCCCGTAGGTTCTTGTGGGGCATTTGTTTCCTCGTATGCTTCGCAGCGGCACAGGACAAGAAGCTGACCATCGCCGCCGCCGCCGATCTGGGGCCGGCATTCAAAGAAATCACGGCAGCCTTTGAGAAGCAGGACGGGATACACGTTGACGTGATTCTTGGTTCTTCAGGAAATTTCTTTGCGCAGATCCAGAACGGCGCGCCGTATGACATGTTTTTCTCGGCGGACCGCGAATATGCGAGAAAACTGCAAGACGCCGGACTGGCCGACAATCTCACGGACTATGCTGAAGGCAGTATCGTGTTGTGGGTACGCAACGATTCAAAGCTGGATCTCGCACGCGGTATGAGCGTGCTTGACGACGCATCGGTGAAAAAGATCGCGATTGCGAATCCATCTCACGCTCCCTACGGCCGTGCAGCCATGGCTGCGCTCGAGTATTTTGGTCTCGCGGACAAGGTTCGCAGTAGGCTGGTTCTTGGCGAGAACATTTCCCAGGCCACACAGTTCATTCAAACGGGAAACGCGGACATCGGGATCACCGCGCTGTCACTGGCGCTTTCTCCAGCCTTGAAAAGAGAAGGCAGGTATTGGGAGATTCCACATGATTCCTATCCGCGCATGGAACAGGCGGCGGTAATCGTTAAGACCACGAGGAATCGCGCCGCGGCAGTAGCATTTCTCGCATATCTGAGATCGTCTGTGGCCCAGGAGATCATGCGCAAGTATGGCTTTCGTTATCCGCAGCCAGCGGAAAAGAAATGACCATCGATTGGCAGGCGCTGTGGCTCACGGCCAAGCTGGCGACCACCGTTTCTCTGGTCCTTCTGTTCGTAGGTTTGCCGATCGCTTACTGGCTCGCTTATTCGCGTGCGCGCTGGCGCTTCCTGATCGAAAGCATCGTGGCTCTACCGCTGGTGTTGCCACCCACAGTCCTCGGATTCTATGCGCTGTTGGCCATGGGCTCGCGCAGCCCCATCGGGCGATGGTATGAAAGCCTTTCAGGGCATACGCTGATCTTCGGTTTCCAGGGACTAGTGGTCGCATCTGTGTTGTACAGCTTGCCGTTCGCAGTGCAGCCATTCGTGGCGTCGTTCGTACAGATCGACCGCCGCTTGCTGGATTCAGCCGCGCTGTTGGGTGCGTCACGAGGGACGACATTTCTGCGCGTGATCGCTCCGCTAGCGCTCGGCGGCATCATTCGCGGTGTGGTCTTGAGCTTCGCGCATACTGTGGGAGAGTTCGGTGTGGTCTTGATGGTCGGGGGCAACATTCCCGGCGCGACTCGTACCATTTCGCTCGATATCTACGACAAAGTCCAAGATCTCGACTACGCGAGCGCCAATCAGACGGCGCTGATGTTGCTGATCTTTTCCTTCGTCGTGTTGCTCGCCATCTACGGCGGAAATCGTAACGCCGTGCGGGGCTGGATCGCGCGGTGAGCCAGTCTGCCCAGCTCGAAGTTCTGGTCAAGAAGCACTTTCACTCGGCCACGCGAGATTTCACCCTCGATGTGATGTTTACACTCGCGCGAGAGATCGTCGTCATCTTTGGGGCGTCTGGCGCTGGTAAGACTACGATTCTCGAATGTATCTCAGGTCTGCTGCAGCCGGACGCAGGTTCAATAACGCTCGGCGAACGAAAACTTTGTGATAGTGCCGGCAAACAAAATGTTTCCAGCCGTGAGCGCCGCATCGGCTATGTATTCCAAAGCCTGGCGCTGTTCCCGCATCTTACCGGCCGGCAGAATGTCGGCTTTGGACTCGGCTCGTTGACCGCAAGAGAGCGCGAAGAGCGCGTCGATGAGATGTTGGCGTCTTTTCGTGCGGAACACGCTGCGGACCGATTTCCCGATCAGATGTCCGGCGGTGAAAGACAGCGCATCGCGCTTGCTCGTTCCTTAGTGATGCGGCCTGATGCCTTGCTGCTCGACGAACCCATGACCGCGCTGGATTATGAGACCAAAGCTGCCATCCTGCACGACCTGCGTGAGTGGCATACTCGGCACCAGATCCCAGTTTTATACGTTACGCATGCGATCGATGAAGTATTTGCCATCGCGGACCGCGTCATCAAGCTTGCCGACGGAAGGATCGTTGCGGAAGGAAAGCCGCACGAGGTGCTCGGCGCCGAGCGGCAACGTTTACTGCAAGAGTTGCAATCTGTTTCGCGCTAAAAACCAACAAATACCGGCTCCGATGATAGTTCCACACCGAACTTATCGCTGACTGCTTGTTGCACTTCCTCTTTCAACGCGACGATCTCCGCCGCGGTGGCGCCGCCACGGTTCACGATGGCAAGTGCGTGCTTGCGCGAGATGCCGACGTTGCCGCGTGACGTCCCCTTAGGGAATCCGGACCGTTCGACCAGCCATCCAGCAGAGAGCTTGGCATGGCCGTCTGCGGCCGCATATTTGGGCGGCACGCCCAGGCCTTCTTTGTCAGAGATCGCAGTCACCTCTTCATATTTCGCAACCGGCACTATGGGATTCTTGAAGAACGAGCCCGCACTGCGGCAATCCTCGTCGTCCGGCACGATGAGCATGGCTTTGCTCAAACGGATCTCGCGCACCGCATTGCGCGTCTGCTCGAGCGTTGGCTGTTTGTCGCCGAAGCGGTTCTTCAAGTCGGCATAAGTGATCTTGGGCGCGCCGCCGGGCGTGAGCGCGAAAGTCACGCCCATAACAAGGTATCGGCCGCGTGAGGTGGTGTTGAAAACGCTTTTGCGATAACCGAAGGCGCACTCCTCATTCGTTAAGTCAACGATGTCCATGGTCATCATGTCCAGCGCGCGGACGCTGGTGATCGTCTCTGAGACTTCTTCGCCATACGCGCCGACGTTCTGGATAGGCGTGCCGCCCACCGTTCCGGGAATCCCGCTCATGGTCTCTACGCCGGCGCAATCGCGCTTGACGGCGATGGCGACGAAGCTGTCCCAATCTTCTCCGGCGCCAACATCAAATTCCCGCTTGCCACTCTCCGCCGCGCGCTCTTCAACGCCGCGGATCCCGACCCTCAGCACCATGCCCGGCCATCCAGCGTCCGAGATCACTAGGTTGCTGCCACCACCCAAGATGAATAGCGGGAGATGGTTCGAGCGGGCATATTCCACACAGAACAGGGCGTCGTCATACGCCTCGGCGTCGACGAGATAACGCGCGGAGCCGCCGACGTTAAGAGTCGTGAAAGGAGCCAGTGGGACGTTTTCCTGGATGTTCATGAGGGTCGAGTGCCCTATTAGAACAAAAATAAAGGCCGGAGTCATATGGCTCCGGCCGAAGGGAATTTTCCTGGGTCAGGCGCTGCGTCGCGGACGTAATGTCAACTCGCGCACCTGTGTTAGCAGGGAAGAGCGCTGCATGGCGTCCAACCTGGTGATGATGGGAGCAAGTTCTGCGATAAACTCGTCAGCCATGAGCGTGTCAATCTCCGCCTGGCGCGCCGGATTGTGCGTAGACTCTTCCAGCAGTGCGCAGACAGAGATCTCAAGTGCCTTCGCCAATCGCTCCATGGATGAGAGCGTCGGCGTGGCCTTGTCATTCTCGATCTTAGATACGTATGTGCGCGGCACGGCCATGCGCAATGCGAGCTGGCGTTGGCTCAGGCCGGCGCGAAGTCGCAGGCTGCGGATGGCCATGGCGATCTGCACGCATCCGCCGTTGCCCATCGGCACGGGCGCAGGCTCGGCGATGATCGGCTCAGGCTCGGGGTCCGGCTCGAGCGAGAGATGGCATTTTCTGCAAAGATTGTTGTTGGTCCGGAACTGGACGAGGTGACAGTGGTCGCACCTCAATACTTCCCGTGAATCTACGGGTGCTAGAGTTGTGGCCATCAGGTGTTGGAAGAGGCCAGAGCGGGCTTCTATCCATACATCTTTTTTGCTGCGATAGTAACTTTGCGGTATAGATGCCTCTGATGTCAATATAAATTTCGACAATGACCCTATGATTCATCCAAGAAAACCGGAGAAAGACCGGAGAAAACAGGTAAATAGACGTGCTAAACCGTGAGTCGGCGTGGAGTTTACTAACTGAATACACCCAGTCAGAAAGTCTTAGGAAACATGCGCTGGCTGTGGAAGCGTGCATGCGCGCGTATGCAAGAAAGTTCGGTGCGGACGAAGAAAAGTTCGCCATCACCGGATTGTTGCACGATTTCGATTACGAAAAATATCCCACGCCGCAGGAGCATCCGTTCGTGGGCAACAAGATCATGCGCGAGAAGGGATATCCGGAAGATGTGCTGCGCGCGATCTTGTCACACGCCGACTACAGCGGCGTTAAGCGCGAGTCGCAGATGGAGAAGGCGCTCTACGCCTGCGACGAACTCTGTGGCCTCATCACCGCCGCTGCGCTAGTCAAGCCGACGAAAGCTGTGGCCGATGTGGATGCGAAATCGATCCGCAGAAAGATGAAGGACAAAGCCTTCGCCCGCAGTGTGAACCGCGATGACATCATCAACGGCTCCGCTGACCTCGGCGTAGATCTGGACGAACATATCACCTTCTGCATTGAAGCGATGAAGGGGATAGCGAAGGAGTTGGGCCTGGAGGGAATTAACAGTTAGTCCATGTTTGAAGACTTCATTACCTTCGAGAAAAACATCCAAGACAAACTCTGGGCCAAAAGGAAAAGGCCTAGCTCAACGGTCTTTGTTTTCCATCCGGGCGAGATTGTGTCTGGGTGGATCTCAAACCATGGAATCTCAACATGAATCCAGATTTGGACTAACAAAATGAACAGAAGAAATCCGATGAGAACTTGCGCTAACAGCCGAACAAGCTTCATCAATGTAGTTCTCTCATATCAGCTAAGTACTTGAGATATCTTGCCACTCTCGATCAACTCCGCAACTTTCGCGAAGTCGCCCGCGAGCACGCGGTCTTGCGACACCGTTTCCGTCACAGACCTGATTGCCGCGTGCGCTTGCTGCCCAAGTTTGCTGGTCTTCAATGGCGCGAGGAAATCCAGCGCTTGTGCGACGGCGGTGGCTTCAATCGCCAAGACCATGCGGGTGTTGGCGACTACGCGTTTCAGCTTGATGGCTCCGCCCATGCCCATGGAGACGTAGTCTTCTTTGTTGCCGGATGTGGTGATGGAATCGACCGACGCTGGATGAGCTAATCCTTTGTTCTCGCTGACCAGCGCAGCGGCGGTGACCTGCGGCATCATGAATCCAGAATTGAGTCCCGCGCCTGCAGCGAGGAATGGTGGCAAGCCTTCATTAAGCAGCGGATTTACGAGTCGCTCGATGCGTCGCTCTGAGATTCCCGCGAGTGCAGTCAGCGCGATTGCCAGATAGTCCAGCGCGAAAGCGATCGGCTCGCCGTGGAAATTTCCGCCGGAGACGATGTCACCGTGGGCTTCTTCCACGATGCCTTTCGGTTTGCCTACTTGCTTTTCTTCCGCGAAGACCAGTGGATTGTCGACTGCCGAGTTCATCTCGGTCTCAAATACGCGACGGCAGAACACGAGCGTGTCCCGCACTGCGCCGTGTACCTGCGGAATGCAGCGCAAGGAGTAGGCGTCCTGCACCTTGCCACAATCGCGGTGCGATTCGCGGATACCGCTGCCTTCGAGCATCTTGCGCAGGTTGGCCGCGACCAGAGATTGTCCGGCGTGCGGACGTGCCGAGTGGATGCGCTCATCAAATGCGGCGTCGGTGCCTTTAAGTGCGTCCACGGTCAGCGCGCCGATAACGTCAGCCGAAGCAGCCAGCGTCTCTGCAGACAGTAACGCCAACGTCCCGACCGCCAGCATCGCCTGCGTGCCATTGATGAGCGAAATTGCTTCTTTGGCTTCGAGAGTAAGGGGCTTGATCTGAGCGGCAGTCAAAGCTTTCGCACCGGAAAGCTTCTTTCCGCGGCGCTCGGGTTTTCCCGGTGACCGCGGCGTGTCGGAAACAAAAGCCTCGCCTTCGCCAATCAGAACGAGCGCAAGATGCGCTAGTGGCGCAAGATCTCCGCTTGCGCCTACGCTACCTTGCGACGGCACCACCGGATGCACGCCCCGATTCAACATCTCACAGAGTGTGTTGATGACTTCCGGACGAACGCCGGAAAAGCCCTTTGCCAGCGAGTTCGCGCGCAAGAGCAGCATGGCTCGCGTCTCGGCCTCTGACAGCGGCTCGCCAACACCCGCCGCATGCGAGCGTAGCAGGTTTACTTGCAGCTCGCGGTTTTGTTCGGGATTGATGTGAACATCGCTCAGCATGCCCACGCCGGTTGTTATGGCATAGGCGACGCGGTTGTTCACCACCAGGTCATCGACTACTGCCCGGGCGCGTTCCACGCGCTCACGCGCCTCGGCGTCAAGCAGCACTGGACGCCGCGCATACACTACCTCCCGCAGCTCTTCGAACGTCAGATCATTGCCATTGATGTGCAGGGCTTGCATGGAAGTCAGATGCCGTCCTTCAGTCGCTTGCGCCAGATCTTGATCAAGTCGCGATAACCTTTCACTTCTTTGTCCAATAGCTTGCGATACGCGGCGTCTACGTGGGTCTTGAGCTGTTCTGCACGATCTGCGACTTGCTCGATCTGGACGATATAGTGCTCCAGCTGTTCGCGTTGCTCGTTCGTCATGAGGGGTCCTTAGCTGCCGCGGCGATGGCGCGTGAATATTTTTCCGGAAGAGCGGTCTTTTCGAACTTGGAATTCACCACGACGTGCGTGGTCTCGCCTTCAGCGAGCAGCAGGTTATCTGAAGCGCGCATCACTTCATAATGAAAAACGATCATGCTGCCGCGAATATGCTTGATGGCTGTACGGATGATCAACTCATCGTCATAGAACGCGGGTGACTTGTAGCGGCAGCGCACGTCGGCCACAGCGAAGTGGCAGTCATCTTCTATCTCCATGTCTTTATAGCGGAAGCCAAGTTTGCGCAGCAGTTCCACGCGCCCGATCTCAAACCACACAATGAAATTCGAGTGGTAGACCACCTTCATCTTGTCGGTCTCGGCGTAGCGGACGCGCACACGGGGCTCCGCGATGAGGTGCTTGCTCATTTGCGCTGCAGGACCTCGCCGCGTGATGGCTCGCCGCTCGCCACCGGTTTTCCGTTCGACAAATAATCGTGGAATTGGATAGGCAGGCCTTCACCTTTGAACCATACCGGCGTGGTCTGAAGATGATAGTGAATGTGCGGGATAGGTGAGTTGCCGCTGTTGCCGCATTGCGCGATCTGTTGTCCGGCGGTGACCTTGTCGCCCGGCTTCACTTTGATGCTTCCACGTTTTAGGTGCGCCAGCATGGAAAATTCTCCGCGACCGTGATCGATGACGATCGAGTTGCCATACGCGGGCGCGTCTTTGCTTGGCTTCAAGGGCTGGTTATCGTCATATTCATCTATCACGGCTGTCACTTTGCCCTCAGCTGGCGAGAATACAGGCAGGCCAAACGAATAATAATCGCCGAGGTCATCGCCCTTGTTGGAAAACATGCGAGCGTTCTTAATGACCAGAAGGTCGTACGCGAAACGCTGGTCCTTCGTTGCGGCGTGGTAATTATCGAACACGGTGCGGCCACCTTGGTATACAGTCCACTCGCCCGCGACCGGAAGAGTAAGGGTGGTTTTATCTTTGTAATCGAGAAACTGAGATCCCGCGGGAGATGTGTCACGAGTGACGAAGAACCCGGCAATCTTCCAGGCTGGGTCGAATGTGAATTGAACGATGATGTTGAATGGGACTTGATCGAACTCTGCCAGACGTGTGTACTTCAAATATCCCAGGTTATCGGGCAGGACTACTTCCTTCAGCAGCTTTGTCTCACTTCCCAGCTGCATTCGCGCCATGCCATTGAATTCCCCAAGCTTTTCTTGGCTGCCCGCATCTTGTTTCATGCGGTCAGTCATCACCGGCCACAGTGTGGCAGTATCATTCGCATAGAGAGCGGCGGTGTATTTGCGGCCGAGCTCCATAGCTTTTTCGGGCGTGAGTCTTTCTTGGGCGAAACCGGCGAGAGCTGTGATCAGGGATGTTCCGATCACGATTAGGGATTTCATTTTCCACTCCAAACCGGTTTACGTTTTTCCAGGAAAGACGCGATGCCTTCGCGAAAGTCGGCGGTGCTGCGGATACGCGCGTTGTCGTCGATCGCCGCCGCGACCTGCTTGTCCAAAACATCTTTGATGAATCCGTTGATGAGCGCTTTGGTGGCACGGACAGATGACGGGCTGTTCTCCAGCAACAACTTCGCCGTCTCCAGAGCCCGTGGCATCAGGTTGTCCGCCTGCACGATCTCATTCACCAGGCCATAACGACAGGCCTCTGCGGCGTCGAACAGCCGCGCGGTCATAAGCAGGTCGCGCGCGATCTTGTGGCCCACTTGCATGACCAGAAATGACGAAACGATGGCCGGCACGAAGCCGATGCGGACTTCCGTGTATCCGAATTTGGCGTCGGGCACGGCGAAGGTGAAGTCGCACATGGTAGCGATGCCTGTGCCGCCGGCGATGGCGGCGCCGTTCACGGCGGCGATGGTCGGTTTGGGAAAATCGTAGATGCGGCGAAACATTTTCGCCATGGTGGTCGAGTCGGCAACATTCTCAGCATGCGACTTGCCGACCAGGCCCTTCAAGTCTTCCAGATCGAGCCCCGCACAAAACGCTTTACCCGCGCCGGTGATGATCAGAACTTGCGATGCGGACTTATCGACTTCGTCCAGCGCGCGCATCAAGTCGCCAACAAGCTCAAAGCTGATGGCGTTGCGTTTTTCCGGACGATTCAATGTTACGGTGGCGATGCCGCTGGATTCAGAGAGAAGAAGCGTTTTGAAGTCCATGCCTAGCCTTGTATCCGCTTGATGTTGGAGAGTCCATCATAAAACGAAGGGATGAGACTATGCCCGCCAAAGAAAAAGATTCGCAGACCGTCACCCTCCGGCCTGCAGTCAATGTTCCAAGCAGACTTGTTGCCGATGTTCAGGCGCGGGTCGGGCTCGAATTCCCAACATCCATAGCGGGTCCCAGCGATGTTCAACTGCCGACTGGTGAACCGCTCCCCGATCTTGAGAAAAGCCTGGTCGATGGCGTCATGGTCGCGGAAATAAACGAAGTCCTTTTCTTTTGGAGAGAGCGGAGAGTAGCTGACCATGGACGTGTCCTGGCCGCCGAGCCAATCCACGCGAAACCGCCCCGGCCAATGCGATATCCGCAGCGAGGATTCGCTATGGCTCACCACGTCATCCCAGCGCAACGGCACCGAGTAGCCATTCACGTTCACGTTGTTGCCGTAACGGAGATGGGTGATGGCGGCGAAGAGTTCCGGCGTGAACATCCAAAAGAACGCGGCGAAGGAGACCGCGGCCAAGATGCACAGTACTTGCTTGCGCTTCAATCAGTCTCCGTATTGCGCTGCGATCTCAGCAGAGATGGTCGCGGCGTCAGCGATAGAACGCTTCAATGGCAGCTCCGCATTGCGTTGCATCAGGGCAGCCAGAACGTTTTCGGTCGAAATGTTTCCGACCAGGGAATCCTGCGCGAAAGGGCAGCCACCGAGTCCGCCGATGGTGGAATCGAAACGACGAGCGCCGCCATCGTAGGCCGCGAGCAGTTTTTCAACAGCTGATTCCGGACGACTGTGCAGATGAACGCCGATCTCCAGATGGTCATATTTAGAGATGATCGTGCCGACGAGGTCGCCGATCTTGGCTGCGTCAGCTGAACCAACGGTATCAGCGAGAGAGACTTGTTTGATGTCCATGTCAGCGAGAATGCCAACGGCTTCAGACACCTCAGCAACACTCCACAGATCGCCGTAGGGATTACCGAAGGCCATGGAGATATACGCAACGATGCCCAGGTCGACATCGTCTGCAAGGCCCTTGATGCGCTCCAACTGTTCGACCGCGTCCTCCAGGGTCTGCTTCTGATTGTTCTGCAAGAAGGTGGGCGAGATTGAATATGGAAATCCAAGTGTGCTCACAGCTTCCGTGGCAATCGCACGCTTGGCGCCTTGCTCATTCACCACGATGCCGATGATCTCAACATCATCCGGCGGATCAAGCTTGCTCAACACCTCTTCTGAGTCCGCCATCTGCGGCACCGCCTTGGGCGATACGAATGAGACCGCGTCGATGTGCTTGAATCCCGCTGCGACGAGTGAACGCAGGTAGGCAACTTTGGTCTCTGTGGGGATCTGCCCGGGAAGACCTTGCCATGCGTCGCGGGGACATTCGATGAGTTTGATGGGCGCATTCATAGACTAGTAGTTCGGGATTAACACCGCCGTAGTCGCCACTATGACGAACGACATCACGGCGCTCTCGGCCAACGTCGTCGCATATTTTTGCCGAAGCGTGGGAATGAATAGCAAGCCGACGTACAACAATGAATAAAACGCAGTCATACCAAATGCGCCCACGGCCAAATACTGGGCATGACAGTAAAGCCACCAAGAAGAAAACCAGGAAGTCTCAGGCAAATTCATCAGGTGAGCAATCGAAAAAACAAGAGCAAGTATCGCTGGCGAACTAAGAAGAATTACTTGCCAAAAACGAAATTCATACCATCTTCGCGTCGCCTCTGTGCCTCCGTGGTGAATGGTTTCTCTCACGTTTGCAGCACTCCCACACTGAACTTCGGCACATCAGGATTCAGTGACACAGCTTCCAGCGCGTCGATCAGCGCTTGGCGGGTGTCCAGTGGATCGATAATGGCGTCGATCCAAAGACGTGCAGCGCCGTAGCGCGGGTCGGTCTGGCGGTCGTAAGTGGCTTTGGTCTCGTCAAAGAGTTCCTTCTTTTCTTCTTCAGTCAACTTCTTCCCGCCGCGCTCGAGCTGTTTTATCTTGATCTCGACCAGTGTTCCCGCTGCTGACGCGCCGCTCATCACGGCGTATCGCGCGGTAGGCCAGGCGAAGACAAATCGCGGATCAAACGCTTTGCCGCACATGGCGTAGTGTCCGGCGCCGAAGCTGCCGCCAATGATCACGCTGATCTTCGGGACCACGGAATTGGAAACAGCGTTCACCATCTTTGCGCCGGCGCGAATGATGCCACTCCACTCGGCGTCGCGCCCCACCATGAACCCGTTTACATCATGTAGAAAGACGAGCGGGACGAGGTTCTGGTTACAGTCCATGATGAAGCGCGCGGCTTTTTCGGCCGACTCGGTATAAATCACGCCGCCGAACTCGACACGCTTCTCTCCGGTGTGCGAATCCGTGTGTTGGACATGCGTCTTCTGATTGGCGACGATCCCCACTGCATGCCCGCCAATGCGCGCGTAACCGCAGAGCAACGTCTTCCCGTACTCAGCTTTGTATTCGTCGAATCTACTCTCGTCGACGATGCGCGCGATGACCTCATGCATGTCATACGGTTTTGAAACGTCAGACTCGACGATGCCGTAGATCTCTTCTGATTCCAGATCGGGCTCCTCGGATTCAGTCACGCTGAACGGGGAAGCCTTTGCGGAGCGATC
>Ga0207074_1046_pt1 | contig 20057 bp, 17 predicted proteins | sample Alteio_BWMinHeat_66_FD_153567 | JGI IMG/M metagenome (GOLD analysis project Ga0207074, IMG submission 153567) | Enriched cells from forest soil in Barre Woods Harvard Forest LTER site, Petersham, Massachusetts, United States -... | ecosystem: Environmental > Terrestrial > Soil > Temperate forest >...
TAATCAAAAATAACATTCAATTTATTAACTTTATAGATCCACAAGAAAATAGCGCTTTATCTCTTGCTATTGAAGCCAATAATGCAATTGTTGTAGAATTTTTACTAGAAAATGGGGCTAAAGTTATTGAGAAAAGCAAATCTTTAATAATTAAATCTCTCATTTCTATAAATTGGTCAAATGGTACAAGTTACAAATCTGGAATACACATTATTGAACTTTTGCTAAAAGCTGGTGCAAATCCTAATTTTATAGAGCTAGCTGATATATCTCAATTACTATTTACCTGGACTCCTTTGAGAGTAATAATTAATATCTACGCCAAAAATGTAAATAATAATATTAAAAATGTTATCAATTTATTGATAAACTATGGCGCAAATGTCAACCAAAGGTTACAGCCCACAAATACCACTATCTTAACTGATGTTATGACCATATCTAAATATTTTAAAACAAATGTCTACAACCATCAGCTTGCTAAAACTCAAAAAATTAAAAAAATACTAACATTACTATTAAAAGTAGGTGCAACCAAATGAACCGCATTACGGCTTAAAAGCTTTAGTATCGTGCGAAATTCTTCAAAGCCAATCCTACTACTCATTGCTTTCGCAACTATCCTCGGGGGTTCTACATGCCATCCAGGTATTAAAAAATACCTGGATTCTGGCGAAATAGAATAATTAAAATTCATAGCTTTCTACTGTTCCGCAACTAATCTTCATAAATTAAGTTATTAATTAAACTATATAACTTAAATTTAGAAAATGGTTCCTGGTTGAAGCGCTTAATTAATTTACCTTCTTTGAAAATTAATAATACAGGAACAGATTTCAATTCAAATTTAGCTAGTAATTCTTTAGGATTATCATCAAAGCTTATTTGAGCAAAACCTACGTTCTCTAAATTTTTAGAAGCAACAGATTCCATAGATGACAGCAAAATCTTACATGATGGACAATTTTCTGATCCAACCTCAACCATTAAAAATTTAGATTTCTTTGCTAAATCTTCTAAATCTTGATTTGTCATTAAATGCTTAATGTCAACTTTTGAGCCTTTTACAACATCATAATAATTTTTCTCGAGTTTCTGCATTATTGCCGCACTATTGCCAGGAATATTATTAATAAAGGAAGAAGCATTCATTCCACCTTTTATGCCATCTCCAGCAGATGTTCCAGCCTGCTTGTATATAGTATCCTCTACATCACCCACAGCAAAAATACCTTTTATATTTGTCTCTTTATGCAAGCAATTAGTAATAATATGCCCTGTTTCATCAATTTTGATAAAATCCTTAAAAATTTCAGTATTTGGTTCATGCCCAATCGCTAAAAATACTCCATCAATATCTTTTATAGATTTACTTTTATCAATGTTATTTACCAATTCTATTTTATTTACCATTTTGCCGTCACCCAAGATACTAGAAATTGACGTATTATACATCGTACTAATATTAGGATAACCCTTGAGTCTACGTTGCATTGCAGGAGAAGCTCGCATTGCTCCGCCTCGAACCAATATTGCTACATTTTTCGCATAAGAAGATAACAAAGTTGCTTCTTCAATAGCAGAATCTCCACCACCCACAACCACAACATTTTTATCTTTATAAAAAGGTGCGTCACAAACAGCACACGCAGTTACACCATATGCCCAATATTCCTTTTCTCCCGGAACATTAAGCAATTTCGGATTAGCTCCCGTAGCAATAACTACACTTAAGGCATGTATTTCCTCACCGCTCTCAGTTTGTAACCTAAATGGCCATGCCGAAAAATCTACGGCATCAATAGATTCATTAACAAAAACAGCCCCAAATTTTTGAGCTTGCAATCTATTAAGTTCAATTAATTCAGAGCCCAATAATTTCGGGGTTCCAGGCCAATTCTCAACATAAGATGTATCTGTTAATTGACCACCGGGCTTTGGTCCATCAAATACCACCGTATAAATTGATGCTCGAGCACCATATAGTGCAGCACTTAAACCTGCAGGTCCTGATCCAATAACTGCGATAGGTATGATATTCTTTTTATTTAACGCATCATTAATATTTATCTTCATTTCAGTTTTACTAAATTTTATTAAACAATGCTGTTTATAAAATTTAAATCCAAAAACTGCAGCAGCAGCAATCAACACAAGAAGTACAATACAGCTTAAAATCTTTTTCATAAATATTCCTCAAATTTTTTACCATAGATATTTATATTTAATGGCACCTTTTGACAAACCGTCAACAAAATTTACAATTACTATAAAATAAGAAATAAGTTTTATTATACACATAAAAATTTGAATGGAAAGGTGAATGACATGATTAGCAGGATATTAAAGACTATGCTGATTAGTGTTATGTTTATAAGTCTAATTTTAAGCAATAGCACAATTCAAGCAACTTTAACTGAAAAAACCGATAACCCAAATCCTAAGGCCACAATTTCTAATACTCAGGGATTTAACACACTTATAAAAAAATCGTATGAAACATTAGATAAAATAAGCTCTATTTTAGAATTTGTAGCTCAAGCAATTAAAAAAGGATCAATATCTTTAAGAGATGAAGCTGCTGCAAAAAACTGGATTAAAAAAAATTTAGATAACACTAAAGCTTTAGAAGATAACCTAAATAATTTTGATATAGATTTAGTCAAAATTTATAAAATTAACTCTGCTTCTAAATTATTGATTAGCCATATTTATCAACAATTAGACCAACAACTTCAAAACATAGAAATTATTGATATAGACTTGAATGCTAATATCTTCAGAAATATACAACCCTCTAAAGCTAAACCTAAAATTATACAGCAACTTATTAACACAAATTTAAAAAATATTATAAATCTTCAAAATAAGGCGAATGAGATTGGCCTAACTTTTGTTAATAAGGCCTCAAGAAAAATAGAACATCTCAATGATAAATATAGAATATCAAGATTACTTAATATTTTACCACCAGTTGTTCTACTAAGCATAGCCGCATTATATTATATGCCATTAAGTTGGTTCGGGATAGAATCAACCGATCCCCAAAAAGCAAAAGAACCTGCATGGTTGATAAAAAAAATACCCTTCTTTAGTAAAATCAAGGCAATCAAAAAATATTTTATTGGTGTATCCAAATATACTGATAACACAATGTACGAACAGTACAAAACCACCGGTAATGGCATATTACATACTTTATTAACAATATGGGAAAAAGATTCTGGAAAATTAAGTACCGCTCTTTCTCTATTAGTAGCATATGCAAATAAAGATTCTTTAGCTACAACTTTTCCAGAAGCTGGCAAATTTTTATCAGCAATAAGAGATTCTTGGCAAAGATTAAAAGGATATGAAGTCAAAGATAGTTCTCGGTATGAAATTATAGAAAATATTACTTTAGATGATGAAAGAATTATAGGGTTAGGAAGTCAAAAACAAGAACTTAAGAATACATTAGAGTATATTGCCAACCCCGAGATGTATGACAAACAACAAAGTGGCCCAGGTAAAGCAATCATAATTGTCGGACCGTCTGGTAATGGTAAAACTTTATTGGCAAAAGCAGTAGCAGGATCCTTAAATAAACTTTTAAAGAATCAAGGTTCCAATAATCGAATAGCCTTTAAAGAAATTAAATGGAGTGAAGTAGTTTGGACTCGGGAAGGCCTAAAGAAAGTAGTTGAACAAGCAAAAGCTCATGCTCCTTGCATATTGTTCTTTGATGAAATACATACCTTACCATTACAAACCAAAGAAGGAAGCCCTGCATTATCGGATCTCTTAACAGAACTTGATGGGGTAAATGCTGAAAATAGTTCTTCTAACCAGATTATATTTTTAGCCGCAACCAACCAACCCGAAATGCTCGATAAGGCCTTATTAAGAACTGGTAGGTTTGGCAGCACAAAAATAACGGTAACAAAACCAACTTTTGAAACAAGAAAACAATATTTTGAGGTTATGTGCAAACGTTATTCAATTGACACTGCTCATATTGATTTTGATCTATTAGCAAGACAAACAGCCAATTGCTCATATAGTGATCTAGATACCATTTTAAAAGATGCAAGATTCACCGCCAGAAGAGAAGTACGTCGTACAAATCAAGCGCATATTCAAGATAGAATTATAAAACGCATATACAGACTAACCGATGAATCATCACTAACCACTTTTGAGAAAAAACATTTATCAGCTAACAAAGCCGGAAGCGCTTTAATGCATCTACTACTTGACCCACAGGAAACGCTTGAAATGGTAACCATAAAAGGTCGTTGGAAAAAAATAAAAGAGAGTCGATTATGGGAGAAAGAGGTTAAACAAAATATAGCTAGATCAAACAATCTAAAATATGGTGGAATATTTACTTATAACCCAAATGAAGAGCTCAATATAACCGATGATGCTGAAAAAATTAAGCAATGTAAAATTAAAATAGCAAGTTATTTAGCCGAAGAGATTTTATTGCAATCTAAAAGCTCTCCAATCGATAACAATATCGGAAAAATAAATCATAAACAAAAAGCATTAGAATTAATAAAATCTACGCTTTATGATCCATTTGAAAAAGATTTTATGTCAAAAAAAATGGAACAAGAGCTAAAAGAAAAAACATATGAAATCTTTAAGCAATACGAACAAGAAGTAAAAGATCTACTCAAGCAAAATTATTCTTTACTATCAACAATAGCAAATGAATTAGAAGAAAAAGAATTATTAACTATGTCAGATCTTCAAAAACTTATGACTAATGCAAAACAAAGGGCGAAAGACACTTTAAAATGAACAGCAAATTAAAAATTAAGTTAACTATTAAAATTACAATACTATTGTTTTTAGCTTGCAACATGTCAGCAATTTTTTCAGCAATGAAAAAAGCTGAAGAAATTCATCAACAAGCATTAGATCAAGCAGATGAAATAGACCTTATTATCGAGCTTCTCGCTGAAGCTGCTAATAAAGGTAAATTTAATCAAAAAAACAAAAAAGAATCTTTGATTAGATTAAATAATATGCGAAATGCATTAAATATCATTAAAAATACTAATTCAAATGCGCCAAAAATCCTTAGAGTTAATGAAATTATTATTAATAGCCTAGAGTTTATGGCAACCTATAATTTTGGAAATATACCAAATATTAAAAATATGATCTTAAGAAATCCTGCTCAAGCTTTAACAACAGAAGAAACACAAGAAAAATTGCTTCTTCATGAAAAAAAGATTGAAAATATTCAAAAAACTTTTAAGAATATAGGGCTTTCTCGAGTCAATAGAGCAATTAAAAAATTAGAAAAAATAGTAATAAAGCTGAATATTCATAAAGCAGCTTATAGGCTAATTCCTTATGCTTTAATTATATTATATATCACCAATATAGATCGTATACGAAATAATATCTCGTTTATACCTAAAATATTCGGAGATGTTATATTTTCAATTAAAAAATCTTTAGGAATAGCACCTTTAGTAACCCAAGATACAACATCTTCGACAAACCAAGAAAGCAATAACGATGAATCACAAACTCAAAATAATAATCAAATTATATCAGATAAGTGCGAAATAGGAAATTTAATCAAATTCGAAATTGGGCCAGTTATACAATGGGCTCCGGCAGGATTCCTTTTAAGTTTAATAAAAAACGATTGGGCAGATTTCAGCAAAATAGCCAAAAAGTATATTAATGCTACATATTTAAAACTTAAAAATCAAACCTTAGATGAAGATACTATTTTTAGCAAACCATTGCTAAGTTCTGAAAGTTTGGATGTTTTAGAAATACCCGAATTTAAAAATTTGAAAAATTCTTTTAAGTATAAGCATTTATTTAATCTTGCTGCTCATTGTGTTGAAAAATCATATCTACTTGTCGGACCATTAACCGATGGATTTTATATAGCAGACATTTTATGCGGACAGCTTTCAAAAGAACTTAATAAAGATTGCCAAATCATAAAATTAAATGCTTCTGATTTCGTACCGCCTAAAAAGCTGAAAGATTCTACTTTTGATAAAGAAGACAAAATAGCATCAGTATTAGAGGATGCTAAAGAACAAGATTTGTGTATTGTAGTAATAGATGATATTGATTGGATTTATAAACAGAAAGAACGTACTATTGCTAAATTGGATAAATTTTTAGAAGATAGTTTGAAAGAAGATAATATGATTGTCATAGGGCTTACTGAACGAGTGGACGAAGTTGGTGATAGCGCTAAAAATAAATTAATAAAAATTGAGATAGAAAATCCTAACTATCAGCAGCGTGTTAAATTTATCAAGGCACAATTACGAGATGACCATGCTGCTCAAAACATGGATATCGAAATTATCGCAAAACAAACAGAAACCTATACACTTGCAGATCTTAAAAAAATTGTTAAAGATGCTTATACTATTTCTTATGCAGAGCATAAGCCATTTAACAAAAAACATTTGGCGCAAAGTTTAGCTAAGATGGCTAAAAGTAAAAAAATGATTATTTAAACTACAAAAAAATTGGATTAATTTTAAAAAAATATACCAGAAAATTATGCAGTCATTAGAGTTTTTATTAGCCAAGAGATTTTTGCTCAATACTAGAGAAAAGAATATATCAACAGTTTTAAAAATCTGTTTTTTTAGTATTTGCTTTACTATTTTTTCTTTAACCTTGATTTATTCTATTATTTTGGGGCTAGAAAAAACTACTTATGAAAAACTCAAAGGTGTTCATTCGGATATATTAATTTCTTCTGGAGAGAACCCCATAGACTTTCCAAAATTACAAAAAACATTGCTTAAGCAACTTGGTCAATATATTGATAAAATAAGCCCTACAGGAACTAATCAAGTAATCATTAAAAACCTAAATAATAAGAGCTATACAATAATATTTCTCAAGGCTCTCGATTATGCCAATGATCCACTCAATGATATACTTGAGAAGTCTATAATTAGCCCATTAAACCGTCAAAAAATTCATACTTTTGAAAATGAACTATTTATTGGCGAATCCTTATCAAAGACAATCGGATTAACAGTAAATCAGCCTGTCAATCTTTTATTTACGGGAGATGAGCTTTTGCAAAATAAAATTATTTTAGAAGAGCAGGAAGCAAAAATTGGCGGTATTTTTAAAACGGGCATACATGAATTTGATGAGACGACAGCCATATGTTCCATAAAATTTTTTGAATTGCTCTATCCAAACGGAATTAATCAAGTAAATATAAAACTTAAAGAATCAACAAATGAAGCATTTGTTATAGAAAAGATCAAAAAAATAACTAACTTATCAGTACTTTCATGGAAGGATATGTATCCTTCATTGGCAAATGCATTTAAACTTGAGAAAATAGGAATGGCAATTATTCTCTTTTTAATCTTAGCAAATTCTATAGCCACACTCATTGCACTTATTTATATGATAATAATGCAAAAAAAGAAAGATATAGCTCTTTTAAAAATACTTGGAGCACAAGGGAACCAAATAAGATCAATCTTTATATGGTTAGCCTTATTAATAAGCAGTACGGCCACTATAACTGGTATTTTTCTAAGTTTACTAGCCAGCTTTATATTAAATGTATTTAAAATTATAAAGCTTTCAGATATTTATTATTCTGATTATTTACCAGCTTATGTTAGTTGGAAATTGTTATTACTAACTTTTCTTTTTAGCATGATAATTACCACTATTATTGCAATAATAGCTACAGCTAAAATTAAAGCTATAAATGCGATAAGTATTTTAAAATACGATACTTTATAAGCTTAGTTAGTGCTCCGATTTCATCTTCGCTCCGTCACCACATGACAAATATCAACTGACTGTTATGATGGTAATTATAAAACTAGGGAAATTAATTATGAAAATTAAATACACATATCTTTTTATTATAGTAAGTATCATAGGAATGTTATGTAATAATGCACTATTACAATCACAGGATAATATTCAAGCTTTATATAGCGCGATAACAAAGAATGATATAGACGAATTAAAGTCATTACTTGCAAAAGGGATAAATCCAAATATATCAGATAACTTTACGAAGTCTGCCTTAACGCATGCAGCATCTAGAAATAATCTAGAAGCAGTAGAGTTATTACTCCATTATGGGGCTAACATTAATTATAAAACTAAGAATAATGGACTTACAGCTTTGATGTATGCTGTTGGGAATAACAATGTACAAATGATAAAATTGCTACTTAGCAAAGGGATAGATCCAAATATACCGGAAAACTATGGAAATTCTCCCCTAACTTACGCGGCATGGAAAAAGAATCTAGAAGCAGTAGAATTGTTACTCAAGCATGGAGCTAACATTAATTATAAAACTAAAGATCGTGGATTAACAGCTTTAATGGGTGCTACCGAGAGTAACAATGTCCCAATGTTCAAGCTGCTACTTAGCAATGGCGCTGATATCCATGCACAAGACAAAGAGGGATTTACAGCTTTAATACATGCTGCTAAACAAGGCTGTATAGAAATACTAAGCTTATTACTTAGCAATGGCGCTGATATAAATAAACAAGGTAAAAATGGATCCACAGCTTTAATATGTGCAGTAGATTACAATCATATAAACATAGTAGAAGAATTACTTTTACATGGAGCCAATGTAAACAAACAAAGTCATAATGGTTATACACCTTTAATGCTCTCAGACAATGCTCAAATATGCTTAGCTCTTATTGCAAATGGTGCCTCTATAAATATACAAAATAATGAAGGGAAAACTGCTTTACATTTTGCAGCTAAAAATAATAATAAAGATAAAATAATGATCCTATTAGATCATGATGCTGATGTTAACCTAAAAGACAAGCGTGGACAAACTGCTTTAGACTTAGCATTATTTTTAACACCAAATCTTAAGTTAGAGGAAACATGGTTAAATGAGGAAATAATTGAAAATGAGAAACTAATTGAATTATTACAGCACAATCAAACTTCAGTTAAAAATTAATTATAAAAGTCTTGTTTCCATCCTTTTTCATTCTATAGACATAACATTTTAGAATCAGACCAATCAAACGTTTGGATCGGTATACTTTTAGTCATTTTTTAAAATGTACGATCTATAGTTAAAAAATTTTGTATTTTCTTAAGCATATAGTTTTGATGAGGGTTTTCCTATAAACATATTTTCCATTGTACTTATAATACAACCTTATCATTGAGCTAATACTATCCGTCCATACCACATGACAAATATCAACTAGTTGATATGCTGGTAACTATAAAACTCACGGGGAATTAATTATGAAAATTAAATGCACATATCTTTTTATTATAGTTAGTATCATAGGAATGCTATTTAATAACGCATTATTACAATCACATAAACCTACAAGACATATGCAAAAGAATGATATTCAAGCTTTATATTGTGCGGTAAAAAGGAATGAGATAGACAAATTAAGGTCATTACTTGAAAAAGATATAGATCTAAATATAACAGATAACTTCGGAGATTCTGCCTTAACATACGCAGCATCTAGGAACAACATCGAAGCAGTAAAGTTATTACTCAAGCATGGAGCTAACATTAATTATAAAACTCCTGAACCTACAGCTTTAATGTATGCCGCTAAAAATGGCAATGTTCCAATGTTAAAATTGTTACTTAACAATGGTGCTAATCCAAATATACAAGACAGTCATGGCCATACTGCTTTAATCTTAGCAGTAATACTTAACAAGTTAGAAATAGTACAAATATTACTTGATAAAAAAGCTAATTTAAATATACAAGATAAAAATGGATCCACAGCTTTAATTCATGCTATTCAAAATAGTCATATAGAAATACTGAATTTATTACTTAGCAATGGCGCTGATATACATATACAAGATAAATATCAACGTACAGCTTTAGTTTATGCTATTGATAAGCGAAATATTATAGATGTATTACTTTCACATGGAGCTAATGTAAATCAACAAATTGATAATAGTGCTACACCTTTAATGTATGCAAGAAATCCCGAAATATGCTTAGCCCTGCTTGCGCGTGGGGCCTCGATAAATGCACAAGATAATAATGGAAAAACTGCTTTACATTTTGCAGCTAAAGATAATCATAAAGATAAAGTTATGATCTTATTAAATCATAAGGCTGATGTTAATCTACAAGACAACAATGGAAGCACAGCTTTACATGCAGCTTTTTTAAACTTATCGTTCGGATTAAGGTACCCTAATCCTGAAATAATAAAAGAATTACTTAATCATAGTGCAAAATTAGATATAAAAGACAATAACGGCCAGACTGCTTTAGACTTAGCATTACACTTAATGCAACGTATTAAGTTAGATCAAAAACGATTAAATGAAAAAATAGATAATAATAAGAAAATAATTGAGTTGCTACAGCCTAACTTAAGCTGAAGCAAAAAAATTAATTTAGGGGAATAAATTATGCAAATCAAAAATATATTATATCTTGCCATAATAGTCAGTATCACAGGAATATTATTTATAGGCGCTTCAGATTTAAATAAAAATAATAAACATATACAAAAGAAACAAGCAATACATTTATGTAAAGCAATAAAGTACAATCAAATAGATAAGATACAAAAATTACTCAAACAAGGTGCTGATCTAAATATACCAAATAAATCCGGATGGTTACCTTTAACAAAAGCAGCATCTTTAAATCATATAAAAATAACGAAGTTTCTACTTCTAAATGGTGCCGATATTAATCAGCAAGATAATGGAGGATATACAGCTTTAATATGGGCTATTCAGAAGGGTCATAATCAAATGATAAAGCTTCTTCTTAGCAATGGCGCTAATCCAAATATAGTAAATGAATATTTCGGATTTTCTCCATTGATATACACAGTATATAATAACAATTTACAGATGGCAGAGTTATTACTACAACATAAAGCTAACATTAGTCATCAAGATCATACTGGACTTACAGCTCTAGATATTGCCGCTCATTACGGCAGCGTTCCAATGTTAAAGCTACTATTTAGCAACGCAGCTAATTTAAAAACATCAAATAATTGGGGAAATTCTCCATTAACAATCGCAGCAGAAAATAATCATCTACAAGCAGTAGAATTTTTACTTCAACATGGAAGTAACGTTAATCATCAAGATGTCGCAATCGATCCATATTTGATCGTAAGAAATGGATTTACAGCTTTAATGTATGCTTCTTTGAATGGTAATATAGAAATGGTCAAGCTGTTACTTCGTAATAATGCTAATATTAATCTACATGACAAGTATGGGCAAACAGCTTTACATCAGGCAGTGATAATGGATCATCCTGAAATAGTAAAAGAATTGCTTAGTCATGGTGCCAATCTAGATATAAAAGATGTTAATGGAGCTACTGCTTTAGAATTAGCACAAAATAGTAAAAATCAGAAAATTATTGACTTATTACAACAGAAGCAAACCTGAACTAAAAATTAATTATCATTGAGTATTAAAATTTCAAGTAGGTAAAAAATTTAAGATTTTTACCTACTTTGTTTAATTAAATTCAAAAATATTAATTCTATCATAGCTTTTATAGCAATTTTTCAAGTCAAGGAATAAATTATCTTTATTTAGCCTTATAAGGTGTAAAGGGGAACCATTTTCTACCAAAATAGCCTCCTGGACTTCGATGTAATAATGCTGGCTCAATATCTTTATCCATAGACTTACTTTTTTTATGTATAGGTTTTTCTATTTCTTTATGATTATGAGCTGTTTTTTTCAATTTCATGATCAAACCTCCTATTTTTAAAAATTGTACCTTTATTAAGGTCAAAAATTCAAGATTTCAATCAAAAATAAATTTCATAAAATATAAAAACATATATATAAAAGAAAAATAGGCTTAATGCTCCTAAAACATTCGACAAAATCCAAGAAGATGCAATCCTTTTAATATATAGCCATTAAGTTCCTCATTTTCAGGAATAGGCTCAAAAACAAAAATTCCATAATTGTCATACTTAATTTTCCAGCTATAATAGGTTGGATTATTAATAGACAATAATATTCCTATTTCTTTAGCCAATTCATCAGTTTTTTCAGCTTTTAATGCACTTGGCCTAGATACCTTGCGTACCAATTGATTAAAATCACATTCTCTCATATGAGAACTAAATAGTTCCGGATTAGCCCAAATAAATGGTTCTTTACATTTTTGAGCATGACTATAACCAGCAATTCCTTTCAAACAATTAAAATCTATATTATCTATAAAATAGGCTGCTTTAGGTAAATTAAAACAGTCCTCACTACATAGACAATGCATGACAAATTCGATCATATTTTCTACGTTGTTGCAAGACAACATTTTAGATGGTAATTCACTAAAATACTCTAAAATTTTTAGACGTTTTTCAGATATGTTTGTATGCTTCATTAATACCCTCTTAATCTGTTTTTTGACTTTTTTAGTTAGGTTACTTACTAAAAACCGATCTTAACAAACATTCCAAAAAAAAATCAAGCGCAAATTTTATTGCCCAATTTTGTTAATCATTGTTAAAATAATTTATGAAGAAGGGGAAAAATGAACAGTAAATCGATTTTAATTGTATCTTTAAGCTTATTATTGATTCATACTATATATTCTGGTAGAAGCACATTCAGACCAATAGATCCATTAATGCCAGAAATCATTACTAATTGGGAAGGTGAAGAAAAAACTTATCACTTTAAAGATTCACATTTAGAAGCAGCTCCCATCTTTATGAAATTTGATTATAATCACTTTATGAATCATCTTTTACCAAGAGAATCTATAAAATATCGGGTTGATAAATCTAAAGAAGTTTCTGGTAAAATATTAGATAACCTTGCAAATGGGCTAGTCAATGAACTATATGAACATAAAAAAGTTTTCACCAATTTTGTTGTACTTAAAGATAGTGATTTTAATTATAAATTGATTTCTGGCGATTTAGTTTTAAAATATAAAGATTATCCTTTCATTATAAAGCTTTTTATAGAAACACCCGAATCATTTGTAAAGCCTTTTTCAAAAGGTTGGCAACCAGCATGCTTTTTCTTAGTATCTGGAGGAACATCTAGATATTTATCGGGATTTAGTAGAATAAAAAATCGGGATATTAGTGAACAAAAAATTAAAGCACATCCTTATTGGTCCAAAAAAAATTTAGATTTCCCACGTAAATGGTATGGCACTTATAAATATCAAACATGGTTTACATTACAAAGCAAAAATATTGGTTTAGAAAATCATAAAATAAAACTCCCATCCATTTATTGGATAATTGCAGATGCAATTAAAGAAGATAAAACCAGAAACATTAGAGAAGAAGAATCTCCCACATTTGCTCTTGATCTTTCTAATGATCTAGATAACGGTTTAGACCCCAATGATGGTAATATTTTAATAGAAGAAAAAACTGGTGATCGGGTAATTATAGATACAGAATATTTCCCGAGCATGGTTGGGTTAAAAAAACGCACAAGATTTACCAGCTATACGCATTGGTATTGTACTTTAACGGGTATGGCTTTAGAAGCTCAATTTTTTAGACATAAATATTTTAGAAGAAATTTACAACGAATTCCATCACAAGTATTGAAAGCTTAAGCAAGCTCATGCTCAATTTTTTCTAGATCTTTGCTAAATTTATTATCTAATAATTTAAAGCTTTCAATTTTCTCAATTGCATGAATAACAGTTGAATGGTCCTTGCGCTTAAAAAAGAATCCAATATCAACTAAAGATAAATCTGTATGTTTTTTCATGAGATACATAGCAACATGTCGAGCAAGAGTTATAGATTTCAATCTGCAATCAGATTTTAATTCATTAAGATTACAATTATAATAAGCTGATACTTTTCTGGCTATTTTATGTAGATCTGTTTTAGATTTTTTTAGTTCAGGTTCTTTTTCAATCTTTAATAACACCTTATATGCTAACTCTAATGATATTGTTTGCTTCGTTAATGAGCTAAATGCAAACAATCTTATAAGCATTCCCTCTAATTCTCTAATATTTGTAGAACTTTGTGAAGCAATAAAATGTGCAACATCATCCGGTAAGGGATGCTGATGAAAATCAGCCTTTTTTTTAATAATAGCAATCTTGGTTTCTAAGCTAGGCTTTTGTATATCAGTAACCAAGCCGCTATCTAATCTTGACTTTAATCTTTGAGCTAATCCTTGAATATCTTTAGGTAAAGAATCACTAGAAAAAACAATTTGCTTGCGGGCTTCATAAAGAGAATTAAAAATATGGAAAAAAGCCTCTTGAGTCTGCTCTTTATTAGATATAAATTGAATATCATCGATTAATAAAACATCTACATTCTTATACTTTTCTTCAAAAGCAACAATTCTATCAAAACGTATAGCATTAATAAATTCATTAACAAAACGATCTGCAGATTGATATAAAACCCTTAAATTGAGATTAGTCCTTTTGATATGGTTAGCAATAGCATACAAAAGATGCGTTTTACCTAATCCTGAATGTCCATAAATAAACAAAGGATTATATAGAAGTCCTGGTTTATCTCCAACAGCTTGAGCAGCTGCAACCGCCAAGGAATTGTTTGGTCCAACAACAAAAGTATCAAATTGATATAATTGATTCAAACTTCCTTTAGGAGAAAATTTTTCACAAGCTCTAGAAACAGAGTTAATATGATCCAAACTTACAACTATTTGTGATGTATTAGGAAATTGGTTCTCTATATTATTTATATCAGTAGACAAAGCAGATAATTCAGATTTGGTTTGATCTAAAAAAATTATATTCAAATTTGATTCATTTAATAAACGGCCTAAATGTATTTTAATTAAAGATAAATAATTTTTTAATAACCATTCGCGTACAAAAGGGTTAGGCACCTTTAAATAAACAGTGCGGCCATCTGGATTCCATTCAGATAGAGTAACTACCTTAAACCAAGTCTCAACTATCCGACTTCCAGCTTCTTCGTTTATTATTTTTAAAAATTCTTGCCAAATTAGATCTAATTTCAAGGTAAACCGTTTTAATTAATAATACAAACATATCCTAACAATACTTAACTGCAATCCATCCTCAAAGCAAGATATGAGGATTATTTGCTATCTTATAAAAAATTTAAAGAATTATCTCAATATCTCAACCTATAAGCAATAATTAAAATGCATTAAACTAGGAAATTATACCCTAATAGTATAAATAAGTTAGAAACAAATTTGTATTTAAATTTATTAAGAGATTTCTTCATTTTCAATACAAAGTAAATTATTTCTAAGAATTCTTTTTATGTAAATTTTTTATCATGACTTTAACTCTTAAATGTGCCCGACAGGAATTGAACCTGCGGCCTACAGATTAGGAATCTGTCGCTCTATCCTACTGAGCTACGGGCACTAAATTTTTATCAATTAAATTTTATTTAAATTTTAGCAAGCTATATACTATGTTCATAACAAAAAATAGTCAAAACTAAACCTAATTTAAGTTTAGCATAACACAAGCAAATAACAATTTAATATCTATACTTTTCTATCCTTTAATTACATATTTTTGCCATCCACGGGCCAGGACCGATCCCATAAAACTAATCATGGGCAAGGAATTACCAATATTCCGCCCAATTAAGACGCATTAAAAAATTGCATAATTAAACTATTGATATATAATTTATAATTAAAGTTTAAAAAAATTATTTAAGAATTTGAGGTATTATATGCAAATAATAGCAATAATTGCATCAGCTTTATCAAATTTTATTATTGGTGGATTATGGTATTCCCCTATTATGTTTGGCAATATTTGGAAAAAAGAACAGAATTTAACAGATGAACAGCTTAAATCTCATGGTGTAACACCATTTATTTTTTCCTTTATCTATTCGATTCTTGCAGCAATTGGATTTGGTTATTTAATTATGAATTCACCTTCATTATCTAGCAATTTAATTATAGGATTGATCATAGGCATATTACTTGTAGCAACTGCTCTTGGCACTAATTACCAATTTTCTGGACGTAGCAATATTACATTTCTAATAGATTCTGGTTATCACGTTGTACGCTTTATTGTTTATGCTTTAATTTTTTGGTTTATTCGTTATTAAAATAGAGCAGGTTATTTACATAAATCCATATTTAAGGTCTTTGCTTTTAAATTACATTCTCCAATTACCATTATGCTATAATCAAACTGCGATCAACACTTACAATTGGGTGTATAACTTACTAATTTAGTAAGATTACCTAAGCTTTAGCAAAGCTTTTTCACTTAATTTCTATTTTTACAACTCAACAAAAAGCAGTTAATCTTTAATATCATTATATTTTAAAATTTAAAGCAATATGGCAAAATTTATAATTAATAAAATTGGACATGATAAAGATTTAGAAACTTTTAAGTCTGAAAAAATTACGGTGCAATACAAGCTACTAGATAGACTCCAGTTACGAGAAGCGTTAAAAAGCAAACTTGTAGAAGAGGCCAGAGAAGTGCAAAAAGCAGAAAGCATATCTGATATTATCGCTGAACTGGCAGACGTCTTAGAAGTGGTAGATGGCATATGCAAAGCCTATGGCATTTTGCATGACACAGTTGTTCAAGAGAAAGAAAAACATTATAAAGCACGTGGTGGGTTTGAAAAAGGATTGTATATTGAAACAATAGAGATGGATGAAGACAATCCAAAAATTAAACACTTTCAAAAATCACCGGATAGATACCCTGAAATTTAAGGAGCCAGTTAATCTACCAGAAAGCATTAAAATGAAGCCGGATCTTATAGTCTTTCAAGCAAAGAATTTACCGTAGTTTACCAGATAGATTCTTTTATTTTTTCTATACAGCTTATGACAAACTTATTGAGAAATTAAGCCCTACAAAATTAAAGGAGATGGAGCAAGATTATGAAAATTTATTGCTTTCGGAAATCATTTTAGCTGCTATGCATGAAGATGGAGTAACCGTACGAAAATTGGCTGATGAAGCCGGGATATCCCCAACAATAATCCAAGGAATTCGCTCTGGCACAATAAAGATAAGCGCGCAAAGTCTTTTTAAAATTTTTAAAGGTCTCGGTTATAATTTGCTTGCTGAAAGAAATGGAAAGATTATTAACTTATCAAATAATAAAAAGAGTTAAAATTTTATACATTTTTTTTAAAAAATTTAAAGCAATTAAGTCTGAAAAAATTACAATGCAATACAAGCTGCTAGATAGATTTTAGTTTCTAGAAACATTAAATAGCAAATCTTGTAAGCTACCAGCAAGAGCGATGTTAGATTGACTTTTTTAATGCTAATCCTTATTGCTATCAGTAGCTGTTTGTCTGCTAAATTTTAATAACATTTCTTCAAACGTTATTCCTGGTCTATATGCATGAAGTGCCCCATTATGAGTACCCACTATAATAAGACCATCAGAGCCCAACACTAATCTGGTAATAGATCCATTTTCTATAGTAATTGTATCAAGAAGATATCTATCTGTTGCGGCATCCCAAATACGAATATCGTCATTGTAAGCACATAAACCTATAATATTATCTGAAATAACAGCTAATGAGTGCACAAACTTATCATGGTCTTTAAGTATATTAAGGACTTTTCCGTTATTAGTATCCCAAATATATGTATTGTCACCAAAAGTAACAACTATAAAGTTATTTTTCAAAATTGCTATATCATTAATATATTCTTTTTTAATTTTTGTACCCACTTGAAGTATATGAAGACATTCACCTGTTTGTATATCCCAAATACGCAAAGTATTATCCCGGGACGATGACAGAAGAGTTTGATTTGGTAAAACCTTTAAAAGCAATATCATATCTTGATGATCTTTAAGAACTTTAATACAATTGCCAGATTGATCCCAAAACCTTATAGTGTTATCATCAGATCCTGAAGCAATGTTTCCATCTGGTAATGAAGTTATTGTATTGATGAGATACTCATGCCCTTTAAACACATTAATGCAATCTCCTATTTCGCTATCCCATATCCTTATTTCATGATTTGACGAACATAAAATTATAAGTCCATTTGGCAATACCTGTATGCTGGTATCTACCGTGTTCATATCAAGTCCTACTAATGTATTTAAACATTCTCCGGTATCGGGATTCCAAATAGATATAGTATCATCTTTTGATACTGAAACAAAATTTCCATTTGATAACAATGCTAAAGCAAAAATTCGAAGTTTATGAGCATTTTTCTTAATTATTGAGGCATTAGTCTTGTAATTCCAAATACACAAACTGCCATCATGTCCACCAGCAACAATATTATTGTTAGGCAAAGATAACATTACACTAATTGATTCATAGAAAGAGAAATCTTCGGCAATTGGTTCATAGAAATGAATAGAGGGATCCTCCACTTTATCAAAGGCTTGAATCGAATTTTCACATAAGCTTATGCCGGTGGCATGCGAACAAACTGCATTTTTAATCAGGGCAATTATGTCCTGAGTTACTAATTCTGGTGTTAACCAAATATTTGTAATAATCTCTGTTAATTCGGTAATACTTTTACCATTTAAACTTTGAGCTTTTTTCTTAATTTGTTCAACAATGAAGTCAGTAGTAAGTTGCGTTAACGATGGTACTGTATTATTTGATGAGTCCATAGCATAAAGTCCAACAGTTAATGAAGCAATAGCCAATGAACGCATAAGTTGAATAAACATAAAAGATCCTCCAATTATTGATAATTATAATGCAATATAATTAATTACAAGCATATATTAACTAAGTGAAATGTCAATAAATTGTACTAGTTCATAATACTTTTTAGCCTCTGCATTGGTATAAACTCTAGGATGAGAACCTTTAATCATATATTAAAAAACATTCTCTAAATGAATACTATTATTTATTAATTCATAAATTGAAAATGGCAATAATGCAAGAATACCAATTCGCCCTGCCAAAGATTGGATGTGTGTTATTTTAAATTCCACCTTTAAAATAACACACATTCTCAGGTTAATTCAATAAAAGATTTAACTTATATTAGGAGATGCCCATGTGCTATCATAAATTTCAACTTTAAATTGGAAAAAACCTAAAATGAGATTTGAATTTAAAATAACAACTAAAAATAAATACTAAATTATAGATATAGGAGCTCTTCTAGATCAGAAAGCCTGCACGATAATGGCTGGTCTGACTTTTTTAATGCTGATCTTTATCGCTATCAGTAGCTGTTTGTCTGCTAAATTTTAATAACATTTCTCCAAACGTTATTCCCGGTCTATATGCGTAAAGTGCCCCATTATAAGTACCAGCTATAATAAGACCATCAGAGCCCAACACTAAGCTACAAATAGATTCATTTTCTATAGTAATTGTACCAAGATATCTATCTTTTGCGGCATCCCAAATACGAATACTGTCATTGTACTGACATAAAGCTATAATATTATCTGAAATAACAGCTAATGAGTGCACTAACTTATCATGGTCTTTAAGTACATTAAGGACTTTTCCGTTATTAGTATCCCAAATATAGGTACTGTCACCAAAAGTAACAACTATAATGTTATTTTTCAAAATTGCTATATCACGAATATATTCTTCTTTAATTTTTGTACCTACTTGAAGTATATGAAGACATTCACCTGTTTGTATATCCCAAATACGCAAAGTATTATCCCGGGATGATGACAGGAGAGTTTGATTTGGTAAAACCCTTAGAAGCAAAATAATATCTTGATGATCTTTAAGAACTTTAATACAATTGCCAGATTGATCCCAAAACCTTATAGTGTTATCGTCAGATCCTGAAGCAATGTTTCCATCTGGTAATGAAGTTATTGTATTGATGCGATGCTCATGCCCTTTAAACACATTAATGCAATCTCCTACTTCACTATCCCATATCTTTATTTCATGATTTGGCGAACATGAAATTATAAGTCCACTTGGCAAAACCTGTAGGCACTTATCTATCATGGTCATATCAAGTCCTACTAATGTATTTAAACATTCTCCAGTATCAGGATATAATTTCCCTGATTAAAAATGCAGTTTGTTCGCATCCCACCCGCATAAGCTTATGTGAAAATTCGATTCAGACCTTT
>Ga0207074_1048_pt1 | contig 19901 bp, 17 predicted proteins | sample Alteio_BWMinHeat_66_FD_153567 | JGI IMG/M metagenome (GOLD analysis project Ga0207074, IMG submission 153567) | Enriched cells from forest soil in Barre Woods Harvard Forest LTER site, Petersham, Massachusetts, United States -... | ecosystem: Environmental > Terrestrial > Soil > Temperate forest >...
GGGGGGATGCATCTGACCGATGAAATTCGAAAACGTTATGGCTTGTCTGTGGAAGAAGCCGTTGCAGCCCAAAAGTCCGGCGGGTTACCAGAAGATTATATTACGGAAGTGTTGGAACCCTTTAAAGCAACCGTAGTTCAACAAATTAGCCGCGCATTTCAAGTTTTTTTCTCTTCCAGTGAAGAATCAAAAATTCATCATATTATATTGGCGGGGGGGGTGGCAACGCTTCCAGGGTTGGATGCCAGTATTCAGAAGGCTTTAAATATTAATACATTTATTGCAAATCCTTTTGCAAATATGGAAGTTTCCTCAGGGATTAATAAAGAGATACTTGTAGATGATGCCCCTGGGTTGATGATGGCCTGTGGACTTGCGTTAAGGACTTTTGATAATGAGTAAGATTAATTTATTACCTTGGCGAGAAGACTTAAAGAAGATAAAGAATCGTATCTTTGTAGCGATTCTTGGGGTTTCGGTGTGTTTCAGCGTTGTTATTATCATACTGGTTGGCGCTTATTATGATTCGGAACTTTCTAAACAAAACGCCAACATCGCTTATATTGACAAAGAAATGGTTGCAATTCGTTCTGAGATCAATGAGTTTAAAGATGTGCAAAATACTAAAGATCAAATTCTGAATCGAATGAATATTATTCAAGAATTGAGGGCCGATCGAATTTCTGTTGTTAAGTTATTGGATGTTCTTCCACGAGTTGTCCCGGATACTGTTTATCTGAAAAAGTTTTCACGTACGCTGGTTGATGTCCCTCCTCCACCCCCCAATGCGGAAAATGCAGATAAGACAAAATCGGCTGCCAAAGCGTCTACAGTTGAAAAAGAGGCAGAGCCAGGAGGCACAGAAACACCGAATGTTCGAACATATTATCATGTTTATTTGGAAGGGGTCGCTGAGGCAAATGAAGGTATTTCAATGTTGTTAAAGAACCTAGAGAAAACTCCCTGGATAGTGTCTGTGAAATTAAATGAGGTTTCTATTAACCATGAAGGAAAAGGGTTGGACTTTAAATTGTCGATGACTCAGTATTTAAGTGAACGAGAAGGTGAATAATGGAAATTTCCGGATATAATTTAGAAGATCTCGAAATGGAAAATATTGGAAATTGGCCCTTTATTCTTCGGGGGGGCGTGATAGTAGGTGCCTGTTTTGCAACATTTTTTTTGGGGTATTGGTTAAGCCTCAGTGGAAAAATGACAGAATTATATATCTTGACCCAAAAAATGGAATCAGATTTAAATAACTTTACGGTCGCGCAAAAACGCATTGCATCGTTAGATTCCTACAAACGAGAAATTAAAGTCATGGAAAGTGAATTAGAAGGTTTGATTAAACAATTGCCGACCAGCAGTGCAGAAGCAAATTTGTTGGATGAAGTTTCTCAGCAAGCGGCTTCTAATGGGTTGCAAATAGTAACGATTAAACCTGGCACTCAGCAAGATAAGAATTTTTATATCGAAAGTCCTGTTGAGTTTACATTGTCTGGCAGTTACCAGGGTATGGGTGGGTTTGTGAGCAATATTTCCAATATAACCAGAATGATTACTTTGAACAGTTTTGAAATTAAAGCTCTCGATAAAACTGCGATAGGTGACCCAAAAGGGCCTTTAATTTTTGTGGTGAATGCTAAAACCTATTGGGTGACTGGAAAGGACATATATAAAAAATGATAAAATTTTTCTTTATGCTATTGTTACCGCTCTTACTTTTAGGCTGTTCGGAAGAAGCGGATAAAAGCATGGTGGATTATATTAAAAGAATAAAAAATCAGAAGACGGAACATGTCAATATGGTCCCCAAAATTCCAGTTCTGAAGACTTTTAGGTATACAGCCATGAATTTGCGAGATCCTTTTGAACCTTTTTTTACTGCAAGCGCAATTGCCAACGGAAAACGTTACCCCGGGGAGGGGCCTGAACTCAATCGACCGCGTGAGCCTTTGGAGGCGTTTGCAATAGAGACTCTGCAGATGGTGGGAACTCTAGAAAGAGAAGGACTATTTTACGCATTATTAAGAGATAGTGGTGGCATGGTGTATCGGGTAAGTGTCGGGAATTATGTAGGAAGCAATTCTGGCAAGATTGAACGGATTAATGGTTCAGAGATAGAAGTTAGGGAATGGTTATCAGACGGGAAAGGCGGATGGCGAGAACATTGGATAAAGATCCCTTTTTCCCGATCCAAAGCAGTAAAATAGGGAGAATGACCAGTGGAACAACATTATAAAATTTTGTCTAGGCGTCAGTTATACAGACTAGGCATATTACTGGCCTTTTCGTGTCTGATTTTTAGTACTTTGGCGGTCGCGAAGGATGCCAATATTTTAAAAAATATTGAAGTACATACTTCCAATCAGAATAAAACCCAAATAATTTTAGAATTTTCTGGTCCAGCAATTGATCCTAGACGTTTTACGGTAGAAGAGCCCGCACAGATAGTGTTTGATTTTCCGGGTGTTAAAAATAAACTTTCTAAAGAATTCATTCATCAAGCAATTGGGGGCAGCATTGTAAAAAGCATTAATATTGTTGAAACCGATAGTAAAATGCGTTTGATTATGGGTCTTTCAGCCATGGTTCCTTTTAAAACGGAAGTGCGTGGCAATATTTTAAAAATAAATTTGCGACATACCGTGACAGCCAAACAATCTACAGGACCTTCGACTTGCTTGACGTCTAAGTCACCTTATCGAGTGAATTCCTTTGATTTTCGAAGAGGCGATCATGGCGAAGCGCGGTTAGTGGTCAATTTATCCACGCCGCAGGCTGCAATTGATTTTAAAGAAGAAAATGGTGAGATAATTGCTGCTTTCTTGGGAGCTTCAGCGCCCCTTAAGCTCATCAAACAATACGATGTTATGGATTTTGGTACACCCATTCAAGAATTCAGGGTTTCACAAGAGAGAGATGCGGTTGAATTTACCATTCGTGCAACGGGAGATTACGATAAAATTGCTTATCAAATGGATAAACAGTTTATTATTGAAGTCCGCTCATTGTCTAAAGAAGAAAAAGCCGAACATAAAGCATTAACCGGCGAATATACGGGGGATAAGATTTCTCTAGACTTTCAAGACATTGAAATTCGAGCCGTTTTACAAATTATTTCAGATTTTTCTGGCTTTAATATGATCACCAGTGACAGCGTTAAAGGCAATATTACCTTGCGTTTAAAAAATGTTCCTTGGGATCAAGCCCTGGATATTATTTTAAAGAGTAAAGGCTTAGATAAACGTCAGTTTGGGAATGTGATGATGGTGGGCACGGTTGAAGAAATCAATGCGCGAGAAAAATCGGAAATTGATGCGAATAAATTAACTGAGGATTATGGTCAATTAAGATCGGAACTTATCCAAGTCAGCTATGCGACGGCAGCGGATCTTGCGTCGATAGTAAAAGATCCTAAAAATTCTTTATTAACCACGCGTGGAAACATCACCGTGGATAAGCGTACCAATACACTTTTAATCCAGGATCTTTCCAGCAAAATAGAAGAAATTAAGTTGCTTATCAAAAAATTAGATGTGCCGGTTCGGCAAGTGGAAATCGCGACCCAAATTGTCAAAGCCGATAATAATTTCAGTAAGGCGCTTGGTATACGGTTTGGGGGGGGGGGCTAATGCAGGATTTGGTCATCGTCGTTTAGGGGTAGGTGCGAGTGCGGAAAGGGCGCGGGCGATTGCGGACTTTCCCAATGGCCAGATGCCGCCTTCTAATGCGGTTATTGGGCAAGGTAATTTAAGTCCCGTACCAATACCGGGACCAACTGTGCAAAATAGCGAGGGTTTATTCAGTGATTTAGGGATAGATACATTGCCTGGCGTGGCGGGGGCCGCAACCGCAAAGGTGGGGTTTGCATTGGCAAGATTACCCAATGGAACGTTGTTAGATTTAGAATTACAAGCCTTAGAGTATGAATCTAAGAGTAAAACCCTTTCAAAGCCAAAACTGGTAACCTTGGATCAAAATAAAGCGACAGTAGAACAAGGGGTTCAAATTCCGTATCTACAATCTACATCCAGTGGGGCTGCGAGTATTGCTTTCCAAACGGCATCTTTAAAACTGGATGTGACACCGCATATCACGCCAGATGATAAAATTACGCTCGATCTGGATATTTCACAGGACACACTCGGTGATAAAGTGAATTTAGGGACGGCTGGGGGCAATCCACCGAGCATTAATACGAATCATTTAACCACAAAGGTTTTGGTAGATAATGGCGAAACAGTGGTTTTGGGCGGTGTTCTGGTCATCACGGATTCAAAAACCTGGGCTAAAGTTCCCTTTTTTGGGGATTTGCCGATTATTGGTGCGTTATTTAGAAATAAGGGTATTCAATATAAACCCAGCGAATTACTTATCTTTTTAACGCCGAAAATCCTTAAGCCTTTTCTGGAAAAAGAGTAGTCAAGCTTACTGCCTGACCAGTCTTAAGGGTTCGGCTTTTGCGGAAGGCCAGTTGGATCGGAAAGGGTTAATGTCGATACCGCCTCGCCTCGTAAAGCGTAAATTCACCGTGAGTTTTTGTGGTGCACAGCGTTGAGTAATATCCATAAATATTTTTTCAGTACAAGGTTCGTGGAATTCATTGTGGTTTCGAAAAGAAATGAAATATTTTAATAACCCTTCATGAGAAATTTTGGGCCCTTGATAATGAATATAGGCAGTTGCCCAATCGGGTTGAAGGGTAATCAAACAGTTAGATCGAAAGAGGTGGCTATAAAGCTTTTCTTCCACCATCTCAGTTTTATTCGAGGTCTCTAAACTTAAATAGTCTGGATTAAGGTTGCTAAAATCACATTCAATGTCTAAATCATCTAAACAAGTCCCCGGGAAAGAACCGAGTGGGTAAGGGTAGTTTTCTAAAGAAATGAGCGAAACACGGACTTCGCTGCCGGTGCATTCCAAGAGATCGCGTTTTATGGTGTTTAATAATTCTTCTTTGGAAGAAAAATGCGTATTATTAAAAGAGAATAAATATAACTTAAGAGATTTGGATTCAAAAATAGCAGGACTTTCACAAGGAACTTCAAGTTGAATCACGCCAACTTCGGGTTTTCCGTTTGCCGTTAACCAGGAAACTTCAAAGGCATTCCACACATCATACCCATGGAAAGGGAGAATGTTGGGAATTCCCATTTCCAGGCGGGATAATACGCGTTTAATGGGGAATAAAAGCGAGGGAGAATAATGGCTTACATAGGATGTTTCTTTTCTCAGCGGAGAGTTTTTGGCGATGTGTTCTACACGACTCATGGGTTGTCTCCTAAGATTTATCAATTTGCATCATAATATCACATCAGAATAAATAGTCTGATCTTTAAATTTTTAAAAGTACCTGACTTAAGATTGCCCTGCCCCTATCCAAACTGTCCACTTCCGTTATAATACAAATTATGCTAGAAGAACATCGACTTATCCGTGCCTTGTTACGCCAGCCGGTCGATCGCACGCCGGTTTGGATTATGCGTCAAGCAGGGCGCTATTTGCCGGAATATCGTGAAATTCGCCGTCAGGCGAAGGATTTTCTGACGCTCTGCAAGACTCCAGAATTGGCAACTCAAGTTACCCTTCAACCCTTAAAACGCTACCCTTTGGATGCGGCTATCATTTTTTCCGATATCCTGACCATTCCGGATGCCTTTCAAATGGGACTTTCTTTTGAGGCAAAAGAAGGCCCGTGTTTTCAAAAACCCATCATTTGTCGCGAAGACATCCAAAGACTGCCCATGCTCGATCCGGAAATAGATTTGCGCTATGTCATGGATGCGATTCGGATGACCAAACAAGCGCTGAACCAGCAAGTTCCACTGATTGGTTTTGCGGGCAGTCCTTGGACCATTGCTACCTATATGATAGAAGGCGGCTCTTCTAAAAATTTTTCTAAGATAAAAAAGTGGATGTACCATGATCCAGAGGGGCTACATCAATTATTAGCCCATTTGGCAGTCACTATCACCCATTACTGTAATGCACAGATTCAAGCAGGCGCAGATGTGATGATGATTTTTGATACTTGGGGGGGTGTATTATCGCAGCCAGATTATCTTGCTTTTTCGTTACAGTACATGGAAGCTATCCTCAAAAATTGCGTGCGATTTTATAAAGGGAGAACCATTCCAATTATTTTATTTACCAAAAATAGTGAGCCTTATTTGCAAGCGATGGCCTGTAGTGGTTGTGATGCGCTTGGGCTAGATTGGACAACTTCCTTGGATAAAGCCCGAAAGTCCATCGGACATCAGGTGGCGATACAGGGAAACCTAGATCCGGCAGTGCTTTATTCGAATCCTGTGCGTATTCGAAAGGAAGTGGAAAAGGTATTACAACAATACGGTGCTGGAACGGGTCATATTTTCAATTTAGGACATGGGATATTCCCAGATATTGATCCCGGTCATGTGGAAGTGATGATTGAAGCGGTTCACGCGATGAGTCCGCAATACCATGTTGTGTGAGTAAACAGAGGATAAATATGCATTCAATAGTTATTTTCCCGGGGACTTTTGATCCGATTACCCACGGGCATCGAGATCTCATTGAACGGACTTCTCGCCTGTTTGATAAGGTTATTGTTGGCATTGCCGAAAATAAGAGAAAATCTCCTTTTTTTTCGTTAGCCGATCGGGTGAAAATGGCCAAAGAAGTTTTGTTGAATATGAAGAACATAGAGGTGTTAGGCTTTAACAATCTTCTCATGGATTTTGCCAAAGAAAAGGGTGCCACGGCGATTATTCGAGGATTAAGGGTGGTTTCCGATTTTGAATACGAATTTCAATTAGCCACAATGAATCGTCGATTGAATGCAGAAGTTGAAACTTTATTTTTGACTCCAGCAGAAAAATATTCTTTTTTATCTTCCAGCTTGGTTCGAGAAATTGCGTCTTTGAAGGGGGATGTCACTCCTTTTGTACATGAAACCGTTGTCCGCATGTTAACAGAAAAGTTTTTGGAGTAAGTATACCCGATGGCGCTTAAAATAACGGAAGAATGTATTAATTGTGATGTTTGTGAACCGGCGTGCCCGAATCAGGCAATTAGCATGGGGCCTGAGATTTATGTGATAAACCCTAATCTTTGTACAGAGTGTGAAGGACACTTTGAAGTGCCTCAGTGTCGCTTAGTGTGTCCCGTGGATTGCATTCCGAAAAATCCTGATTACCTCGAAACGAAAGAGCAATTATTGCTTAAATATCACTCTCTTTTGGCAGGGTCGGAATAAAGTTTTCTAGAACGTTTAAAACTGTCCTGTTGGCCTGATCCATCGCATGGCTTATTTTCTCTTGCGCTGCCTTTTTAGCCTTTTCTTCCAAAGCCCTTAATTTTTCAGCCTCTGTTCTTAAATATTGTTCTGTTTCATAGAGCGTCTCCAATTCTTGGATCCGATCTTGAAATTTATTCGTTTTTTCAGCACTGTGAGTTTTTTCGTTTTCGTAACGCTGAAGTTTTGTCATTAAGCCTGTAATTTTTTGTTCTGCCAAAAGACGAGCGTCAGCCTCTGCTCTTCTGGTTTGAGAATCATGCAATTTAGCTTCTAAGATTTTTCTTAAAGATCTTTCACCTTCCAGTATCGCCTCTAACTTTTCGAAATTATTCTGGATCTCTAAAACTTTAGATTCAATCTGACTTTTTTCGTTTTCTAAATCCAGTTTTTGGTCCTTCATCTCGCGCAGTCTAACCACTAAGGTTTCGATATCCTGTTGAAGCATTTTTTGATCTTCTTCACTTTTTTTCAAGACAAGTTCGAGTTTGTCTTCTGATTCTTTTTTTAAGATTTCAGTTTTACGAGCGGAATCAATCGATTTTTGTGCCCAGACTTTGGCAGCCAGTTTGGCTTTTTCGTGATATTCAACTTGCATTTCGGCCCTTCTCACCTTTTCTTCGGCCTGTTGTTGTTCAAAGAGAATTTGATTTTTTGTTTGAGCGAGTGCCAATTTGGTTTTTTCAGAGGCTTCTTCCTCCATTGCTGCGATTTTTGCAATTGCCTCATCTTTGGCAGCTTTTATCAGCTCTTCTTTTTCTTTTTGAGATTTTTGTTCAATATCATGGACAAGTTTTAAGGTATCCTGAATACGACCTTCCGATTCTTGCTTGATTTTTTCTTCAAACTCTTTTGAAGAAGCCAATGTTTTTTGTAGTTTTTCCTCGGCCTCTTTTTGGATTTTTAGCTCCATTTCTTGTGATGATTGTAATATTTTCTGTATTTTTTCCTCGGCCTCTTTTTGGATTTTTAGTTCCATTTCTTGCGATGATTGTAATATTTTCTGTATTTTTTCTTCAGCTTCTTTGCGCGCAGCTTCTTCGCTGGAAATAATTTCGGCACTTTTTTTAACTTCTTGCATGGCGCATTGAATTTTTTCTTCTAATGTCTTTTGGGTTTTTTCCAGTTCTGCTCTTGCTTTTCTTTCGTTTTCTTGTGACGCTTGGAGCAGTTGTATTTTTTCTTCAGCTTCTTTGCGCGCAGCTTCTTCGCTGGAAACGATTTCGGCACTTTTTTTAATTTCTTGCATAGCGCGCTGAACTTTTTCTTCTAATGTTTTTTGAGTTTCTTCCAGTTCTATTCTTGCTTTTCTTTCGTTTTCTTGTGATGCTTGGAGCTGTTGTATTTTTTTTTCGGCTTCTTTGCGTGCGGTTTCTTCGCTGGAAACGATTTCGGCACTTTTTTTAATTTCTTGCATGGCCCATCGAACTTTTGCTTCTAATGTCTTTTGGGTTTCTTCCAGCTCTATTTTTGCTCTTCTTCCATTTTCTTGTGATGACTGCAATACTTCCTGTATTTTTTTTTCGGCTTCTTTGCGTGCAGCTTCTTCGCTGGAAATAATTTTGGCACTTTTTTTAACTTCTTGCAGGGTGCTTTGAATTTTTTCTTCCAATGTCTTTTTGGTTTTTTCCAGTTCTGTTCTTGTTTTCCTTTCGTTTTCTTGTGATGCTTGTAACAGCTGTATTTTTTCTTCAGCTTTTTTGCGTGCTATTTCTTCACTGGAAACGATTTCGGCACTTTTTTTAATTTCTTGCATAGCCAATTGAAGTTTTTCTTCTAATGTCTTTTGGGTTTTTTCCAGTTCTATTCTTGCTTTTCTTTCATTTTGAGTCAATTGTTCCGATTTTCGCATTTGTTCTGCGACAAGCCCGGGTAAATCTATATTGAAAGAGTCCACGGTCTGTGTTCGTCCGTGTTCTAACGCTTCCAAAGGGGGCATCAAATTATCTTCCGGACCATTTTCAAGCAAGGTTGGTTTCCAAGGGCGATGATCTCTTTTTTTGAATTGTGATTCTTGAGGGGGGTCAAAAGCATCCGTTCTTCTCATTTGAAAACTCCAAATTAACTAAAAAGGGTAGTCATTTAGTAAAAGTGTAGGCTGGCTCTTATCTAATATCAAATAGGGATTGAAAAATTAGTTATTTAACTTTAAAATGCGGGCAAAAAACGATACTTCTTCTCTCGAGCTCTTTTTTTTAAGAAGCCTATCAACCAATAAATCATAGGGAGGATGAAAGGAAACCCATAATGGATTAAAAAGACCGTTACATAGGATTCTGAATATCGGCTATCCAAAGCACTTTCCTCTGAAGTTGTTAAGAGTTTGTCATTTTGACTGAGCCAATTAAAAAGATTGGTTGCAAAACTTAAATTTCCATAGTTATGAATACTGGCATTGCTTAAAAAATGACTATTGCCGATAACTACAATACGTTGCTTTCCTTTACTAAGGCTTACTGCTAAGGCAAAAGGACCCTGACGATTTTTTTCGGGGGTTTTGATACGGGTGGCGACGTTAGTGATAATGAGCGGTTTCACTGCCCATCCCAGTTTTTCTGCTTGCTCAAATTCTAAAGGAATCGACCAGGGGAAAACGGTGAGCTTATCTTGCTTTGCGGTTAAGGGATGGGGAGGATATTGTGTTATGACGCAGATATTGGGATCTGGCGCGCCTAAAGTAACGGCTTTGTGATCTTGCACGGTGCCATTTAGCCAAGTGATTCCCAAGATTTTGCTAAGATCGTTATGGATATTGGATGAGTTTGGGTCCACGCACCAAAGAAGATTTCCGCCCTGTTGGATAAAGGTTTCGATGAGAGCGGTTTCTTTGGGTAACCAAGGGGATTTGCTGTCGTTGATAACGAGCACCCCAGTATTATCTGGAATGACTGGCATCTCACTTAAATTTAAAGTCCCAACGTTAATGCCTTTTTGTTTGAGCGCCAAAGTTAATTTGCTCAAGTTTCTATTTTCAGAACCGAAGGGGCTGGGTTCGCCATGATTCGTTAAAAATAAGATCCATTGGTCATTTTCTCTTAGGATTTTCGATAAAATATTGCGAAAGGCCTCTTCATTCCAGTGCGTGATTTTTATATCAAAAGCCTTGGTTTTTCCTTGGTAGTTTAAAACCAAATTATGATTGCTTTGTAAGCCAAGCTGTAATTTTTCTTCCGGGGGGAGAGTTGAATGGTGGATTTCAAAACTTAAGGCTTTGTTTTTTCTTTGAAAGGGAACGACGATATCTTTTACAATATGGGCAATTTCCCTTTCGGGGGTGAATAATTCTATTTTTAAAGGCTTTTGAATGGTGGAAAGAATTTCTTGGCTTGCTGCCTTTAAGGTATTGTTTTTATTTTGAGTCATATCCCATTCTAGCGGGCAAATAAACCCAAAGGTTAGCACTGAGATAAATCCTAAGAATAGGAAAGTTTCTTTTTTTAAAGGGTTCATGCGCGTTTCCTATAGTCTGCTTCTTTACTCAAACGTCGCATACTAAAATACAGAAAGAAACCCGACATCGCGACATAATAAACAATATCTTTGGTGTTAATAAGCCCAGATAAAAAATTCTTACAATGATAAAGTAAGGCAAACTCTGCTACCCATTCGCCATTGTGTCCAAAAATTTGTCCCATGCCTTCTAGGATACAAAGGACAATAAACATAACAAAAATAGTGAGGCCTGCGATTAAGGGTTCTTTTGCAAAACTTGAGACAAACATGCCCAAACTTAGGGTTGTCCCGAGCAATAAGATTATTCCAAGGAGCCCTGTCAGAAAGTGTCCAATATCCAAAGGGTCTCTGATCAGAATTAAGCATGGCATTATTACTAACGGTAATAACAAGAATAGTTGCGTCAGAAAAAGCCCCAAAAATTTTCCGAGGATAATCGTTTTTGCGCTCAAGGGAGAGAGGAGATAGTTTTCTAAAGTATGGCTTTTTCTTTCTTGGGTTAAACTTTGGGTTGCAAGTAATGGGGTAATGAGTAGAAAAAACAAGGTTGTCCACGCAAATAAAGGGTGAAAAATTTTCTCGGTTATCCCAAACACTTCTGTTGATGAGCCCATCATGGATTGTTGGCTTTTGAAAATAAAATCTTCAACTAACCAGAAAAAGATAAAACCCAGCACAAATTGACTTAAAGCCAGCAGTTTCCAAAGCCTGCCGGATTTAAATAATTTTGAGAACTCATGTTGTGCAATGGTCCAAATCATAGCATTTGCTCTCTTTGTGTTTTGAGGTGAATTGAATCACTCGATCACACAGAGCACCCATTTCTGAATCGTGATGTGTGGATAAAATAATCGCCGCTTTTTTCTTGTATTCCAGCAGTTTTTCCACGAATCGTTCCGTTTGGTTTTTATCTAGGCCAGTCGTAGGCTCATCCAATAATAAAACGGAAGGATTATGTAACATTGCTTGTGCAAGACCCACACGTTGTTTTAATCCTTTGGAGAGAATGCCAATTAAATGGTGTTGAATTTCTTTCAGGGCAAGTGCCTCCAAGATCTCATCAACCGCTTCATGACTATTTGGTTTTGGAATGATTCGAATTTTGGAAATTAATTGTAAATATTCCTTCACAGTAAGTTCAGGGTATAAGGGTAAATGTTCAGGTAAAAAGCCGAGATGTCTTTTGGCTAATAAGGGGTTTTGATGAATATTAATGCCCTGGATGAAGATTTCGCCTTGGTGGGGTCGAATAAGACCTGCAATGAGGTTCAGTGTGGTGGTTTTCCCGGAACCGTTGGGTCCGAGGAGCATTACACACTCACCTTTATTTATGGCAAAGCTTAAGTTTTCAATCACAAGGTGTGATTGACGAAGGAAAGTTACTTTTTTTACTGCAACGCATTGATTGGTGAGCATATGCGAAGTATAGTAGAGCGAGGACGGGAACGCAGATATGCACCGTATTTAAGTTAGGTTTAAAAACTTACTGGTAAGCTCGCTCATTTTTCTGTAAACTGCGCAGTAGAGGTATTTATATATGTTCTATGGAATTCTTGATTTGCCCTGGTGGGGGTTTATAGTAGCAGCGCTGCTTCTAACCCATATCACCATCGCGGCTGTTACCATCTTCCTACATCGATGCCAAGCGCATAGGGCACTGAGCTTAAGTCCAGTTGTAAGCCATTTTTTTCGTTTTTGGCTTTGGCTCACGACTGGCATGGAAACCAAAGCATGGGCCGCCATTCATCGCAAGCATCACGCCAAATGTGAAACCGCTGAAGATCCACATAGTCCTCAAGTTTTGGGTTTGAAAAAAGTCTTGTGCGAAGGCGCAGAGCTTTATCGTAAAGAATCCAAAAACCTAGAAACTTTAGAACGTTATGGTCAAGGAACGCCAGACGATTGGATTGAAAAGCATCTTTATACCCCATATTCCGCAAAAGGGATTTTTTTGTGTCTCGCCTTGAATTTGATCCTTTTTGGGATCCCAGGCTTAACCATTTGGGCCATTCAAATGGCTTGGATCCCTTTCTTTGCTGCTGGCATTATCAATGGTGTTGGTCATTTTTGGGGCTATCGAAACTTTGAGTGTGAGGATGCAGCAAGCAATATCGTGCCTTGGGGTATTTTGATTGGGGGTGAGGAACTACACAACAATCACCATACATACCCAACCTCTGCCAAATTATCGGTCAAGTGGTGGGAATTTGATATCGGTTGGTTATATATCCAAACTTTAATGTTTTTGGGACTTGCAAAGGTCAAGCGTGTGGCACCCACGCCAAAAATTGTGCAGGGGAAAGAAAAAATTGACGCCGAATCCCTGCAAGCACTTTTACACAATCGCATTCAAGTGATGACGATTTATTCGAAAGCGGTTATTTTGCCCTTGTTGCAGGTTGAAAAGCAGTCTATAGAACGACAGCTTTTTCACCGTATCAAGACGTCCTTGATTCGAGCGGACCAAGTCCTGGATGATATTGGTAAAGAAGCATTAGAACAATTTTTAGAAAAAAGTGGTTCTCTAAAAGTGGTTTATAATTTTCGAGAACAGTTAAAGTCTATTTGGAATAGAACCACGGCAACCCAGAAAGAACTTTTAGATGCGTTGCATGAGTGGTGTCTTCAGGCAGAGGCCAGCGGGATCCAAAAACTCCAAGAGTTTTCAAGCTACTTGAAAGGGTATACTATTTAAGCATACCCTCAAACCTCATTTTTCAGTTTGTATCGACTCACCAATGTCTGTAGTTTATTGCCCAATTCTTTTATACTGGTTGCCGATTGCTCTAATTGTTTTGTTCCTTCCATATTCTGTATACTGGCCTGTTTAATATTTTCCATTGCTACAGCTGCTTGATCCATTCCTATCAATTGTTGATGACTGGAGGCCGCAATTTGGGTAGCTGCATGAGAAGCTTCAGCGACTGTCTCAATGAGCGTTACAATGGATTCTCCTGTTTTTGCAGAGGTTTTAACACTGTCCTCTACTGCCTTAGTCCCTTGTTCTGTTGCCATAACCGCAGAACTGGTTGCTTTTTGAATGTCATTTAATATCGCGCGGATATGATTTGTTGCTTCCTTAGATTGAGAAGAAAGACTTTTAACCTCTTGTGCTACGATTGCAAATCCTTTCCCTTGTTCTCCTGCTTTCGCTGCCTCAATAGAGGCATTCACCGCTAATAGTTTAGACTGTTGCGCCAAATCGTCCACTGAGCTAATAATCGTACCAATTGCTTGGCTTTGCTCGCTGAGTCTCACCATGCTTTCTGAAATCAATTCCATTTGATTATGTATTTTGTTGGTCATTTCATTAATTTCATCCACTGCCTTTTTTCCAGATTGTGAAGCCTCAGAAGATTTTAAAGAGGCCTCAGAGACTGATTTTGCTTTTTTACTGGCAATTTCAGAGGTCTGTCGAACTTCTTCTATTGTGGTTGTTGTTTCACCTACCGACGTTGCGGTTTCTGATGCGGTTGATGCGAGTTGAGTAATGGCTGTCGATATTTCGTTTGAAGAAATGCTTAATAAATTAATGACATCCATCATTTCTCTCGTTAATTGTTGCAAATTTTTTATCATAGTTTGGAATGAACTTCCCAGAGTATCTTTTGAGGATTGTAACTGTACGACGGGTGTTAAATCCCCGGTTGCTATCTGCTCTGCAATATTAGAAACACCTTGCAACCAATGCGACAAAGATGAAAAAGCATCCGTCAAAATGCCAATTTCATCTTTCCGTCCCTTCGATTGAAAGTTAATGGAGGTAATATCGCCCAAGGCAATTTTTTGAGCAGCCGCTGAAATTTCATTAATCGGTTTAGCTATTAATCGATTTAAAAGGATTATAAGTCCAATAGACACTAATACTGAAAAAGTCCCAATCCATAAGAAAATAACCGTTGTTTTTGTAACCTCTTTGTTAGATTGCATCAATGATGCATTGGCTCGTTCACGAACACTTTCGACCAAATCTTCTATCATGGCGTACATTTTTTCATATCGATCATTTTGTATGCTGGTTCCGATTTTTTTTGCCTCATCCAATTTTCCGTCTAAAATAAGGGGAATTACTTCATTTTGTCGCGTTTTTCTATTATCTTCTCGCAAATTTACTAATCCTTCAAATTTCGTTAAAAACTTATTATTATCTTGCTGAAGATTTGAAATATCAGCATAATTTTTGTCTAAATCATCTGAAATGGCTTTAATTTTTTGATTCCAAGAATCTCGTTCAGGACGTCCTTCGGCCAACAGCATAGAAAGAAGTGCCGCGCGTATAGCAGCCTCATCTGTATGCACCCGCATTAACTTGGATAACAGGACAAAATCTTCGTTATAAAGCGTATTGCTCGTTTTGTTCATAAAGTTAATGGTAGAGTACGACATGGCAGTGACTGCTATCAGTATGAACACGATTACGCCAAAACTGAGCGAAAGTTTTGTCCCCGTCCGAACATTCGAAAACCATCTCATAAAACACCCCTTACTTTTGCAATATCTTCTATGTGAAGTATAATAAAAATACGACAGTTAACAAGCAAAAATACGACCGTTGTCTTAAAGGTCAAAGTATTTATTGTGTTATCGGCATGTGTAAATAAAATGTAGCCCCCTTACCCACCATGCTTGTCGCGTCCGCTTCCCCCCCATGCATATGCATGATTTTTCGAACCATGGCTAACCCAACGCCTAATCCCTCAAATTCAGTTTGAGCATGAAGGCGTTGAAATAATCCAAATAGCTTGCTTTTTCTTGTATCGTCAAACCCTGCACCATTGTCCCGCACAAAAATGATCCATTGATTTTCTTGAGGTTGTTCAACTCCAATTTCTACTTGTGCGTGCTCAGAGTGCGCTGTAAATTTTATCGCATTATCTATCAAATTTTCCAAGGCTTTTTTTAATAAAGTCGGATCTCCTGTAACACTTGGCAGTTTTGCAATCGTCCACTGGATTGTCCGATGGGTTGTTTTTTTCTGAACTCTCATAAGAGTTTCTTTAACAAGATTATCAAGATTCACCTGTACCATTTTAATTTCAGTACGTGCCAATCGAGAATACGTTAACAAGGCATCTAACATGGCACCCAAACGTAAAGTTGAATCCTTAATTATTTTAAAATATTCCTGGGCTTTGTCTTCCAAGTCATCGCTTATTCTTTCTTCCAATAGCTGTAAAAATCCCATGATATGTGTGAGCGGTGCTCTAAGATCATGCCCAATAGAAAATGCAAATTTATCAAATTCTTCTTTAGTGGTATTTAAACGCCGAGTGACTTCTTGCAATTTTTCTTCCAGATCCTTTGACATATTTTGACCTCACTTCGTATTTAGGGCTCAAAAGATTGAATTATCTCGCGCATTCTAAGGACGGTTATGCCTTCAGAGCAAGGAATTACAGTTTGAGGCAGATGGGTTTCTAAAAGCGATAAAACAATAGAATAATATTTTTTTGATTCCTGTTGCCTTCCATGATTTCTGGCAAGATTCCCTAAAATATAGTAGGCCAAGATAAAATTAGGATCCAAATAAATTACTTTTTTTAATTCAAGAATACTCTCTTCAGCAGCACCTTGTTCTTGATGGATCAACGATTTTAAGAAATGCAATTCTGAATTGCAGCTATCCGTAGCAATGGCGTGCTCTATTAACAACAGAGCCTTATCTAATTTTCCTTGATCTGCTAAAGAACGTGCATTGAACTTTAAAGATTCCATGGTTTCGGTTTCAGCCTGCGGAGTCTCAATAAGATCTTTCCGATTTTCGGTTGGCAAATCCAGAATCGCTTCATTTTTCGGTTGTAAAAAAATTATTTCTTCACTTTCTTTCAAGCGTTTTTCAATGTCTTGAATTGGATTTTCTTGAAAAATAGCTTGGTTTGACCCTGTAGGTTTTTTGTAAAATATTGTTTCAGGAAAATTAACCGTTTTAAACAAACCCCGGGGCAAAAGTGAATGTTCAGCAGCGCTGACTGCCAAAGTGCCCATATCGGAAAGCGAATGGTATAAATGATGAAGAGTTTGATTTATTTGTTCTGGCACAAAATACATTAACAAATTTTTACAAAAAATAATATCCATGGCGGTTGTGTTGTTCAGCAAAGAAGGATAAGAATCTTCTGCGAGATTTAAATGGGCAACAGTTACCATACGTTTTAGACTAGGTAATATCTCATATTTGTTTTTTTCAAGGAGGTTAAAATATTTTTTTTTAGTTTCAAGGTCAGTTACACGGAAAGACCATTCTCCGTAAATGCCGTTTAGAACTTTCTTTAAAGCATAAGGATTAATATCCGTTGCTAATACAGTTATATTCCATTCTGATAAATCTTGTAATAATTTTTTTAGTAAAATGGCAATAGTATATGCCTCTTCTCCGGTTGAACAGGCTGCACTCCAAATTCGGATTGTTTTATTGCCGCGTTTTCGTTTAGCTTCAATAAGTTCAGGTAGAATGGTTTTTTCTAAGGCTTCAAAACTGGCAGGTTCTCTGAAAAAATACGTTTCCCCTATTGTAAGACAACTTGCTAGAATTTCAATTTGTGTTTGTGTTAAGGGGGTCTTTTTAAGTTCTTCTAAACACTGTTTTGCATTAGAATATTGAAAATGACGCATAATTTCAAAAAAACCTCTTTCTAATTCTGTCCATTTCTCAGCCGGGAAATAAAGACCGAGTGTTTTCCCGATAAATTCACTGAGTTCAACCAGAAAAGATTTTTGGAGATGTAAAGTGTCTATGTGCCTCATTGACAAGTTCGAATCTGATGTGTGATAAAATTAGAGATTTCCAAAGGGGAAAATATCTTGGAAACCGCGTTCAAAGCAATCGCTTCTGAAGGCATTCCAAAGATGGTTGAACTCTTTTTATCTTGGGCTATCGTAAACGCTCCAGTGTCCTTCATTTTTTTTAAACCTTCTGCGCCATCATGTCCCATTCCCGTTAATAAGATCCCAAGCGATTGATTTCCAAAATGTTCTGCGAATGATCGGAACAAGAAAGATACAGAAGGACGATGGCCGTTTTCAGGTTCATCCGTAGATAAGACAATCTTACTTAAAGTGTTAATCCCCATATGATAATTTTCAGGGGCAAAGTAGATTTGATTTGCATTTATTTTTTCACCATGAGTTGCTATTTTAATAGTCTTTTTAGTAGTCTGTGTGAGCCAATCTGAAAGCCCTTGTAAAAATCCAGGCGTGATATGTTGAACGACCAAAATAGGTGGAAAGTTTTCAGGCAAATTTTTAAAAATTTCTTGAAGAACCGGGGGGCCTCCTGTGGACACACCCATTGCAATTGCTCGAATATTTAAGGATTGATTTTCAAGAACAACTTTTGTTTTCATTTTATTTTTTTTTGAATAATCCAATCGACGGACCATTTTAATTTCTGCCATTAATTTTATCGTCTCGATCAGTTTTTTTGTATTGTCTACAACAAAATTTATTTTTTCTTCAATGGCGATTGCTCCTGCTTCTAACGCTTCAAATGCACTGGAAACTTCGGTTTCACTACTGCTGGCGCTAATGATTATTATAGGGATGGGTCTAAGAGACATGATTTTCCGAGTAGCTTCAATACCATTCATCTTCGGCATATGAATATCCATGGTAATAATATCGGGTTTTTTGGCAAGTGCCTCCGTAACGCCTTCTTCACCGTCACAGGCCATTCCAATGACTGAAATTTCGGGATCTTGGGTCAATATTTCTTGCAAAAGCTCTCTTTGCACGGGTGAGTCATCCACTATTAATACTTTAATCATAATATTTCCAGTTTTAGGTAATAACCATTCTTTGGATAATTTCAATAAGGTGTTTACTATCGAAAGTACTTTTTTGTAGATAAGCATTTGCACCTGCTTTAATACCACTTTCTCTATCCTCGGGTGTTTCTCGTGCAGTCACCAGAATAACCGGTAAATTTAAATATTTCTTGTCCTTTCTAATGCGATGTGTTAAATCAAAACCATTCATTCTGGGCATTTCAACGTCAGAAACGACGAGTGAAAAATCCTCTGTTCTTAAAAGTTCCAGGGCTTCTAATCCATCTACAGCCGTGACAACTTCATATCCCCCGAGCTCCAAAACATTTTTCAATAACATCCGAGTTGTAATCGAATCTTCTGCTAATAATAGTTTTACTTTCTTATCTTTTAATTTTTTTCCTTTCCCAGCGATTGTGTTTCCAATAGTGGGAATATGAACCGACTGAAAAAGATCCAGGCAATTTAGAATGGGTACTGGTTTTCCTGTGCCTAAAATAGCCGCTGCCGAAATATTTTTAATGGAAATCATGGGCTCTTCTAGGTTCTTAACTAATATTTCCTGTTCTTCTAAGACGTCATCAACGACAAAAGCAATTTTTTTGTCTCCTGAAGCTAAAACAACGGCCAGTAAAAACGGGGATTCAGTTGCTTTGATTTTCTGGTTTTCGCCTATGCCCAAAATATGGGACAGCCAAGCAAGAGAAGTTGTTTGCCCTTGATATAAAAAAGTTTCTTTATTTTCGACCGTTTTTATTTCGCTGGGTTTAATTCTAATAATGCGTTCAAGATTGGCAATGGGGATTACAAACAACTGCTCATTGGAAGAAAGCAAAACGCCTTTAAAGGTCGCTAACGTTAAGGGCAAGCTAATTCTAACCGTGGTTCCCTGTTCTGGGAAACTGGATATAGAAATTTTTCCACCTATTTTTTCAATTTTTTCTTTAATGATGGACATGCCAAGACCTCTCCCTGAAAGTTCAGTTAAGATAGGACTGGTAGATACTCCCGTTTGAAAAATCAACAGGATAGCGTCTTCTGGGTTTAACTGGGCTGCCATCTCTTTTGTGATGATCTCTCGTTTAACCGCTATTTCTTTTACGGCCTCCAAATTAATACCAGTGCCATCATCTGAGATATTAATTAAGATTTCGTTGCCCGTTAATTGTGCAATGGAGATCTTTAAATTTCCCTCAACCGATTTATTGCGCGTCAATCGTGTGTCAGGTTGTTCAATACCGTGATCAATTGCGTTACGCACAAGATGCAGTAAAACGTCCTTCATTTCTGCCAAAATCCGTTTATCAATTTCCACATCAGAGCCTTCTATGACAAGATCAACCTCTTTTTCTTGACTTCTACTCAGATCGCGAACAATTTTGGGAAAAACATTGAGTAGACTA
>Ga0207074_1049_pt1 | contig 19884 bp, 16 predicted proteins | sample Alteio_BWMinHeat_66_FD_153567 | JGI IMG/M metagenome (GOLD analysis project Ga0207074, IMG submission 153567) | Enriched cells from forest soil in Barre Woods Harvard Forest LTER site, Petersham, Massachusetts, United States -... | ecosystem: Environmental > Terrestrial > Soil > Temperate forest >...
CCGCCCGCGACCCGGACCTGTTCGACCAGGAATTTGTCGTCGTCCAGGGCGTCGCGGATTTGGCGGTGGTGCTGCCCGGTGAAATCTGGCTGGTGGATTTCAAGAGTGATGACGTGCCGGCGGCGGGCCTCGCGGAGCGGGTGCAATTATATGAGCCGCAGTTGCGGCTTTATGCACTGGCGCTGGAGCGCGTTTACCACCGTCCGGTCCGCGAGATTTACCTTCATTTCCTGGCGCCGCAACACTCGGTGGCGTTGCATGGTCGGAAGCCGGTCTGATCTTTAAAGCAAAGTTTCTTCCTGCAGCATCTCTTTTGATGCTTTGTGATTGATTTCCGGGGCTGCCGGCTTCCCGTTCACCGCGCTTTGCAACGCGACCAGCGCGGGGCGCAGCATCCTCCCCTGATAAGTGTATCCAGTCGCTAGAGTGTCCCCCACTTGCGCGCCGGGACCGCACCCGGCTTCAGCGTCGGCCAGTTGATGGCATTGGGGGTCGTACAGCTCATCAACCGCGGGGGCGAATGGGACGAGACCGATCCGGCGCGCCACGTCGCGACAGGCGTTTTGAAAATGGCCCAACTGCTCGATCAATCCGGGCTGGCCGGAGCGCAGGGCGGCCTGGTGCAATGCGTAGGTGTGGTCCAGCATGCGCACGATGATTTGAAGCCAGTCATTTTCCACGCGGCGCAGCTTTTCCACCTCCAGGCGCAGGTTGGCTTTCTCCCCGTCATTGGCCTTTTGCAGGAACTCGCTGAAAGCCGCCGTCTCGGCCGTCATGCGCTCGGCGATTTCCCGGGCCGCGCCGACCGTTTTCGAAGACTGCTCCTGGACGATCTGCCATTGGGCGGTGGCGGCGCTGATCTGGACCGCCAGGAGGTCCAGGTTTTGGATTTGCGCCACCGTCGAGGTCAGGGCGCTGGTTTCGCCCAGCCTGATGGCGGCGCGGTATTCCAAAACAAAGGGAACGACCGCGAGGCCGGCGCCGGCCGCGCCGCTCACCAGGAGGCAGGCGAGCTCCCAATGGCCCAAGGGCAGTTTGTTTTGCGCGCAAATAAATCCGGCCACCACCAGGAGAACGGCGTCTCCAAGAAAAAACGGCCACTTTGCCAGTCCGGGTTCAGTCTGATTACTCATGATCGCGAAAGCTTTAGACTAAGTCCGCGTGCAATTCAAGTCTATCAATCCTAAGAAAAGGCGCGGCCGGCCAAAGGGCGAGACCCTTGTCTTGAATATGGACACCCCGTCCAATTTGTTGACGGAATTGCATCGAATTCATGCAGAATTCACCTTCCCGCCACAGCCTGGGCGCAATCATAAGATGGCAGAGGAATTGCTGTAAGAAGAGCAATTAAAGCCGATGAAATCGGACTGAATTGTTACAACGCGGCAAAAACCGGTCGTTTAGACAATGAACAGGCTCCAGCCGGCATCCGGGTTCACGAGTGATGAAATTAAATCGATACAAAAATCAAGCCTCCCGCGCGGCCCAGTCCGCTTTCAGCCTGATTGAGGTCATGGTGGGTGTTTCCATCATTCTCGTGGTGTTCGTCACGATTTTCGCCGTCATGACCATGGGCTTGAGCGTCACCCAGACCTCGCGCGAAAACCTCCGCGCCACGCAGATCATGCTGGACAAAATGGAAGGGGTGCGGCTCTACAGTTGGACCCAACTCAACGATCCAACTTTTCTGCAATCCAGCTTCACCAATTGGTTTTATGAAACCAACAACATCGGCCTGGCCACCGCGCAGGGTTCGGGCATCCAATACACCGGCCTGATTTCGGTGGGGAGTGTCAGCATGTCCAACTCTTACAGCGCGAATATGCGCCTGGTCACCGTGACCGTCGGTTGGTTGACCGGGACAAACCTGACGCATTCACGCTCCATGAGCACCTTCTCGAGCATGAACGGCCTTCAAAACTACATTTATAACAACTAGGCCATGATTGCCCCAACCCTGAACCGACCGACCTCAGCGAATCCGCCGCTCGCAAAAACGCGGCGCGGAGGCTGGACTCTTCCGGAAATGATGATCTCGGTGGGCGTGGGCACATTAATCCTGGCCTCCGTCCTTACTGTCATGATCTTCATGGTCCGCACCCTGGACGCGACCGGCAATTATTCGGACCTCGACCGGCAGAGCCGCAATGCGCTCGACCGCATGACCCGGGAAATCCGCAACAGCGGGGATTTGACAAATTACACGGCCACCACCATGTCGTTTCTCAACCAGAATGGGACTTCGTTGAATTTCACATATAACACCAACACTCAGATCCTCAGTTTCACCAACACGGATTCAACCGCCATGGACACCGGTGGCACCCTGCTGAAAGGATGCACCTTTCTCCAGTTCAATTTTTTCCAGCGCAATCCGGCTTCCGGCACCACGATGACCTTCACCAACACCAGCACCGCGAACCAGGTCAAGGTCATTGTGATCAATTGGATCTGCCGCCGCACCAACTATTTGACCCTGACCGATTCCGAAAGCATACAAACGGCGAAAGTTGTCCTCCGCAATTAATGATCAAACAAAGGTTGTACCTATGAAAATCAGCATCTCAACTCCACGCAAACTTCAGGGCACCGTCCTGGTGGTGACTCTGACGGTCGTCGCCGTGGCGGCGATCCTGCTCGGCTCTTATCTCATCATGGTCCAGACTCAGAGCGCCGCCGTGTCGCGTTCCCAGACCTGGAACTCCGCCATCGCCGTGACCGAGGCCGGCCTGGAGGAGGCCATGGCGACCATTAACAAAGGGGCGCCCGCCATCATGAGCAGTCCGTGGACCTGGACGAATGGCCTCAGCTCGGACGGCTGGAGCGGCTTCAGCGGCAACGTGACCACGATCACACGCTATGTGTATGGCTCCAATTACTACACGGCCACCATCGATATTTCGAGCGGCTCACCGGTGATTTCCTCCATTGGAACGGTGGCTTACACCAGCATTCCCTGGGTGTTTTCCTCCGCCGCCCAGCCTTTCTTGGCCACGGCGGGCATGGGCGTCACCAATTCAGTCACCATGGGCCGGAAGGTCCAGGTCACCACCACTCTGAACCCCCTTTTCACCATGGGTCTGGTCTGCAAGTCGAACATCAATGCAAATGGGAATGGTGTGGCATTCGACAGCTACGATTCGAGCAACCCCCTCTACAGCACCGGCGGACAGTATGATTCCACGAAGCGGAAGGCCGGCGGCGACGTGGGGACCGACTCAGCACTTGTGAATACGGTGAGTCTTGGCAATGCGAACATTTACGGCACGCTCCATACCGGCCCCGGCAGCCAGTCATCCACCGCGCAGATCGGCCCGAACGGCGCCGTGGGCGACCTCAACTGGAATGCGAACGATTCCGGCATCGAGACCGGCTTTTGGAAATATGACATGAATGTGAACTTCCTGGATGTGCCCGCTCCGTCGATCGTGGGTTTGATGCCCGGTTCCGGAAATGTAAGCGGAACCAGCTATAATTATGTGTTGTCCAATGGCCCATACCAAATGTCCAGCCTCAGCGGCAGCGTGGCCGTGACCGGCACGAATGTCGTATTGTGGGTGACGGGCAGCGTGAGTTTTTCCGGAAATAGCGGCGGCATTTACGTCGCTCCGGGAGCAAGCCTGCAGATGTATGTCGGCCAGACCTCCGGCAGTGGGACCAGTGTCAGTCTGGCGGGCAAGGCGGGATTCAATGCCAATGGAACGCCAAACCAGCTCCAGTTCTACGGTTTGCCCAGTGTGACGAGCTTTGATTTGCACGGCAACTCCGCGATCAACGCGGTGTGCTACGCCCCGGAAGCGGATTGCACCGCGGGCGGTGGCGGTAATAATACGCAGGACTATCAAGGAGCCGGGGTCTTTAAGAGCCTCTCCTTTAACGGGCATTACAATTTCCACTACGACGAACATTTGAAAATCGTGGGACCGAGCCGCGGCTGGATCGCCACCGGCTGGAAGGAAGTCTCGTATCCCTGATTGTTCGGGGAATTTCAGCGGTTGGCCTGTTAAAATCAAATATTCTGAGAATGAAAAATTCAAAACTGATCGGAATTCGAGGGCCTGTCATTGTGACCTTGGCCCTGATCACCACCTGCTCATCCCCCGTGGTTACCCAGTCTCTCCGCGCTGACAATGGCGTCAGCGCGTCAGGCGCGGGAACTCTTGTGCGCAAGGTTCGGGTCACCACCGCGATTCAGCCGCTGTTTCCGATGGGCTTGGTGGCCAAGGGAGCCATCAACATGAATGGCAACAACATTCTGACTGACAGTTTCGATTCCGCTGATCCCCTGCACAGCACCGGCGGGCTGTACGATGCCTCCAAGCGCAAAGCCAACGGCGACGTGGCGACTGACTCGGGACTGGTCAACTCGGTGAGCGTCGGCAACGCGAATATTTATGGCGAGGTCCACACCGGTCCCTCCGGCAGCGTGTCCATTGGATCCAATGGCTCCGTCGGCGATCTGGCCTGGCAGACAGGTGGCAACTCGGGGATCGAGCCCGGGTTTGACAAGAATGACATGAACGTGACCTTTCCAGATGTGTCCGCCCCTGTGGTCGGCGCATTTCCGCCCGCCGGCGGAAATGTCGGGGGAACGAGCTACGCCTATGTCTTGAGCGGTGGCTCTTATCAAATGTCCAGTTTCAGCCTGAGCGGCCAATCTCAGGTGCTCGTCACCGGGCCTTCCGTGTTGTGGGTGACAGGTGATGTGAGCATGTCGGGGCAGGCGTCAATTACTATCGCCCCGGGTGGGAGCCTGGTCATGTATGTCGGCACGGCGAGCGGGAGTGGAAACAGCGCCAGTCTGGGCGGCGGCGGGGTGATCAACAACGCCGGGAACGCCGCCAACTTTCAATTCTACGGCCTCCCGAGCCTGACCAGCCTCTCCATGTCCGGCAATGGCACCTTCACCGGCACCATCTATGCGCCGGAAGCGGATCTCACTTTGAACGGAGGCGGCAGCGGCAACCAGGATTTTTCGGGCGCGAGCGTGACCAAAACCGTGACTTTGAACGGGCATTTCAGCTTCCATTTCGATGAAAATCTGATGAGGATCGGCCCCAGCCGCGGCTGGCTCGCCACGAATTGGCAGGAAAAATAACCCGCTCCGGGCTTCTCCCAGAACTTCAAGGCGCTCCCAAGGTCGGGAGCGCTTTGCCCTTTCCGTTAAAGGGGGCTGATTTGCGCGCTTCAGAGGACTGCCTTTCCTTTATCCTCGACTCGCGGCGACCCTATCACGAAAACTGGCCGGGTGCGCATTTGCGTCATTTTCAATCCCACCGCCAGGGGTGAGAAGGCGAGGCGGTTTCGCCGTCACCTCGACACCATCGGCGCGGAATGCGCCTTGAAACAAACGACCGCGGCGGGCGGGGCGCGGCCACTGGCGGCCCTGGCCATCCGCGAAGGATTTGAAACGGTGGTCGCGGCGGGTGGCGACGGCACGTTGAACGAGGTGTTGAATGGCATCGGGGACGAGCCAGGCGGCCTTGAACGCGTCCGGCTCGGGGTGCTGCCCTTGGGCACGGTGAATGTCTTTGCCAAGGAACTCGGCCTGCCCATGGGCTTGAGCGCCGCGTGGAGGACGCTGCGGGAGGGGAAGGAAACCTTGATCGATCTGCCGCAAGTTGAGCACAAGGCCAGGGGCGCGACCGAGCGGCGTTATTTCGCCCAACTGGCCGGCGCCGGATTGGATGCGCGGGCGATTGAACTGGTCAACTGGGAGTTGAAAAAGAAAGTGGGGCCGCTGGCTTATGTCTGGGCGGGGATGCTGGCCTTGCGCGGCCAAGCCTCCGAGATCAGCGCCACAAACGGCACGGAATCAGCCACCGGTGCGCTGGTGCTGGTGGGCAACGGACGTTTCTACGGAGGCCGGTATCCGGTCTTCCCGCGCGCGGATTTGCGCGACGGCCTGCTCGAGGTTTGCGTTTTTCCGCGCACCAATTGGCTGACGCTGCTCCGGTGCGCCGGCATGTTCCTGGCCCGCCGGGACCTGCCGGCGGGCGTGGCCAGATGCTTCCGGGCGAAAACGCTGACGCTCCAAGGCTCATCCCCCACCCCGCTGGAAGTGGACGGCGAGAATATCGGCCATTTGCCGGCGACTTTCTCCGTTCAAAGCCGAAAGTTGCGTGTGGTTGTGCCGTAAGAGCCCGCGGCACTTTCGCCTCCGTTTGAAAGAATGAAATGAGACGGAACATCCGCCCTCACCCCTAGGCCCCCCAGGCGAGGGAAACCGCCCGACCGCCGCCGATGATGCGCCGGCAATTGGATGTTGCACGATCTCCCACTAGAACGAAGGGAAGGCGGAGATTCCAACCAGGACACAAAAGTTCTCCCGCAACGCCGCGAAGCTCTCCTTCTCCCCGGGGGAGAAGGCAGGGATGAGGGCGAGTCTGACACTAATTCTGTCTTCGCAGTGGGCGAACTCACCGGCTTCTTTTTGTTGAGGATAGAATGCGAGCAAAGCGCTCCGTCCCCGGTTTCAAAATTAGTGTTTGTGCCACACCGGGCAATCTGGTTTAAAAGGCCATCCAGCAGGATGAGCAAATATTTTAAATTTATGAACTTACTCCAAAAAATTGGCGGCGGATTGGGATATTCCATGTTAATGATGGCAGGCATGGTCGCGCACACTGAACCGATCCCGGTAGAATGCAAGGTCGGCAATTTTTTTGTCGGCTGCCAGGCCTACACCTTCAACCGGTTCACTCTAATGGAGGCCATCGAGAAAACCGCGCAGGCCGGTGGGAAAACCATCGAATTCTATCCCGGCCAGAGGCTCAGCCCGGAACAGCGCGGTGTCGCCTGGAATTACGACGCCTCCGAAGAAACCATTCAAAAGGTGAAGGAACAACTGGCCAAATTCGGCATTCGCGCGGTCAGTTTCGGGGTGGTCAACGGCAAAAGCGGTGATGAGGCGGACTGGCGCAAGCTATTTGAATTCGCCAAAAAAATGGGTCTTTACAGCATCACCACCGAGGCCGTGAAGGACCTGGACATCATCGAGAAGCTGGTGAAGGAATACGACATCAAGGTCGGCTTTCACGAGCACCGGCGTCAGGAGAACAATCCCGATTACAAACTCTGGGATCCGAAGTATGTGCTGTCGCTCGTCAAAGACCGCGACCCGCGCATCGGCTCCTGCGCCGACACGGGGCATTGGGCGACTTCGGGCTTGAAGCCGCTGGATTGCATCAAGATTTTGCGCGGCCGGATCATCAGCGTCCATTTGAAGGAGCGAAAGGAGATCGGCAAAGAAATCCCGGACACCGTTTATGGGACCGGCGTGACAAACACCAAGGGGATTTTGCGCGAGTTGCGCCGCCAGAAGTTCCAAGGGCCGATCTCCATCGAATACGAGAACAATTGGGACCATTCCGTGCCGGACGTGGCCCAATGCGTCGGTTACATCCGCGGCTACAGCGCAGCAGTAACGAAGTGAGCGAAATTGGCCGTCGTGTTCGAATGAGTCCATGGGTAAAGACCTGAACGGCATTTTTAGCCCGGCATGGGGCCTGCCAATGCTCGTTGACCCGCTGATGACTGGTTTGCGAAACCCTGAAGTAATGCGCGCAAAGCCGCACTGTGCCTTGGCATTTAATTAGTACCCCGAAGCAGTGACCGGTTCGCCCTGCTGCCCAAAACAGAACATCCTCATGGCACTCTGAGCGCCTTGCCGCTCCGATTCCATTGAGTCCGCAGCTCTGCAGAGGCCGCTAAACGTAAAAAAACACCGCCGGTAAAAACCGGCGGTGTTCGTGTAAATTCTGCTTGAGCGGTTTATCAGGCCAGCTTGCGGCGCAGCAGGCCGAGGCCAGTCAAAGCGGCTCCAAGCAGTATCGCCGTGGTGCCACCATCCGGGGCAGGCGTGCCCGGAGTGAAGAGCGAAGTACCGGAAATGCCATACTTGTTGTTCGGGTCGCCATAACCAGGAATGGTCACGGTGCCCGTCAGGCCACCGACGTACCAAACCTCAGTGCCATAGTTTGGGCCGTCGTATTTTGCGAGCAGGTATTCATAACCACCAGTGCCGAGATTAATATTCACCGTGGAACCCGCCGAACCATAACTGGTTCGGGAGGCTAATACAGCCGTGTCCAAGGGACTGAAAGTATTAGCCGAGCGTATGAAGCTGTTTCCCAGCGCAGTGGCGGTGGTGCTGACAGCCATGCCGATCAACTGGTTGACATAGGCCGTCACATCTGAGTCGCCAGCTGGTATGCCGAAGTTGACAAAGCCCAATTCATGGGAATCGCCAATCGTCAACGATAGCGCACTGGCCTGAAAGATTCCCATGGCCGATACGCAAGCCAGAACCGATGCCCATTTTGCCAGATTCTTTTTCATATTCTTTCCAATCTTCATCTGTTTGCTGTTTCGTCGCTTCGTCAAACCGACCTGACTTTGATCGAACGGCTCTAAAGCATCGGATGTGCCAAGATTTTGGAGAGTGGCTTGACGAGTAATCGTTGTATTCTAAAGCATTAATGATAAGCATTTTGGGAAATATAATTAAAAACCCGGCATCGTCTTTTTTGTCGGCCGATTTGCTGGAAACGCAAGTGTTTCCGACGTCCTGGCGCAGTTCTGCGGTAAGGCGCTGCTGTAAGATGCTTATTATCAATAAGCAACAGGTGCATTCTTTATTCCGTAAACAGTTCCGACACCTTTACTCAGTTTGAAGCCGATTCATGAAGGGCTTTCTTCGCCTGGCACCGGATGCTGGAGGGCCATTGTTCGCACGCTGTTTTGGCAGCCGAACTGCTTTCGAGACGTCTTATTGCGGAGAATCTCTCACAGTTTATGAAGGAAGATTTTATTGTCCGCTCACGGCGGCACACGGGCTGGCTGGTGTTTGCCTGGATTGTTTTGAATTTACCAGGCACTTCGTTCGCCGACACGCCGGTGCTGACTCCTCCCGCCTCGCTAAACGGCAATCAAGTGCAATTCACCCTCTCTGGCGCCAGCAATTACAATTACGCCATTCAAACCTCCACAGATTTGCTGAATTGGACTTCGGTGACCACCAACGGGAACGCGGGTTCCAATGGCGCGTGGATCATCATCGCCCCTGCCACCAATGATGTTTTGTTCTTTCGCGCCGCAAAAGTGACGATCCCCGCCTTTCGCTTCGCGCTCGCAGCCCAAGCGACAATTAATTTCGCCGGAAGCAACATGCTTTCGGACAGCTTCGATTCCACCGATCCGCTTTACAGCACCGCCGGACAATACGATGCCTCGAAACGAAAAGCCGGCGGCGACTTGGCGACCGATTCGAGTCTGGCCGGCGCCGTCAGCCTGGGGAACGCGGAGATTTACGGCGCGCTGCATACCGGAACGGAGAGCCAGCCGGCCACGGTGCAGATCGGCACGAACGGCACAGTGGGCGGCCTCGCGTGGGACCCCGGCAATTCAGGGATTGAACCGGGTTTTTGGAATTACGACATGAACTTGAATTTTCCCGAGGTGCCCCAACCGATGGGCAGTTGGCTGCCGCCCGTCAGCGGAGTGTATAAGGGGACGGTTTATAGGTATTTTTTGGCCACTGGCAACTACGCGTTGTCCAGCCTCACCCTGAGCGGTCAAAGCAAAATGATTGTGACGGGCTCCGCCATACTCTGGGTGCCAGTCAACATCACCATGTCGGGGCAATCCTCCATCACTATTGCTTCAGGAGGGAGTTTGATCATGTACGTTGGCCGGCCTGACGCAGGTGGAACCAATGTAGCGGCTGTTTTCGGAGGCAACGGGGTCGTTAACACCGACGGATTTGCCAAAGACTTCCAATTGTACTGTCTGCCCAATGTGACCAACGTTGTGCTGTACACTTCCTTCGCAGGAACAATATACGCACCCCAGGCTGACATCGGAGTATATGGCCCGCTGGATGTGCCTCTCGATTTTTTTGGATCCATCGTGGGCAAAACGATCACTGCCGGCGAATCCGTGAGATTCCACTACGATGAGTCCCTGCGGACGGCCGGCCCAAGCTTTTGATCCGCACAAATTGTCACGATCCAAGGGGATGCGGCAAAGTCCAATAGATCCAACTTTATTTGAAGCGCCCTACTTCTTGAAGTAAAGCTCCTCTGCATTCCAAGTGACCCGATAATAACTCAACACGGTGGGGCGCGTGTTGCCGATGTCGGAACGAACGCCTGCATAAGATTTCGGTGCTACGGTGTAGATCATGGGGACTTGTTCCGCCAGAATGGCCTGGACCTCGTCGAATTCCTTTTTGCGCGTGGCGTAATCAAGCGTTTTTAGCTGCTCATCCATCAGCATGTCAATGTGCGCCTCCCAATCGGTGGAGGGGGATTTCTCGCGCGGAAACCACTGATGCTCGAACCCGCTGGATTTGAAAACGTTCATGTTTGCCACCGGATCCACGCCACCGCCGGCAAGCCCCATCAAAACGCAGTCGTAATCGAAGGAGAAGTCGATTTTTTGCACCAGCGTGTTGAATTCCACCGGTTGAAAAGTGACTTTAAATCCCAGCGTTTTGAGGTCCTCCTGGATCAGCACTGCCGTTTTCCCACGGATATCGTTCCCAGTGTTGGTGTTGAGGACGAATTCAACGGTATTGCCCTCCGCGTCCTTGAGAAATCCATCCGCGTCGCGCTCCTTGATCCCAATGTCCGCCAGCAGTGCGCGGGCCTTCTCCAGATTGTAGGGATACTGCATGACATTGGTGTTTTGCCACTTTGGATTGGCGGCGGTGATGGGACCGTAGTTGGGCACGGCGCGACCGGCATAGACCGCTTTCACAATGCTTTCCCGGTCCACAGCGTAGGACACCGCCTGCCGGAATTTCTGATTGCGAAACCATTTCAGCTTCTTGGAATCAACGCAGGGTTTGCCAGTGGAATTCGTGCCGGTGTTCTCGTTGAACCAGAAAAAGGCGGTTTCCGGGCCGATGCCCAAATCCAGCAGCTTAAACCGACCCTTGGAGGATTCTTCTTTATAGCGGTCATACTCATCGGGCCGGACTCGCTCATTGACGTCGCTCTCGCCGTGGAGGAACCGGAGGGAGACGGCGTTTTGATCAGGAACCACGCTGTAAACGAAGTTTTCAAAATAAGGCAGCCGTTGACGCTGCTTGTCCACTTCCAAAAAGTATGGATTGCGTTCCAGCAAGCTGAATTGGTCCGGCTTGAATTGCTTGATCCGAAAGGGTCCACTGCCTACGAGGTCCTCCGGCTTCGCATCCACCCCGTAAGCCGCGCCAAACCGCTTTTCCGCAACGGCTTGGAAAAGTTTGTGCTTGGGCACGACGGGAACACTCCCAAAAGCCTCAAGAAAAGGCGCATAAATCTCCGGGGTGACCACGCGCACGGTATAATCGTCAATCTTGGTCACCTGAAAATCCTTTCCGTTGATGCGGAATTGATCCACCAGGACGTTGATGATGTCCGGGTTGTAGATCACCTCCCAAGTGAAGACCACGTCATCGGCCGTCAGCGGCTGGCCGTCACTCCAGAGCAGGCCATGGCGAAGCTTGAAGGTCCAGGTCTTTTGGTCCGGTGCCATGCTCCAGGACTCGGCCAGGCCGGGAAGCATGTCCTGGGTGGGCCAGTCCATGGTCAGCAGGGACGCAAAGAGATATTGGAGAATCTCTATCGACGAGTGTTCGGCGGCGGTGACGGGATTGAAGGTTTTCGGATTGCCGAAAGTGGCGACCACCAGACGCCCGCCGGGGATGCCCGGTTCGCAAGAGGCCACCAGCGGAGGGCTGGGCAGGGGAATGTTGTCCGCCGGTCTGGGGGCGGAAGTTTGCTCTTTGCTCCCACAAGCGGAGAGGAGGGCCGCCATGGCCGCTCCGACGAAGGCGATCTTGCAGGATTGGATGGTTCTCATTGGAAGCTATGCATCAACCGGTCGAAACCGCGGAGCCAGGTCGGGTCGTCGGGATTGTAATACCCGCCCTTGCCACGCTCCAAATTAAACTGAAGCAGCAGGCCGATGCTTTGCGCGCCGCGCCCGTGGGTGCGGATGGCGTCGAAGCCGTAGCCGTAATCGAGGTAAATCTGCCAGGCGTCCGAGGTCGAGTGATAACCGATGCCCCCGCCGACGCCGGAGTTCCAATGCCCCGGCTGGTCCAGGCCGTGAATGAAATCTACCAGGGCGGTGGTCCCTGTGAGATTGAGCGCCCAGCGTTTCTTCTTATCGAACGGAATGGCATAATTTCCGTTAACGAGCGCGAAGCGGCTGGCGCTCAGTTCCTGGTAATAATAGCCGGGAATCATCAGGGGAAACTCCGAGGCCAGGGGCAGGAATCCCCCCAGACGGTAGGCGCTGAAACGATCCGAGTCCGCGCTGCCACCGGCCGTGGTGCTGATTGAAAAATTATGCTTCAACTCGGGCAGCGTGTAAATGAACAGGGCGCGCCCCCAGAACAGGTGCGAGACGGACTCCACATGGCGGTCGTCGTTGAAGCCGTAACCGCCCGAATTCAGGCGGAACTGGCCCTCGTACCAGGCGGAGAGCTCGAGCGCCACGTCCGGCGAGAGCAGCGGCTCCTTGCCGCCGAGGCGCAGGCCGGTGAGGACGTTGAAACTGGTCATGTCCTTGGGCAGGACGAAGGTTGACGCCGTGTCGTCGTCTCGCAGATAGGTGGCGTAATGCACCGAGCCGCGCGCGATGCCGTTGAGGGGGATGCGCTGGTCCGGATTGAACAGATGATAAATGCTCGACGAGACGGTGGCGCCATGGCCGGTGAAGGATTCTTCCGGCAAATATTTGCCCTGCCGGACCTCATAATAACTGTCCGCAAATCCGCCGCCGGCAACTCCAACCGCGAAATCGGTGTTGGGACCGAGCAGCCCCTTGAATCCCAGTTCCGAATCCACATAGACCGGCGCGACGGCCAGGCGCAGGGTGAGATTCGTGCGCATGAAGGACGGCTGGTTGTAATAATAAAAGGCATAGGCAGAGAGGGGGGCGTGTCCTTCCAGCGGTTGATTGTAGCCAAGCTGGATCAATTCGCGTTTGACCGGGTCGATTTGGGCATGGGCGGCAAGCGGGCCGAGCATGCCCGGCAGAGGAAGAATAAAAAGCCAGCGCCTGATATTTAGCACGGGCTTTTCCATAGCGCAAAAAGCCGCCCACGGCAAGATGTTAGTGTAGTGTTTCAGTCACGGCTTTACAATGGCCGACCTTTTCCAGAATTTGCTCGACCTTCTTTGTCCAGACGAAAGGTTTGGGATTTTGATTGTTGATGCGGATGAACTCCTGAATGGCTTCGATCAACTCCGGGACACTTTTAAAAACACCACGCCGGATTCGTTTGCGGGTAATTTCACCGAACCACCGCTCCACCAAATTGAGCCATGACGAACTGGTGGGGGTAAAATGCAGGTGAAAGCGCGGGTGTTTTTCCAGCCACTGATGGACATTCTCATGGTTGTGGGTTCCATAATTATCCAAGACCAGATGCAGGTCCAAGCCCGCCGGGGTTTCGCGGTTGATCTGTCTGAGGAATCTCAGGAACTCCTCGTTCCGATGCCGGGGGTAGCAACTCCCGATGACCGTGCCTTCCAGAACATTCAGCGCGGCGAACAGGCAGGTCGTTCCATTGCGCTTATAGTCATGCGTCATGGTCCCACAGCGCCCCTTTTTCATCGGCAGTCCCGGTTGGGTCCGGTCCAGGGCTTGCACCTGTGATTTCTCGTCCACACACAATACCAAGGCCTTGCGTGGCGGATTGAGGTAAAGGCCGACCACGTCAGTCAGCTTTTCCACGAATCGTTTGTCTTTGGATAATTTGAACGTCTCGATCCGATGGGGCTGCAATCCATGCGCGTCCCAAATCCGGCAAATGGTCGCGTTGCTCACCCCAAATCTGGCGGCCATGGTCCGCGTGCTCCAATGAGTCGCATCCGGCGGAGTGGTGTGCAAGGTGGCCTCCACGATCGCCTTGGTCACCTTGTCTTGGGTGCGACGGCTGCTCCGACCATGCGGCGCATCCTCCGCCAAGCCAGCCGGCCCTTGTTCCGCAAAGCGTTTGCGCCAAAGCAACACGGTGGGGCGGGTCACCTCCAGTTGCCCGGCAATCGAGTTGTTAGACTGCCCCCTGGCAGCCAGCAGGCAAATGCGTGAACGGAGCACGATTCTTTGCGCGGTGGTTTTGGCGTCCACCCACGCCTCCAGAGTTTTTTGCTGTTCAACGCTCATCGACAAAGGCTTGGTCGGTTGCCACATGCCAACACTTTATCACACGCATCCTTGTTGTATATCTATTACTGTAACACTACATTAGTGGTGGTTCACGATTGCTTTGCGGCCAGGGCGGGTTATACTCCGGCGATGAAAACTGCGAGAAAACTCCTCCACACCCGTTACCGCGTAGATGACTTGGAAGCCACCGTGAAATTTTATCGCGATGTGCTGGGCCTGGAGGAATTGCGCCGGCACAAATCGCCGCGTGGTTCGGAACTGGTGTTCATGAAGGCCCCGGAGAGCGAGGAGTTGATCGAATTATGCCATTTCCCCGCCAGCGGCCCGGTGCGGGTGCAACCGGACCTCACCCACCTCGCCTTCGAGGTGGACAGCCTCCAGGAATTTGGCAAACACCTCGCCGCGCTGGGTTACCGCTATTCCGACGGCCCGCACCTGAAGCCGGACGGCGGCGGCATCGCCTTCGTGGACGCGCCGGAAGGGTACGAGATCGAGCTGATCCAGCGGGTGAAATAGGGGGGACTGCGCTGGTTGGAACGCGGATTTTAACTTCATCGAAAGGCTGATAAAAAATCAGATCCCGTAGAGAGCTTATGTCAGGCTGGTGTTCTCCTTGGTTCGGGAACGAGGAAAAACCCCACGGCCACGGTCAGTCCTTCCGGTTCGCATTTCGTTTGAGGATCTTTATGCCAAAGGAGGAGCTTTGCAGCGGCTCGTTGCCGATGAGCAGGACCGGTTCGTAATGAGTTTGAATCCATTGCATCAGTTCCAAACCAAATTCCTTTTGCTGCCCGAAATATTTCGCGCCGTACTCGGCGGCGTCGCGATGGATAAGAAGAATATAATCGGGATTGTGGTCACGAAAAGCCGCCGCCATGCCGGCCTGGCCGAAAACGGACAACTCGGGCGGGTTCCAGACAAAATAGCGCGTCGGATTGGCGCGGCGGCTCAGATAGTTGATCATGATTCCCTCCGGCAGAACCGCCAGTGTGGCGTCCGGCGGAATGTTCTTTTCAATCCAGGGCAGCACCGTCCGGATGGCCGGGCCGGCAGGATTCCTCTTTTCATCGAAGGCCATGATTTGATCGGCCCCGCGGCCCACCGCCACGGTCTTGTCCCGGTAAAGAAATTGCGACTGCACGAACAAACGGACGAAGCCGGTCATCAACAGCAGCCAGATCGCGCCGCGAAAGAGTCGGCGCTGGACTCCATGCTTTTCCAACCGCTGCGGGAGCAGCCAGTGCAGCAGGTAGATGGCGGCCGCGAACGCCGGCATGGCCAGGGCAAATCCGTAGTGCCAGACGCGGCTGTACAGGCCCAGCTTGGCCAGCAACGCGAGTCCGAATATGGCCCATAACAGAGGGAACACCGGCGGCACGGCCGTTGAAATAACCGATTCGCGGGAAAGCCGCAGATCTTCTCCCTCTCCCTGCGGAGCGGGGAGAGGGAGAAGAATGCCGCCGCAAATCGGCCGGCTTCCTATTTCAATGTCAGTGAGCCCCGGCGACAACTCTTTGTACTTCGTGGCAAGCATGACGCAAAGTGCCAGACTCAACAGCGGAAGCGACCGCCCGCAATCCACCCAGTCAAAGCCGCTGGCCAGGGCCAGAAGCAGCGCGAGAATTCCCACGGCCAGCAGCCGGTTGACTGGCCTGTCCGTGCCGCGCCGAAACAACCGGGCGAGGAGGAACGCGATGATCGAGATCACGAGGAAGTGAATGAACATCGTCCGCAAGTTGTGTCCCGGCATGTCCAGCCCCAGGCACCATTTGTAGAATGGACCTTGCGCAATGGAACTTGAAAGCAAAGGAACCCACGCGAAGGCAACGGAACGCAAACTGGACGGCCAGTCCCCAACGCGATGAAAATATAAAACGAACCCAATTAAGGGCACCAGAAAAGCCGACGCAAACGCGGCAAGCGATTTCAGAATGAAGCAGCTCGTCCCCTTGGTCATTCCAAACAGGACGAATGCCCCTGTCACGGTGACCGCCAAAGCGGCAAAGACCTCGGGTTTGGTCATGAACACCAGGCCGGAGCAAAATCCCGCACCCGATGCAAACGCAGTTCGCTCCTTCGCCACCCAATCCGACAGCAGCGCAATTGTCACGATGGAGAGGACCAACCCGTGCCAGACTTCATGACAATACGGCGTGATGAAATTGAAGTTGCCGATGTCGCTGTATTGTGCGAAGGCAAAGACGAGCGTGATTCCCAGGCATATCGTCGTTGCCGTCCACGCGTCGGACGCGGCAAGAAATCGCCGGTAGATCAGCAGCAGAAGGCCCGCGGCGACGACCAGGTTGGAAATAACCAGCGTCAGGAGCGAGACGCCAAACAGCCTGAACAGCAGCGCGTCATAATACTGGGAAAGCGGACCGCCCGTCAGATACATAACGTCCCGGTAAAGCACGCTCCCCGAGGAAATTCTCCAAGGCAGATAGAGTTGCATCCCGAAATCAACCAGGACATCCGGCCATTTGCGCCAGGTCAGGGCCGCTCCGGTGATGAAAGTGATCGCAACGACGATCAACCCCGGCCAGGGCGAAGAAAACAGCCCGGTGGGATTGAGACGCGAATTGCGATGCACTTTTCCAGCTTACGCAGGAGGCAACAGGCGTCAACTTCGGGAACAACCCTCAGTTCGAGCCCACCACTCATTTATGGATTGTCCCGCGTGCGGGGACTCAATTAAGATGATCCCGCAATGATTACCAGCGAACCGCCCGCCGATCGGTCTGGCCTGCCGGCGCCAGTGAGTGCGAAAGCAGGGGAATCAAGACTCGTCCGCGCGTTGCAAATCTGCTGTTGCTCGGCGGTCATGCTGCTGGCCGTTTTTCAATTCTCGGAAAACACCGCCGACCCCGATCTCTGGGGGCATGTTGTCTTTGGCCGCCATATGCTGCAAACCCGCAGCATTCCAAAAACGGAGATGTATTCGTGGACCGCACGCGGACAGCCCTGGGTCAATCACGAGTGTCTGGCGGAAATCAGCCTCGGCGGGGCGCATGCATTGCTCGGCGGCGGCGGTCTTTTGCTGCTGAAAGTTGCGATGGGCGTTTTAACCCTGGCCATCAGCCTGCGCCTGGGCCTTTCCAATCTATCGTGGCCCGCCCGATTCATCCCTTGGACGTTCTGCGCCCTGGCCGTGGTGGAGATTTCTTACGGCTTTGCGGCCCGGCCGCAGATTTTCACCGCGCTCTTCCTGGTGATGGAGTTGTTCCTCTTGCGCCGGATTCACGCCGGTTCGCACGCCTGGGTTTTGGCGGTGCCGGTGCTCTTCGCGATCTGGATCAACACACACGGGGGCGTGCTGGCTGGCTTCGGTTTGCTGGGATTGGCGGCAACGGCCGCCACCGCGCGATTAATTTTCCGCGGACGGCACGTCGATTGCATCAACGATGAAAAGTTTATGCCGAAAACTGTCGTGGCGCTCTGGCTGGCGGTGGCCGCCGCCGGAGGCGCGCTGTTTTGCAATCCTTGGAAAGGGGAGTTGATCCGCTGGCTGATCGGCAGCGTTCTTTGGATGCGGCCGGAGATCGAGGAATGGAACCCGCCGCCGCTCGGCTGGGATCACGCGGCATTTTTCATTCTTTTGGCGGTCGGAGTTTTTGCCTGGGTTTTCACGCGCCGGCCCCGCGCATGGTGGGAACTGGCGGTCTGCGCCGCATTTTCCCTGCTGGCTTTGCGTTCAGCGAGAAACACGCCGTTGTGCGGTCTCGTGTTTCTGGCCCTGGCGTCGCCGCATCTGGCCGACGCGCTCGCGAGGTTCCGCCAGCATTTTGCCCGTTTGGAGGCCTTCGCGCGTCAGGAGGGTTTCCAGAACCTGGCGCTCATCCTGCTTCTGAGTGGAAGCGTGGGAATGGCCGTCGCGACGTTTGTCTTGCACAAGGAGCATCCGCTCACCATGGAGGTTCCCTCCGCCCGTTATCCGAACGGCGCGGTCGCCTTTTTGCGGGAGCACGCGTTGCGCGGCAAGCTGCTGGTCTTTTTCGATTGGGGCGAAATGGTTATATTCCACCTGCCCGACTGCCCGCCCTCGCTGGATGGACGACTGGACACCTGCTACTCCCGCGCACTCATCGCCGTCCACTGGAAATTCTATAACGGCGAACCTTTTGACGAGGGGATTTTGAATCCCGACGAGGCGGATTTGGCGCTGTTGCCCGCAAACTTGGCGGGTGCCCAGGCTTTGGCCCAGCGTCCAGGATGGAAGGCGGTCTATTTCGATGACACCGCGGTGTTACTGGTCCGGAATCTGGATCGCTTCCCGCAACTTGCGCAACTGACTCTGCCGGTGCGCGGGCCAAAAGCCACCGGGCTGGGACGCGCCGCCTTTTCCGATCAGAATCCGCGCCCAGGCATCGCGCCGCCATGAAATTATCTATCGTCATCCCAGTCTATAACGAGGCCCGGACCATTGAGGCCATCGTGGAGCGGGTCCGCGCCACTCCCTACACCAAAGAAATCATCATTGTGGATGACGGCTCGGACGATGGCACGCGGGATAAATTGAAGGAACTGGAGAAAATCCCGGAGGTGAAGGTTTTCCATCACCAGCGGAACCAGGGCAAGTGCGCCGCGCTCAGGACCGGTTTCAAGGCCGCGACCGGGGACATCATCGTGGTCCAGGACGCGGACCTGGAATACAATCCGGCGGAATATGGAGTGTTGCTGAAGCCCATTCTTGAGGGGCAGGCGGATGTCGTGTTCGGCTCAAGGTTTCTGGGCGGGCCGCACCGGGTGTTGTATTACTGGCATTACGTCGGCAACAAATTCCTCACCACGGTGTCGAACATGTTCAGCAACATCAACCTGACCGACATGGAGACTTGTTACAAGGTTTTCCGCCGCGAGGTGCTCAATGGCATCACGCTGAAGTCGAACCGCTTTGGCTTTGAGCCCGAATTTGCCTCAAAGGTGGCCAAAAAACGCTGGCGCATTTACGAGGTGCCCATCAGTTATCAAGGTCGCACGTATGAGGAAGGCAAAAAGATCGGCTGGAAAGATGGCGTGGCCGCTTTTGTGTCGATCGTGCGGTTCTACTTCTTCGATTAATCACCCGGCCCAATCAGGGAAAGTCATCACGCCGCGCTTCCATCTTAACTTTTAGCCGGGAGAGCTTCGGTGGGGATTGACCATCGTTCCAAAGCTACTTGACCTGCCGGGTGGCGTCCGCCAAATTCTTGTTTTCCTTAAAGACCAGCGAGGCGGAGTTGAGGCAATACCGGAGACCGGTTGGTTTGGGGCCGTCCTCAAAAACATGGCCGAGATGTGCGTCACACCGGGCGCAGAGAATCTCCGTGCGCCGCATGCCGTGGGAAAAGTCTTCATGGCTGGCCACATTCTCGCTCGCGAACGGCGAGAAAAAGCTCGGCCAGCCGGTGCCCGAGTTGAACTTGGTCTCGGACGTGAACAAGGGCAGGTCGCAGCAGACACAATGGTAAACACCCGGTTTGTGGTTGTCGTAAAACGCCCCGCAGAAGGCCGGTTCGGTTCCCTTGGCCCGGGCGATTTTGTATTGCTCCGGAGTCAATTGTACGCGCCACTCCGCGTCGGTTTTGACGACCTTTGGCCCGGCGGTTTTGGGGCCGGGCTGCCCCTTTTCATCCAGTAAACGAACTTGAACCATAAGAGTTTTAGTTGGAGTTGGGTTTTTAGCGGCGGGGGCCGGCGTTTGGTCCGCCGCGGCAATAAGTGTCGCGCCCAAAACGA
>Ga0207074_1051_pt1 | contig 19421 bp, 15 predicted proteins | sample Alteio_BWMinHeat_66_FD_153567 | JGI IMG/M metagenome (GOLD analysis project Ga0207074, IMG submission 153567) | Enriched cells from forest soil in Barre Woods Harvard Forest LTER site, Petersham, Massachusetts, United States -... | ecosystem: Environmental > Terrestrial > Soil > Temperate forest >...
CACTAAATAGCGCACAAATAGTTGGCAATAAAGCCGGATTAGAAAGTGCCCAATTAGTTCTTAAAGGGGCTGAACAAAGCTCTTTAGGGGTCCTAACACTTGCAGATGCTATTACCAAAGGGTTAGGTTCAGGATTCAATATAACCTGTGTTCGATTTTTTGGTTCAATTGAAAAACTTGAATTTGAACTTAATGCCATAATTCTTGGTAAATCCGTTAAAATTAGAGAAAGTGTAAATTTTAACAATGTAAAATCATTTGCTGAAAAAATATTTAATAAACTTAAAGATGAAGCCGCAAAAATAATTAAAGCATAATAATCAATCTGCTCGCCCTTGTCCTGAACAAAGTTGAAGGAAAAGGGCGAGGCTTTTACAAATTTAGCTTACTTCGAATTCTCATTAATTTACTCTCACACTAAACAAAAAAGCATTGATTTATAATACAAAACAGCGCTATAATATTTCTAATTGAAAAACATAGTAACTTAGATATGGAGTATAATGTTTAAATTACGTTTATGGCAGATCGGAATTTTCTCTTGTTTAGCAATATCCAGCAAATGCATTTATAAAGAATCGGCTCGTACACAGTCCAAACCGATTGAGCCTACAACAGAATTTAAGCAAAATAATAGCGATGAGTTCTTATATTCACTCTATAATATAAAGGATGGTTTTTCTATACCAGCTGCGGAAACAGATTTAATCAACAAATCCGGGGGAAATGCTACATATGGAGAGATAACTCAAGAAGGTGTAAATTTATTGATCGATAAAATCAAGCCTACCAAGGATGATGTTTTTTATGATTTGGGGTCTGGTCAAGGCAAAATGACCACACATATATATCTTAAAACACCAGTCAAAAAATCTGTTGGTATAGAACTTTCAAAGAGTCGCTATGAGGGATCCAAAAAAATATTCAAAGATCTAATGAACCAAAATTTACTTGATCCAAAGCGAAAATTAGAATTTTATAATAAAAATATAAAAGATGTTCCTTTAAAAGATGCAACAATAATCTATCTATCTTCTTTATGTTTTCCTCAAAAATTAATTCAAGATATAACAAACAATATATTGCGTGATACCAAAGGTAAGCTTTATCTTATTACCTTTAGCTCTCTACCTAAAGACTCCGGCTTTACTTTACAAGAAAAAGTCACAATTCCAATGACATGGAGTAAAAGCAGCCCATTATATATTTATACTAAAAATAATTAACCTATACATTAGGTTTTTGGTAGTTCTTCATTACCGCTATCTTTTTGAGAAATCTTAATAACACGTACAGGAGAAGCAATTTCTATACCATTAGCTATTAAGAGCCTAACCATTTCTAGTCTTATTTCAGACGAAATTTGCCACTGATCAAGTACTTTATCAAAACCAACATAACCCCGTATCAAAAATTGGAATCCATTTTCAGTAAATTCCCATAACCATACTATCGGTGCAGGATTTTTTAATATATAAATGTTACTACCTAATACGGTCATTAAAAGTGCTTTAACTTTTTCCGGATCAGAACCATAAGGAACTGTAATCATGATATCTTCAAGCGCAAAATAAGATCTTGAATAGTTCCAATTAACAATAGGTCTGGAAGTAACTTGAGAATTTGGCACTATAACGGTAACACTATTTTTTCTTCTTAAAACAACAGACCTTAAATTGATATGCCGTACAACTCCACCAATTTCGTTATCAATTCTTATAAAATCACCAATTTTTATAGGTCTTTGGACTAAAATTATAAAATAACCAAGAACATCTGTAATAATTTCCTTACCAGCAACCCCCAAACCACCAATTACCGCCAACAACACATAAATCAATGATCCCATGCCAATGCTTTTCAATCCAAGTATTATTGCAACAATAATTATAGAATACCGAATAAGGGTTCCTATTGCATTTTGAATACCGATATTAACAAGCAATAAATCAAAGATGCGAGCAAGAATAAACCTATTGACTAAATAGGCAACAATAATACCACCAATCACATAAAGCAATACAGTAGCACAATCTATAATATCCACCGATATTTTTTTACCACTATCAGCAGTATAGGATCTAACTTCATAATGAAGCCACTCTTGAATTTTATCAAATCCAATAGGATGCCCCAAAATTTTAGCAGAAATAATTATTCCCAAAAATAATAGTACAGCAAAAGTAATAATGACAAAAATACCGTAAGCTGTACGAGCATAATCAAATCGCTCTTTTGTAGTATCCTCTTCAGATTGAATAAATAGAGGTGCTGATAATTTTTTGATCTGATCATGTAAAAAGAGCAAGAATGGAACCAAAATAGATATTAAAATTATGCGCATAATAACATTAAAGAACAGTGGCCCATAACCCAAATAAGGATTTCCAAGAGTTATAATAATAACCAAGCCTGTCAATAACAAATAATAATAGTTATTGAGTTGCGCTGATATCCATTCCCAAAATGTTCCAGATTTTGGCAAAGCATTCAAAACCTGGTTCTTATTTAAAATAAAAATAATACCAAATTGAAGTACAACAAAAGTTAAAGCTTGTAACATTAATGGTAAATCAGATTTTGGTATATTAGCCAAAAGAAATGCTTCTCTAAAGAGTATTATTGAAATACCTAAGAATAAAGATGTCCATAAAATTCTAAAAAACCTCTTTTGATATTTAATATTAACCAGAAGATAACCATTTTCAATGTTATAAGATTGCATATAATTCACATATATCGTTACCATAAATGCATAGAATAAGATTGAAAATAGATAAAAAAGTATTCCTAAATAACTATCAAAAATAAATCTATATTTTACCGCTATAAGGCATAATCCCCAAAGCATCAACATCAGTAAATGCTTCCCTATAAACATAATAGTTGCGGTCAAAAAATTTACAAAATTATAACCAATTCCATATTTAGGACTTATAGCACGTAAAAGCTTTATTATATTTATAAAATAAGCCTTAGCACCAAGAAAAAGTGACAATATAAGCAAGATCTCTAACAAAAGATAAAGAAAATTATATACATTATCTACATGATGATATAAAAAATCCGATAACTTATTTTTAGCATTATTTAATGATTGGAATACCCCTTTAGCAGTTAGATAATTCCAAAATTTTTGTAAATCCGGGATAAAATTTTTCAAGCTTTTCAAAAAGACTGATCCCTTGATACCCTGTGAGCGTAATTTAAGCTCATCAATCATTGCATCAATCTTCTTAATGGTTAAATTTCTGCTATTATTAATAGTATTATAAGCTTCTGCAAGCGGCGAAATTATTATATCCCCTCTTTTTTCTTCATATAATTCATGCTTAAGTTGAGATAAGAAATTAGCATACTCATTTGGATATTGCCTAAATACAGATTCTTTTTGTTGGCGCAAATCTTGCATTCGGCTCTTAATATTAGCCGCCATTGCATTATTCAAATTCAATGCATTGGAAACTAGAATTTGCTTGTCATTAGTCGTAGAAATATTATTTTGCACATCAATTTTAGCTTTTTCATAAATTTTGATTTCTTTAATAAAATCGTCTTTGCCTAATGTTCCAAAACTCGAATTGGTAAGCTTAAACCAGCTTTGTTTAATAAGATTATTAACCTCAGCATCAGCTAATTTAGCTTTTTCAGAATCTATCTGTGCAAGAATATCTTCCTTACTAATATCAAGACCATATGTAACATGATTACTTAACTTTGCTATCGATATTAAACATTCCCATGCTTCTACTGTATTTGGTTGAAAAGACCAATCCTTAATAATTGACATATCAGCATCTGAAATTTTACAAGATTGGCGCAATTGATTAATATTTGCTAATTCTTCGACCCTTAAAGTATCTATCGCCTCTAACTTCTTTTTGCATTCTTCTTGTTTTTTTGTAGTAATTTGCGTCTGTTGCTTCAAAAGATCTTCTGATTTTTTTAAATCTTTTTTATCTACAAAAAGATCTTTTGTTACCCGAGCATAAGATTCTTCTACAATTTTAAATTTGATCTTATTTGTCTTAGCTTCATTACTAACTAAATGCTTTTTTTGCTCAAGCTCTATTACCTTAAGTTCAGCTAAATCTCTTTTGAATTTTAAGAGGGTTTTTTCTTCATCTAACAATTGAGCTTGTTGAGAAAGGCTCAACTGTTGTTCAGCATCCGGGTTAATCTCTTGACTCTTAAACTCTTTTTGCTCTCTCTTCTTATCTTCATATTCTTGCTTAATTAAATTTAAAGTTTTAACACGTTGCTCCAAATCAGATGATATTTTTTTTAAGCGTTCCTCATTTTCTTTTATTTTATTCTCATATAAAAAAAAAAGATCTGAAACCACTTGAAGATCTTCTAATGAATAAACAGATTTATGACGTACCTTTAATTCTTTAGAACTAAATTCAGGATCATCTTTATATTCTTCAAGAAGTCTAATATTAGAATCTAAAATACTCATAACCTGGTCACAACTTTGACTAATTTCGGTCAATATTTGCAATGTTTGATTTAATGTCGAAATATTATTGTTAATAAATTCTTTTTCAGCATCAGAAATATCTTTATCTTTAATTTTGCTCTTCAAAAAATTTAGCGCTTTTTGTATACGATCAAACCGTAATTTATGATCACTACAACGCTCTTTGCTATCAGACTTAACTTTATTTAAGCCCTGAATTTCTTCATTTATTTGCGTAGTAAATGTTTTACCTTGAGCCAATTGGTCAATATTAAAAAATTTTCCTAAATGACCCAATGAGCTATACAAAAATGTATTTGTACTAATTAATATAAAAAACCATATAAAATAAACTCTCTTTTTATCCATATATACCCAGCTCTTTTAAAAATTTAAAAGATTTAATTCTATGACAAAATTCATTGTCTTTCATACATCCTAACAACCAGTTATCAAGAAGTAAATGTAAATTTTCTTCTTTAATGTCAGTTCTTAAAGCAGAAGCAGAAACAACTTTTCTAATGGCTCTTTCTAATAAAAAATTATTTGGGTAAAGGTCCAACAATGTTAAAAATTGAAATAGGAAAGATTTAATTGCGATGGGCGTATTAAAATTACTTGTATTATCATAAACAATTTTTAAAAAAGCAAATAACTCTTCTGAGGCATTATGCAATGGTAAAAAATAATCACATAATTCTAGGATAAAGTGTAAAAGCTCAAAATTTTTACCTATAAAATTATATGGAAAATTAATAATATCAAGATTTGATATTATATAATAATCACCTTTAATTTGTATGTTATACGAAATTAAAAAACCCGGTCTAAAATTTAAAGGCTTCCTCGTATCCCAATAACATAAAACTTTTCCTATCTTTGAATCAAATATAGAAAAACTCTGCTTATGAGGCATATACGATTTTAGTATTATACCAGTATTGCCGGAGAATGTATTTGTTGCACCTAAACCAATAAAGTTTGGATAATTATTAAAATTTTTCATTAAAAAACACACTAAAATAAATTTTATTATAACATATATTTAATTTTTTATAAATCTATCTCAAGGTTTCCGGACAATATTTTGAAGCAATACTCAAACTTAGAGCAGACCTACAATTATTAACCACTATGGTAACAGAATTAGATGAAGGTAAATTAACATTACCATCTTTATATTCTGCAACCGCAGTTATCACATGTATTCCAGCTGTCAATGGAACAGTTGTTATTAAGGACCAATTATTAGCAGATCCTGATGTAACAGTACTACCAATCAAAATGCCATCAGCAAAAATTCCTATGTTTGATGGATTTTGAGCAGTACCACTCACAGTCAACAGTGGACTGCTAAATATCACATTATTAATTGGTACTGTTATTTGAGTAAATGGTAATAGTGTATTATCAAGATACCGAGCTAAAGCAAATCCACTTGTCACTACGCTTGTTAAAACATTTCCAGCTGCTACAATGCGCCCATTTTGCTGTAAAGCTAGTGAAGATATTTGGCTATTATCAGTGCCAAATGTTGTAAAAACCGTACCCGGTGTAGATGATGCAGGATTAAAGGTTAAATCTATTGCACCATTAGCAGTATACCTGGTTAAAACAAAACTATTTTGCCCTGGTACATTAGAAGTTCCTCCAACAATAAGTTTATCATCAGCCTGAAATACCACCTCAAAAATCTGGTCATTTCCGCCTAAGCTAGTGGTCACTATACCTCCTGATCCAAAAGCGGTATCAAGAGCCCCATTGGAATTATATCTTACTAATGCAAATTCTCTACTATTTGTTGGTCCGGTAAATCCTATCAGAACAATTTTGCCATCTCTTTGAACTTTAAGATTGGTACCTTGAGCATCTGAAGGAAAAGATGTAATAACCGATCCATTTATTCCAAAGCTCATATCAAGAGAACCACTGGAAGTTACCCTTAAAACAATAAGACTTCTGCTTCCTGATGGCCCAGTCGAACCTCCTGCTACAATACTCCCATCTTCTTGAACAGCAATCGAAGCAGCCTCATTAGAACCAGTTAAATTTACAATAACAATACCATTAGCACCAAACCCAGAACCTCCTTCCGAACCATTATCAAGTGTTCCATTCGAATAATAACGAGCAATTATGAATCCTGGCAAACCATTGATAGGCTGTCCAAGCGCCACAATTTTGCCATCTGATTGCAATGCTATACTAACTATTCCTGTAGACACCCCAACATTACTAATAACAATACCGGCATTACCAAAGGTATTATCCAATGATCCATCAGTATTATATCTTGCCAACATAAAAGAATTAAATCCCCCAATTGTTGCAAATCCACCAACTACAATTTTGCCATCTGTTTGTAAGACAATTGATTTAATTTCGCTATTAGATCCGGGAAGAGAAGTAATCACTATCCCGGCATTACCAAATGAGCCATCTAAAGTACCATTAACATTATAACGTGCTAAACTAAAATTTTGACCTAAAACTCCACTTGTACCACTCCAACCACCCACAACAATTTTATTATCCGATTGAATAACAACGCCCAAAATAACCGAAAAATTATTAATAAAAGTTGTTACAAGACCATTATTTCCAAAACTAGTATCAAGTTGACCATCATAAGCTATACAATTTAAATATAGCAAACAGAGACCTATCATAAATTTTTTCATATTCTCTCCCGATAACAATAGCCAATGCTTAAGATATTAATTATTTGCTTAATTTTACTAAAGATATTGATATATAATTAAGCTATAAATTGCAATGATATAGTTTTTTAAATTTATCAGCAAAATCTGTTAGTTTTGCTCAATTTTCTTTAAAAAATAATCTCATCTTTTCAAAATTCGAAACTCACATTATTTAAAAATTATCTTATAAAGTATTGCAATTAGCAATTAGCAAAATGTAAAATAATTACAGTAATGTTATATGTATAATATCATAACTTTAAAAGGGGAGCTTATGAAAAAGCTTTTTATTTTAACCATATTACTATCAGCTACAAATCTTGGCGCATTCACCCAAGGTGAAGCTCATGGTGTATTATCTTCAGCTCAATTAGAACGTAATGCAGGATTAAATAAAGCAAAAGAGTATGAAGCTGCTGTTAAACATGCTTTTGCTTTAGCTCAAGCAAAACCAGGACCTGAATCATATCAAGCGCTACAAGATGCTATTGCTACTCATGGTGAAGTAGTTGACCATTGCGCACAATGCGTTCAAGGTATTCAAAGGGCTTTAAATACAATTAACGCTAAAGGCCATCATGTTCATGGTGATGCATTCTCAGGTAAAGTACATACTCCAACCACCCGAACAGGTTCATTGAGTGCTGTTCGTGCAAGTATAAATAGATAGTTTAATTTTTAGAGTTCCATCTAAAATATTTAAGACCCAAGGATAATATCCTTGGGTTTTTTTATTTTCTTTTTTAAAATATTTAGCTCTTCACGCAATTCTATAGCAGCCTGAAAATCAAAGGCTTCAGCTGCTTGAGTCATCATATGCTCAACTTCTTGAATTTTTTTTGCTAATTGATTTTGATCAATTTTAACTTTACCCTTAGATGCTTGTAAAATAGCTGCCTGTACTTTTGATATAGATTTAGTAACTTCCCGCTTTACCGTTTTGGGCTTAATGTTATTTAAATCATTAAACTTAATCTGCATAGCCCTTCTTCTATCAGTTTCATCAATGGCTGTTTTCATAGATTCAGTGATACGATCCGCATATAATATAACTTTAGATTCGGTATTACGAGCTGCTCTTCCTATAGTTTGTATTAATGAGCGCTTATCTCTTAAAAAACCTTCAATATCAGCATCCATAATCGCTACCAATGCAACTTCCGGTAAATCTAGACCTTCCCGAAGCAAATTCACACCAACTACACAATCAAAAATACCTAATCGAAGCTTATGTAAGATTTCAGTTCGCTCAGGTGTTTTGATATTACTATGTAAATAACAAACCCTAATCTGATATTCCTGTAAATAATAAGCTAACTCTTCTGCTAATTTTTTTGTTAATACCGTCACCAAAGATCTAAAACCATTTTTCTTGGTTTTATTTATCTCTTCAATTAAATTGGTCATCTGACCACTACGCTCTCGTACTTCTACAATTGGATCGGTTAATCCGGTAGGTCTAATAACTTGTTCAACAATAAGCGAACTCGCTTGAAGTTCATAATTTCCAGGCGTAGCAGAAACAAAAATAACATCTGAAAAAAATTTTTCAGTTTCCTCAAATTTCAATGGTCTATTATCAAGGGCTGATGGCAACCTAAAACCATAATCAATTAAAGTTTGTTTTCTACTTCTATCTCCAGCGTACATTCCTCGCAATTGAGGTACAGCTATATGAGATTCATCAATAATTAATAAGAAATCATCATTAAAAAAATCTAATAAGCAAAAGGGTTGCTGCCCCAGTATTCGTCCATCAAAATAAGATGAATAATTTTCTATGCCATTACAATAACCAGTCTCCTCAAGCATCTGCATATCATAATAAACTTTACTCTGTAGACGATCCCTAAAAATGGGATTCTGTATCCTGGGAAGCCATATATCAAGTTCAGCTTGGATATTTTTAATAGCAAACTCCTTTTTTTTCTCAGTAGTAACAAAATGCCTTGCGGGAAAAATTAGAGTATTATCCAATTTCATTAATGTTGCTTCAGTCACTTTGTCTATCCAAGATAATTCTGAAATAACATTATCCTTAAATGAAACTCGTAAAACTTCCTTTTGATAAGGCAAGCATATATCAATAATATTACCTAAAGCTTGAAATGTGCTAGGCAACCGCTCAACATTATTTTTTCGATATTGAATAAACATTAGCTTGTTCACCAAATCATCTTTTGATAATTTTTCACCAATAATCAATGGAAAGGCAAATTCGCGATAATCTTTAGGATTTCCAAGAGAATAGATGCATGAAACAGACGAAACAACGATAGTATCTTTTCTATTTATAATCGAAGCCGTTGCTTCAACTCTTAAGCGCTCTAGCTCTGCATTAACTTTAGTTTCTTTTGCTATATAAAGGTCTCGAGATGGCATATATGATTCTGGCTGATAATAGTCATAATAACTCACAAAATAACAAACTTTATTTTCAGGAAAAAACTGGCTAAACTCTTCGTATAGCTGTGCCGCTAAAGTCTTATTGGGAGCTAAAACCAATACCCTCTTATTTTGATTAGCTATTATATTAGCAATCGTAAAGGTCTTACCTGATCCAGTTACACCCACCAAAGTAGATTTACCAGGCCTAGCCAATGATAATTCTTCAATAGCATTTACTTGATCACCTGAAGGCTTAAACGGAGAATGTAATTTAAATATTCCCATGACATCCATTTAAAAAGATTGTTACAATTATTACAAATAGTATAACAAGACTTTAGAATAATGTCATCTATCACTCAAAACTTCAAAAGATATTTTTAGCTCCCTAATTTACTGGTCAAATTCATATTACTCTACATATTCAATTTCTAAAGTAAAAGTTTGTGATTTGGGCGCTTTTATATAGAGCGTATCTTGATAGGTGGCCGGCATTGCATCGGTCACATTTTCATCGGGCAAAGGATTATCTTTAACTATATGTTTAGGTGTTAGCTTGAAAGGCCCATATAACTTTTTATCCCCTAAGCCTAACATTGCTCTTTTCCATACTTCAAGCTCAATAGATTGTGGTACAGTGCCTATAACCCTGAAATCAATTTCTTTTATTCTAGCTCGTCGTTCTATTTCGAAATATGGACTCTTGCCATTTTTGACCTCAAGTTTCAAAACCGGTTTTTTGTCAACAATTAGTGTTGCCGGTGACCTTTTCCCCTTTATAAAAGAATCATAACCATGTGGTGTTTTTGGAGATCCTCCAAGTTTTTTTGTAAGATCAGCACCCCATCTAAATATATAAGGACTCCATGCCTGCTTATTATAATCCTCTAGTTTCCAGTTATTTTGCTTGTCTTTTCCAAACATAAAAGCTTGCGGGCCTTTATTACTAGTTTTATCAACATCTGAGCTTAAAAAGAAGATATTTTTTGGATAGGTTCCATGGCTGTTCATTGCAACATAAACAACTGGATGTGTTCCCTTTTTATCTGATTTCATCTGATCATTAACAAATTGAACATTTTGCCTATTGACCAGATCACCTTTTTGATAACCATGTCTGCCAAAAAAGACATCTTTTATTTCCCAAGCATTATTTACTTTTTCCCAACGAACATTAATGTGTTCCCAATCACCTTCATGACTTCCTGCTTTCAATTTTTCTATTACAGTATTAACTCCTGGAACGATGTCTATATTTCCTTGGTATGGATAAAAGAACCAATAAGAAATTTTGACATATGTATCCGAGATCTCTAAAAAGTTGTAATAAGCATGCTGATCCGAAATACCATTTTCATAACCCGGACCTTTAAGTGCATATTTATGATTTGGTTCTTTTCCAGCACCAGGATTTAAAAAGATTTCGCCTTTAATTTTGTCTTGATTTTTTTTTAAAAGTTCTGCTAATCGTTCTGGGGTTAATGTACCAAGATTAGCTAAAACTTCTTTTGTGCCATTTTCTTTTAATACTTCAAGAGAACATTTTGGAATATACCAATCAGCTGATGCTAAAGATGAATCATCTTTTGGGTGAAATTTTAATAATGGAGCACTTCTTTGAACTAAATCAAATTTTTCAGCATCAGTTAAACCTGCTTGTATAAATCCAAACGTGGATAATACAAGAATAATAAAACGCTTCATAAGTCCCTTTTTATTTTTAATTTAAATATGTAAAAAAATACTAAATTAAAAATAACAAATTTAATGCTTAAAATTCAATAGTAAGGCATTACTCAATTTTATCTATAATTTTTTGGGTATTAACCCAACTAACAATATTTCCTTTAGAACGACTTTGATTTTCATTTCCTGCATAAATAAAAAAGATGGAGATAGTAAAGAATATGAGAAAGATAAAACCAAGGATATGTAAATATCATAATGAAAAGAATTGTCTACAGAAAAGACCCAATCATTTTGGACTTAATAATTCTATAATTTTACCTAATGACATATAGTATTTTGCAATTGAGCTGCAAACTTCTTCTGCTGTTATTTGGTCATAAATATGCACAGTCAAATTTCTATCATCGAGAAGCTCAAGCAAATCATTAATTATTTCTTGAGGAAAAATGCCATAAGTATAACAAGCTTTAAATACAGCTCTTGGCGAAAGAATTTCCTCTTTATGGTTGATAGCTATATATATCTTTAAAAATTTCCAAGCAGTTTCATAAGCCAACTCAAAATGCTTAATAACACCAGCCACAATTACATCATGCTCATCTTCGGGGACCTGAGAACCTATTTTCTTGAGCACGTTCATACTCTTATTCAAGGCTTTATAAGTTTTTACAAAATTATCAAATTTATGCTTCATTTCTTCCATAATATTCCTTCAGCAAGAATGCTCTTGCGCATACCTTCAGGAACTCTATGAAAATCAACCACATCTACCCTTTGAGCAATAGGCAAAGCTCCTATAAGACGTATGGCATTCTTAAGTTCAGCGAGAGTCAACCGTCGACTTGCATCAACTGCTATATCAATATCAGATCCTATTTTTGGTTGCTGTCTTGCATATGATCCAAAAAGATAAATACGGGCTTCTGGTATAAGCATAGCGATGATTTTAATAATCATATCTTTTTGCCTTATTTCGCCCATATATTTTCCTTCGAAGAATAAAATGATAGCTTTTATTTTGTTCATTAATATTTTATCAAATTTTTGAGTAAAAAACATTAAGAATTATTAAGCTTAAAACTTATCTAATTTTATCTATAATTTTTTGGGTATTAACCCAACTCACAATATTTCCTTTAGAGCGACTTTGATTTTCATTTCCCGCATAAATAACATAGCCATTTTCAAGATCTGATTTTGCAAGATTATTCCAATAATCAAGTCCTTTAAAATAGCTTAAGTCTATTGTTTCTCCTGCTTTAATTTCAATCGGTATAAGTTCTATACCCTTATCGATTATGCAATCAACCTCATTACCATGGCTATCTCGCCAAAAATATAAACTTGACCGCTCTCCTTGATTATAATAACCCTTCATTAAATCGGATATTATCATTGATTCAAACAATCCACCTCTCAAATAATGAGAAGCTACAGCTTCTTCTGATTTAAGCTCTAATAGATTACATGCTATACCCGTATCATAAAAGTACAACTTAGGAGATTTCATTAATCGTTTATTAAAATTCTTAAAATGGGGCTGCAATAGGAAAACAATGTAACTCGCCTCTAAAATTGAAAGCCAAGACTTTGCTGTATTTGGACTGATTCCACAATCGCTAGCAAGAGAAGATATGTTTAAAAGTTGCCCAATACGACCTGCACATAATTTTATAAATCGCTGAAAAGCACTTATATCACCAACATTCGCTATTTGACGAACATCACGCTCAATATAATTCAAAATATATTGAGGATACCATTCTGAAGGCATAAGACCCTGTTCAAAAATTCTAGGATAGCCTCCATAATATATAGAGCTCGAAGAATTATTCGTTAATAGCTTATTTTCTTTACGCTCATTGATTGATAAAGGCAATAGAGTAAGAATTGCCACCCTTCCAGCTAAACTCTGAGAAATATTCTTCATAACAAAAAAATTTTGGGAACCTGTCAAAATGAAATAACCATTTTGTTTTTCTTGGTCTACATATGTTTGTATATATGAAAGCAAATCCGGTACATGTTGTACTTCATCCAGAATTAAGCCATGCTCATTTTTGTTTTCTCTTAAAAATCTGCGAGGATCGCTTAAAGCAAATATTCTTTGATCAATATCCTCAAAACTAATATATTTATGTTTCGGAAAAGCAAATTTAGATAATGTAGTCTTGCCTGATTGCCTTGGTCCTAAAACAGTAACCACCGGCAGCTTAGTAGCAAAATAATGTAATCTTTTTAAAAGATCTCTCTTAAACACTTATATCTTTCAGGTTCAACTTGTGTAAATTATACAATCAATTGCAAAATTACACAATAATTTAGATAATCTTAAGCATTAACCATCAAAGTTCATCATTGACATATTTTGAAAAACATTTACAATTATAATTAAATATTTCAAAAATTTAATAAAAAATCTGGCGGTTCTTTAAATTAAAAATGAGGTTTATACAATGAAAATTTCTAAATTATTACTTTTATTATTTTTATTTCTAAGTTTCTTTAACAACTCTATATCAATGGAATCTGGTTCTAGTGATAATAAAAATGCTGAGCCAAATGATTATATTGAAACATATAGCGATCAAGAAGTAGCTGTATATGAAAGTGATAAAGATGAAATTTTTGAACCTGAAGGTAGACTTACATTTAATAGTCTTCCAGCAGAAATACAATACATGATAATAAAAGAGCATGTACTGTCATTACTAAAACAAGGTAAAAACAGATCGCAAATAAACCAAGCACTTAAAAATTTATCTCTTGTATCTACATTATTCAAAGAACAAGTGCAGAGCCTATTGCGTCTAAATGCAGATTTAATTAACAACGAATTTTGGAAAAAATTAGTCGAAGCTGAAAAATATGTTAAAGAAAAAGGTTCTCGTGAAATTACCCAAGAGCTGACTAATGCTGCAGAAGACAATAATATTGAGCAGGTCAGATTCCTAATTTTAGGGGGAACTGATCTTAATGTACAAGGCAAATTTCATAAAACAGCATTAATTTGTGCCGCAGAGGAAGGTAATACAGAAATAGTAAACCTATTAATACAAGCTGGTGTCGATCTTAATATAACAGATCGCTCGGACACAGCATTAATTTGTGCCGCAGAGAAAGGTTATGCAAAAATAGTAAATATGTTAGTACATGCAGGTGCTGATCTTAATGTACAGGATTTGTGGGGCAAAACAGCATTAATTGAGGCAGCAAGTAATGGTCATACACAAATAGTAAATATATTAGTACGAGCAGGTGCCGATCTTAATGTACAAACTCAATCTTGCAATACAGCCCTAATGAGTGCTGTACATCATGGTCATACGGAAATAGTAAAAATATTAACAGCTACTGAATCAAAATCTAAAGTAGAAAATACTGGATATAAAAGTGATAAATGTGAAAAACTTTTTACGTATTTTACCGAATTACCACTTGAGCTCCAATTAATGATTTTAAATTCCGATCTTTCATCTATCAAAAGCATAGAAAAAGCAAAAAGAGCTTATACCTTATCGTTGGTTTGTAAATTATTTGAAGATCATATCTCGAGAAGTAACATATGTAAATTATCAGCTCAAGAATATGTTAAAGAAAAAAGTTCTTATAAAATTACCCAAGAACTGGTTAATGCTGCTCAAGAAAATAATATTGTGCATGTCAAATTCCTAATTTCAGGGGGAGCCAATCCTAACCCGCAAACTGTTCATAGAAATTCAGCATTAACATCGGCTGCAAAGAAAGGCCATACAGAAATAGTAAATATACTAATACAAGCTGGCGCCAATATCGATGTAAAGGACCAGCACGGCCATACGGCATTAATTCTCGCAGTAATTGAAGGTCATACAGAAATAGTAAATATATTAATAAAAGCAGGCGCTAATCTTAATGCAAAAAATGAAGCTGGCTATGCAGCACTATTTTATGCCAACCGGGTAGGCCATATAGAAATAGCAAACATACTAGTGCAAGCTGGCGCTAAGTCTTAATATACTAATAATTCGCACTACAGCATAAAAGAGTAGTTTCACAGGCTAAAAACCAACGTTTATATTTATTAAGTCATTTGATATAATGAAAATATAGGTTATCTAATCAATCTAATGAAGATAAACTAATAGCCTATTTCAAACAAATCTGAAGTTTATGTTTGCTTATCCATATGCTATAGTACAGAAATATAGGTTTTCTTTAAAAATTATAATATGAAGAAAAATATGAAAACACTGCCAATTGGTATTCAAAATTTTAAAACTCTTATTGAAGAGAATTATATTTATGTTGATAAAACCAAAATAATTTATCAATTGGTCAATAGAAAGATGGGAAAATATTTCTTTTTTTCTCGACCTAGAAGATTTGGAAAATCTCTGTTGGTTTCAACTTTAAAAGAATTATTTTTGGGGAATAAAGAGTTATTCAAAGAATTATGGATTTACAATAGTGATTTTAAATGGAAGAATCATCCTGTTGTATCACTTGATTTTTCGACGATTGGACATAGAACATCTGAAGAATTAACGAATAATATTTCTTGGAAATTAGAGCAAATTGGACAAGAAAATGGAATAGATATAACTTCTGCTCCCTCAATAGAGACCAAGTTTCAACATTTACTAACTCAGCTTTCAAAAATAAATAAAGTTGTAATTTTAATAGATGAATACGATAAGCCCTTAATAGATCATATTAATAATTCTGAAGAAGCTCTTAAACAACAAGAACTTTTGAGAAGTTTTTATTCTGTAATAAAGGCGGCAGATGCTGAATTTGTTTTTCTAACAGGTGTTACCAAGTTCTCAAAAACATCGGTCTTCTCAGGTCTTAATAATTTAATTGATCTTACTATTTTACCTGGAATGGGAGATCTATTAGGATATAATGAAGAAGAGGTTGATAAATATTTTGGTTCATATATTAACAATATTGCTGCAAAACAAAATCAAAACATTGAACATATAAAAGCAGGCATACGTGCTTGGTACAATGGTTATCAATTTTCCGAAGAACCTATAAAGGTTTATAATCCATTTTCAGTATTATCTTATTTATCAACGCAAAGATTATCTAACTATTGGTTTGAAACAGGAAACCCCTACGTACTCATTAATTTAATAAAAATAAATAAGTATCCAATTGAAAATATACAGAATTCTAAGTTAAATGATCTTGATTTGGCTTCAATGGAAATTAATCGTATTAAACTAATTCCATTGCTATTTCAAACAGGTTATTTAACTATAAAAAGTTATGATGAAGAATCGCGTAATTATACATTAGATTATCCCAATGAAGAAACAAAGATCTCTCTTAAACATTTATATCTTTTAGGTTCAACTTGTGTAAATTATACAATTGATTGCAAAATTACACAATAATAACCTGTAATTTTTCACAAATCTTTTGAGAAGCTTACCATTTTTAAACTTTTTATATTGATTGTTATAAATCTGAATTGTTAAATTTATATTAAGCAAGGAGATCTCAATGCTGATTTATGAAGTTATCAATTTTTACATTCACAAATTTTATGAAATGATTACCAACATGTGGTTAATCAGCGTCATCTATTTTCCCGTACATATTCTGCTTACCTGTTTGTTATATAATAATTTCAAGCTAGATAATTTAAAATCTAAGATTTATACATTATCAAAACCTATTTTTTGTGCTTCAATTATATCTATTGCAATACCATGGACCTTTGGAATACTTATAGTCCGCGCACTTCAAGGATTTGCTCCATATTCTCTGCCAATCATTATTGATGAAATTGAATGTATGTTAACAATATTTTTTACTATTTTATTTGCTCGGAAAACTTTAGAAACCAAATTTTCTTGGATTTATGCAATAGCTCTTTTAATTTTTTTCATACCAAATATTGGCGGACCACTTTTTGCAACTTCAGTTTTCGTCATATCTATCTTAGAGCCAATAGGAACTATAATAATCATTCCATTTTTAACCATTATACAAATAATGTGCATAAGAGCACTAGCAAATCCTATAACTATAAACTATATTTTTTTATTCAGATCACTTCTTATTTCAAATTTTATTTCAATGATTATGCTCAAGTATATTTTTATCGGTCTATATCATCTAGGTATAGGCTGCTGTGTAGGCTATCTTCCTTGAGGAAAGTTAAATACGGTTAAAAAATTTAGTATAAGCACAATTATACCACCCTCAAAAACTTGAGTAATTGCTAGTGACACCATATGTTATTAAGCTATATTATAAATGATATTAATACCTGTGAATGATCAGTTATGAGATTAGTGACCGACATGCGGCAATGTCCCGGATGCAAAATAATTTTACCTATCAAAGAAAATATACCATATGAAGGAAACCTTGCACGCTATGGAGTTACAAGTCCTGAATGCTTAGCATTGTTTAATGAACTATTACTCAAAGAGTATGAGTATAATCGCCCCATACTGGCACGTTTTGATGCATATGGCGTACAACATCCACCATATAAAGAAATTCAAGAAAAACTCAAAGTAAGTTCACGTTATATTGCCGCATCTAAACAATCAGTTGCCATTCACTTGATCGCATTATATTTAATGTTAGAAAAAAAATTACCATTATCAGATATACCCATAATTATGAATCGGATTCTCTCAAGCGGCATTGCTCTAGAAAATGAAGTTTTAATTACCCCAAAGCAGCTTGGTGATCTTAATATTGCTGCAGTTACTAAAGCTTGCAATAAAGAAGAGCACATACAGTTAGCTTGGCTATGGAATCAATCGGCATGGAACGCATGGCAGATTTACCATGATAAAGTAGCACAATGGTATGAGAAATATGGAAAATAAAGCTTTGCTTTTATACATGTCGCTTCTTGTTTCAGATTTTATTTCAATAATTATGCTCAAGCATATTTTTACCAGTTTACAACATTACCTAGGTATAAATTGCTGCTAAATATTTGAATATTTTAAAATCTCATAATATATTTTGATAAACATTCCATTTTCTACAAAACAAATACCTAATGAAAAAGTTTATTTTAAGTATTATCGTACTTCTTAATATTTTCATATTCCCAAGCGAATCTCAACTAAATTATCCCAAACTAGCATTTAAATATGATTGGCGGGGGAAAATGATGGATGCTGCAATCAATTTATATTATCAAAATGATACAATAGCTAAACTTAAAAACAAACTAGATAATCAACTACCAAATTTGATAGCTGCTTGGCAATCTCAAGCTCCGGTACTCTTTCAAGAAATTTTCTCTAATTTTAAAAGAGGTTTTAAACAAAATTCTAGAACAGCAATTATAAATCTCAGTCATTTCTGGTCTTATGGAAGTCATAAGTTTTTAATTTTAGGTTTACGTTCGTTTTTAGAAGAACCTTGGGATCGCCCTATAAGTCCTGAAGATAATTTTGTATGGATAGTTTTTCATGAATTAATTCATGTTTGGGTTGATGAAAATGTTAAAAGCAATTCACCATTGCTTGAAAAATATGCTAATGAGCATAATGAAGTTAAAGAGCACATACACCTTATGGCCATACAAAAAATGGTATATCAAAACCTTAATCGACTTGATTTGTTGAATTATACAGATGAGTCTTATAATCATTTTGCTCCCCAGCAATACAAACGTGCATGGGAAATAGTTAATATTGAAGGCTATGAAACTGTAATTAATGATATTATGCCGAATTTAACGTAAATTAAATATAAAAATAACCAAACTAAATTAAATTTACATTGAAGCCCACCTCTAAATTCTAAAGGTTAAAAAAGTAATTAAAAGTAGTATAATTTTATTTAGATAAATAACTTTAAGGACAATGCTTAAAAATATGAAAAAATTACCTATAGGTTTAAGTGATTTTAAAGAGCTTATTGAAGATAATTATTATTATGTTGATAAAACACTATTGATAAAGGAATTTTGGGAAGAGGCAAGTAAAGTAAAGCTCATTCCGCGGCCCCGCAGATTTGGAAAAACATTAAACCTTTCGATGCTACGGTATTTTTTTGGAAAAAGCAATACTGATCATAGCTATCTTTTTAAAGACACACATATTTGGAAAGAAAAAAAATATATCGAACTTCAAGGACAATACCCTGTTATTTACTTAACCTTCAAAGATGTTAAGGAATTGAATTGGGAAAGCTCTTATGAAAAAATGAGA
>Ga0207074_1044_pt1 | contig 19183 bp, 22 predicted proteins | sample Alteio_BWMinHeat_66_FD_153567 | JGI IMG/M metagenome (GOLD analysis project Ga0207074, IMG submission 153567) | Enriched cells from forest soil in Barre Woods Harvard Forest LTER site, Petersham, Massachusetts, United States -... | ecosystem: Environmental > Terrestrial > Soil > Temperate forest >...
CGGGATGCTGCCCACTTGGCCAAGCTTGCTGGGAAACATGAAAACAAGCTGGGTCTTTTCCAGCTTCATGATCGCGACTTCGTCCATCTGGACAGAGAAGGTCTTGGACAGTTCCCCGGCAAGCTTTTCGGCGTGCGACGGGGTCAGTCCTTCACTCTCGAATTCATTGGCAAGCTGGTTGAATGCGATTACCGGGGTCGCCATACGTGCGTACTTCTCCTGCGGCGTAGAGGATATAGGCTCTCACCGCCAAGTCAAGATAACAAATAAAAATATGCAACTCTGAAGGGATTATAGCTGACCTGTTGCCCATTTCGACACTTCTGGCCACCGGCCGTCACTGGAGGCGCTTTTGCAACAATTTGGCCTTCCAGAACCAGGGCCGCTCACGCCTTCTGAGATAGGCGGGCATCGAGTTCTTCTTGTCCAATAGTCGTTGTGCCCATTGTTTGGCTTCTTCTTTGCGTCCCTGGCTTTGCAGGAACAGGGCGTAGTTGTAATAAGTTTCAGAAGCAGTGGAGCGCTCCGCTACGACCGCGAATATTTCACCAGCCTTCTGCGTATTCCCTGTATTGGCGTAGGCATGGGCCAGCAGCGCGGGCGCGCGGGAAAAATCATATTGCGGGTCTGTAGCTACTACGCCCTCAAGGTCCTTTACCGCAGCAGGAAACTCGCCCAACTCGATCTCGCAGATAGCTCGCCTGTAAAACGGGTGCGGCGAATCGGTGCGCACCGAGATCGCACGGTCATAGCACCCTTTGCCTGCGAATACTTTCCATCGTCAAAGTACATGTCCGCCAACTCTTCATAGTTCCCCGCCGAGGGATTGTCGCGCACCAGCGAAACCAGCTCTTTGATGCGCTTGCCGCGATTGAAATGCTGAAAGGTATCGCCCAGCAGGCTGAAGTCGGGGACGACTTCCATGAAGATGTAGACCAGCGACCCGAGCCATCCGCCCATGATGATGATCCACAACCAATAGGTATTCGGGCGCCGGCGGATGAAGTGGATGAGGGCAATGGCTATGAGTATCCATCCCCATGGCTCTATCAGGAAACGCAGCATCGTCGGGTGCGAACTATACCATGTGAGCTCCGTTCAATGCGGTTTGAACGGCTTTTCTTGGTGCTAAGATTGAGTCACGTGCCCCATAACATCCGCTTACTAGCCTTGGACATTGATGGGACCCTGCTGAACTCCGAGTTCGCCATCGGCGAGCGTGACCTTACCGCCCTGCGTCGCGCGCACGAGATGGGCGTTCAAGTGATGCTTTGCACTGGGCGCCGTCACACTTTTGCGATGCCTGTCGCAAAGCAGCTGGGGTTCGAGATGTGGCTGTGTACTTCGAACGGCGCGGTCACGCGTTCGAGTTCAGGTAAGACATTTCATCGTGAGTTTCTTGGCGCCGAAGTCTGCCGCCAACTCGTCCAGCATATGGCCGAGTTCCGCGGCGGGACGGTACTTACGTTCGACAAGGATACCCGCGGCGCATTGGTCATCGAACGGGACGACGATATGCGGGAGAGCGTTGGCCGGTGGCTTGATCATAATGCCGCCTACATCGAGCATTTTTCTCCAATTGAAATGAGTCTGACGGAAGATCCTCTGCAAGCCATGTTCTGCGGAACCATCGAGCGCGTAGAGCAGGCCGAACGTCGCTTGGCAGAGTTCCCGTTGCTTCCTGGTCTTTCTGTCATGAAGACACAGTATGACCATCGCAATCTCTCCATGGTCGACGTGCTGCCCAAAGGCGTCTCCAAGGGCCATGCCATGGCGCGATGGGCTGCCGCGCACGGCATCGCAAAAGACCAGATCATGGCCATCGGCGACAATTTCAATGATGTGGATATGCTGGAAGCCGCGGGCCATCCCTTCATCATGGGGAATGCCTGTGCGGAGCTGAAGCAAAACGGCTGGCGCCTGACGCTCTCGAACGACGAATGTGGAGTCGCTGCGGCGCTGGAACAGCTGCTTGGCGCCAGTACTAAGGCGTAGCAATCGCCTTTCTAGTCGAATTCCCTGTGGCCGACCAGCAACTCTGGATTATCATTATCCAGAGTGCGAAAACACCTCATCTTCGTAGTTTGCCTGGTCGGCCCAGCCTTAGCAGCTGACAATGCCCTGCTCCGCAATGGCTCCTCGATCCGCCATGAGCGACGCGAGGTTCTGACCAACGGCGCCACCACTCGCCTCTACCTCTCTGACGTGAACGCTGATTTTGTGGATGTTCCTTCGGCCGACATCGCAGGCTTTGAGACAGCGCCCGCTGACACGACCGTGCGAATCGTACCCTTAGCTCCCGCACCACCGACGCTCGCCGAGATCGTCCGCGAGGCCAGCGACAAGTCATTGCTCGACGAAGACCTGCTGTACAGCGTGATCAAGGCCGAGAGTGGCTCCAACGCGAATGCGGTCTCGCGCAAGGGCGCACAAGGCCTCATGCAACTGATGCCACAGACGGCCAGGAACCTTGGCGTGACCAATGCCTTCGATCCGCGCGCAAATGTCGATGGGGGCTCACGTTATCTGCATGCCATGTTGGTCCGCTTCCACTTCGACCTGGCAAAAGCGCTCGCGGCATACAACGCCGGACCTGAAGCAGTCGAGAAATATAACGGCGTTCCACCTTATCGCGAGACCCGGCTGTACGTGGCCAACATCATCAAGGATTACAACCGCAAGAAACTCGCACAAGCCGCCGCGAAGCGAAGCGCGGCAAGATCTGCTTCGACGCAAACTTCCGCGCCGCTTGCGCCGTCTAAGTCCTGAGTCCTGTACACTCGTAACCCGGACTCAAGAAATTCATGGCAGAGCAAGCCAAATCCAACAAACGAATCCTGCTCACTGTCTTAGGCGTCGTGGTGTTGCTGGGGCTGGCCTACCTGCAATTTCGCGAATGGCGCAAGTTTGACTGGGGAACATTCTTGGCGCAGATCCGTGCGGTGCGTGTGCCGCGCGTGATCGCGGGCATCGCTCTTATCTATCTCAGCTACGTACTCCGGTCCATCCGATGGTCGATCATGTTGCGTCCATCAAAGAGAGTGCCGTGGTCTGATCTGCTTTCGGCGCAATTCATCGGCTTCACTGGCCTGGCCATCCTCGGCCGCCCCGGAGAATTTATCCGTCCGTATCTGATCGCGCGGCAGGAGCGGCTGAGTGTCTCCTCGCAGATGGGAGTGTGGCTCGTGGAACGGATCTTCGACATGAGTTGTTACATATTGCTGGTTGCGCTCGATCTGGTGATCGCCTCACGCGACCTGCGTCAGCTTCCTCACTTCGCCCAGTTCCAAGATGCGGGGATAGTCCTGTTCGGAGGCATCCTGGCGATTGCGATCATCGCGTTCTTCATTTGGCGAAACGGAGAAGAGATCGCGGCGTGGATCGAGCGGATGGCCGCTCCGCTGTCAAAGACTCTAGCGGCGACATTTGCCGATAAAGTTCGGACCTTCGGCGAAGGGCTGCATACTATCCATGACGTCCGTTCGTTTTTTGAGCTGCTGTTCTTGTCGGTGGCATTGTGGCTTTCTATCGCATATGCCTATCTTCAGATCACGCGCGCCTTTCACGGTCCTTTGCAGCATATGGAGATCGCACACGTGATCCTGTTGCTCGGTTTCAGCATTGCCGGTTCAGCGATTCAACTGCCCGTGGTCGGCGGCGGCGCTCAACTGGCGACCATCACCGCCCTGATCTATGTCTTCGAAGTGCCCAACGAATTGGCGGTAAGCTGTGGCATTCTTCTCTGGCTAGTCACTTTCGTCGCCGTCACGCCGATAGGCTTGAGTCTGGCCCGCAACGCGCATCTCTCACTCACCCGACTCTCAGAAGAGGCAACGCCGCCGCCCGCGCCGACCCACGCTTCCTAGACGCTTCGGGGCCGCCAGGCCGCGTCAAATCACGTCGCCCGCTGTTACAATCTAATCTCGTGAAAAAAATTTCTCCATGGCGTGCGCGGGCATGAAGTGTCCGTTTTGCGGCTTCATAAACGATAAGGTCGTCGACTCTCGCGAGAGCAAGGAAGGCGAATCGATACGCCGCCGCCGCGAGTGTTTGAAATGTGAGCGGCGCTTCACCAGTTACGAGCGCATCGACGAGATCCCGTACATGGTGGTGAAAAAGGACGGCCGCCGAGAGAAGTTCGAGCGGCAAAAAGTCTTGGCGGGAGTGCTGCGCGCCTGCGAGAAACGTCCCATCTCGATGGGTAAGATGGAGCAATTGGTGAATGAAGTGGAGTCTTACCTCATTGATTCGCCGGAACGCGAGCGCACCACCACAGAAGTAGGCGCGATGATCATGAACGGATTGAAGCAGTTGGACAAGGTCGCGTACATCAGATTCGCTTCTGTCTATCGTGATTTCAAAGATGTAAGCGAGTTCCGGGCGGAACTGGAAAGCTTGCTGAACTCGAAAGAAAAGGAACACAAACCCGCAAAAGCGAAGAAGCATTCAAACTGATGGCGCATCGCATCACATTATTTCCGGGAGACGGCATTGGCCAGGAAGTGGCCGCGGCCACGCGGCGCATCATCGACGCCAGCGGCGTGAAGATCGAGTGGGAGAGTTTCGAGGTCGGTGCCGAGGCATTCCAGAAGAACAAGGAATACGTTCCGCGCGAGGCCTACGAGTCGATCGAGAGCACGCGCGTCGGCCTGAAGGGCCCAACGGCTACGCCTATCGGCGGCGGCTTTGCCAGCATCAACGTTGCGCTGCGCAAGAAGTATGAACTGTTCGCCAACTTCCGTCCCATCAAGAACCTTCCTGGAATTCCCACGCGCTATCCCGGCGTGGACCTGATTATCGTCCGCGAGAACACCGAGGGCGAGTACGTCGGCATCGAGCATGAAGTCGTGCCCGGAGTGGTCGAGAGCTTGAAGATCATCACCGAGAAGGGCTCGACGCGCATCGCGAAATTTGCCTTCCAATACTCACGCGATTTCAAGCGCAAGACGATCCATGCCGTCCACAAGGCCAACATCATGAAGATGAGTGATGGCCTGTTCCTGGCCTGCGCGCGCAAGGTGTCGCGTGACTTTCAAGAGATCGAGTACAAAGAGAGCATTATCGACGCCACCTGCATGAATCTGGTGATGAATCCCTATCAGTATGACGTGCTGCTGATGGAGAACCTCTACGGGGACATCGTCTCTGATCTTTGCGCGGCGTTCGTCGGCGGTTTGGGATTGGTGCCGGGCGCAAACCTGGGACACGAATGCGCGATCTTCGAAGCCGTGCACGGTTCTGCTCCGGACATTGCGGGAAAGAACATTGCCAACCCTACGGCGCTGCTGCAGTCCGGCGTGCTGATGCTGCATCATCTCAAGGAGCACGAGACCGCCGAACGCGTACAGAACGCGCTGGAGTGGGTCTATCGCAAGAAGAAAGACAAGTTAACCAAGGACGTGGGCGGGCCGGCCGGCACCAGCGAATTTGCGGATGCCGTCATCGAAGCGCTCTCTGATCCCGCATCGCAAGCGCCGTACGATCCCGCGGAAACGGTCGCAGCAACGAAATGAAGTTGCGACTTGGGCTCCTTCTTCTTTTCTTTCTGGTTGGCTGTTCGAAGAATGAAACGCCTGTCTCTGGGCCACCGAAGCAAGCCGCCGCGAAGATCGACCCGGCCACCACGTCCACTATCTCCGGCATCATCACCTTTGACGGTGAGCCCCCTAAACCACCGCCCATCGACATGTCACAAGATCCCGCCTGCGTGATGGGCAAAGTTCCGCCTAACTACGGCGAGGCATACGCCGTCAACAAAGGCCATCTGCAAAATGTGTACGTGTATATAAAGGAGGGACTGATCTGGGATGTGATTGCTCCTCCTCCTCCACCGAGGGCCGTACTCGACCAGAAGGGCTGCAAGTATGTTCCGCATGTGCTCGGCATGATGGTCGGGCAACAGTTAGAGGTTCGCAACAGCGATCCTGCGCTACACAACATTCATTCCATGGCCCATGAAAACTCAGGATGGAACGTCTCGCAGTATCCGGGCGGCGACGCAATGGAGAAGACATTCGACAAGCCAGAGCTGATGATCCCCATCCAATGTAACAACCATCCGTGGATGAAAATGTATGTGAACGTTTCGACGCATCCGTTCTTTGCCGTGACGGACGCCAACGGCAAGTTCACGATTTCCGGCTTGCCACCAGGCACGTATACGCTCGCCGCGCTGCACGAGAAGATGGGCGAAAAGACGATACAGATCACGGTCGGCCCGAAAGAAAGCAAGGCCTCTAGTTTCTCCTTCTCGTCCTCGGACGCTAAATAGGACAGCGCCAGTCTGATCTCCGCCTCGATCCTTCGTGCAACCTTCGTGTCCTTCGTGTGAAACCCGCCCTTTGCGTCCCACGCGTCCTTCGCGGTTGAACTTCCCTTCCTGCTAAAATCTATAGCTACTCCAGGGAGCCGCTTCTGACTGCATCTTCCACAATCCAAGCCGCAGTCTACAACCGCGCCTACCATCGCTTCACGCTTCTCCTCGCGTTCTTTACGTTTCTATTGATTGTTGCGGGCGCCCTGGTCACCAGCAATGACGCAGGCCTTGCCGTGCCTGATTGGCCTACGAGCTTCGGCTCGTTTTACAAGATTCCGCCCATGGTCGGCGGCGTGAAGTACGAACACGGCCACCGCATGATCGCCCAGTTCGTCGGACTGCTGACCATCATTCTCGCTATCTGGACGCAGCGCCGCGATCGCCGCTCATGGATGCGCAAGCTGGGATGGTTCGCGCTCTTGCTCGTCATCATTCAAGGCGTGCTCGGTGGACTCACCGTGAAGATGTTGTTGCCCTGGTATGTTTCGACGGCGCACGCCATGGTTGCACAGACATTCTTCTCGCTCACAGTGCTATTCACTGTCTTCGCCAGCCAGCGCTGGATCGCGAGCGAAGCCGCGCTCATCCGCGTCCCGGACACTTCCACCATCAGCTTGCGCAGTCTCAGCGTTCTGGCGACGCTCGCCGTCTATATGCAACTGTTCTTTGGCGGCGCATTCCGGCACGGCGGCATGCATTTTCTGCCGCACCTGATCGGCGCAGGCATCGCTACCGTCATCCTTCTCTTGGCGGCGATCGCCGGCATGGTCACCTATCCGGCCATCAAGCCCATCCGCGGCGCATCCATCGCCATACTCGGGCTTCTGGTCATGCAGCTGGCGTTAGGTTATGGCGCGTACATCACTCGCGTGGTCTGGGGCAAGGACGCTGTCCAGCCACAACCCAGCATGGTGGCTACGACGGTCGCGCATGTCGCCGTCGGCGCATTGTTGCTGGCGCATTGCTTCATGCTGAATGTGCAAGCCTACCGAAATCTTTCTTCGGCGGAAGAATCGGCGCGCGACCAGAAGGCCGTGACGGCATGAAATCCACCGCGGAGATCCACGCTGAGACAACCGTTCGCGGCATCCAGCCGACCATCACCGTCGGCGAGACCTACGCTCCTACGCCCGTCTCGCGCATCTCTGACACGTTCGCCCTGTTCAAGCCGCGCGTGACTTCTTTGGTCGTGCTCACTGCCTGGTCAGGATATTTCCTGGCCGCGCGCAAATTCCACCTCGCACAATTCAGCTGGAAGCTGGGCGCGGACCTGCTGGGAGTGGGGCTCGTCTCCTCCGCAGCTGCCACGCTGAACCAGGTGCTTGAACGTAACGCCGACGCGCGCATGATGCGCACGCGCAATCGCCCGCTGCCGTCAAAGCGCATGAGCGTTCCTCCTGCGATCATCACTGGCAGCCTGATCGGCATCGCCGGCATCGCTCTCCTCGCGCTGGAAGGCAATCCTTTGACCGCGCTGTTGGCGCTTCTGACTGCGCTGGCGTATGTCTTCATCTATACGCCGCTGAAAATGAAGTCCCCGGTTTCGACCTTCGTGGGAGCATTCCCGGGGGCCATGCCCGCAGTCCTCGGCTGGACGGCCGTCACCGGCAAGCTTGATTGGGACGCTCTCGCACTCTTCGCCATCGGATTCTTCTGGCAGTTTCCGCATTTCTTCGCCATCGCGTGGCTCTATCGCGAAGATTACGAGCGCGCCGGCATTCGCATGTTGCCGGTAGTCCGGCCGGACGGCGAAGGCACCATCCGCCGCATCCTCGGCTACGGCGCCGTGCTCATTCCCATCAGCCTGCTGCCCACTTACCTAGGCATCGCTGGACGCGCTTATTTCTTCGGCGCCATCGTCCTGGGCTTCGCGTATCTGTACTTCGGAATACGGCTGGCGCTGCTCAGGCTTCCTGCAACCTCCGCGCAATCGAAGAAGGAAGCGCGACAGTTGCTTCGGGCTTCAGTTGTCTACCTTCCATTGCTATTGGCCCTGATGATGATCGACGGAGTCAAGTAACGTTGCTTCCATTCCTGTCCTTCGTGTGCCCGTCGTGCCCTTCGTGTGAACGGTTTTGGTTTTATCGCAATAGAATAAGAGCCCATGTCTCCCGAATTCTTCCCTGCCTTCAACGCCACCATGAATGGCCTCACCGCCGTCCTGCTTCTCATCGGACACAGCTTCATTACCCGCGAGCGTAAACAGATCAACACGCACCGCAATTTCATGATCGCCGCCGTGTGCACGTCGGCCATCTTCCTCAGCTCTTACCTCTATTACCACTTCCACTTTCGCTTGCTCACACCCTTCAAAGCCCAAGGCATCATCCGCCCGATCTATTTCACACTGCTCACTTCGCATACCATTCTTGCCGCGGCCGTCGTTCCCATGGTCCTGGTCACGCTGAATCGCGGACTCCGCGCCCGCTATGACGCGCACCGCCGCATCGCACGGTTCACTTATCCGGTATGGCTGTATGTATCAGTGACCGGCGTGATCATCTACTTCATGCTCTATCACTGGTTTCGATAGTGATGGTGGTTCCGGCCTGATTTGAGAGGGCGCGGCTTCAGCCGCGCCGCTCGCTCCCACTACTACTCGGGCTTTAGCCCCTGAGGTAACAAAAATCCTTCTGTGATCTTTCTTTGATCCGCGTTGAAAAGGTTTTTGCTTTATCCGCGTTTATCTGCGTTCATCTGCGGCTATGGGTTTCTGATATATTGAACTTCCACAATCCAAAGCAAAGGACCCCCCGCCCATGGCAAAGAGCGTCAACAAAGTCATCCTCATCGGCACACTCGGCAAAGATCCCGAACTCAAGTACACGCCGCAAGGCACGGCCGTCACCAAGTTCAGCATGGCCACCAATGAGAATTTCAAAGACAAGCAGAGTGGCGAGTGGAAAGAGCGCACCGAGTGGCACAACATCGTTTGCTGGCAGCGTACCGCGGAGGTCGCGGCGGAATACCTGAAGAAGGGTCGGCAGGTCTACATCGAAGGACGCCTCACCACCCGCTCCTGGGACGACAAAGAGACCGGCCAGAAGAAATACATGACTGAAGTCGTGGCCAACGATCTCGTCCTCATCGGCGGCAAACCGGGCGGAAGCGGAAGCGGCGGCGGTTCCAGCTCAGGCGACCACGAATCTGGCGGTGGACGGAAGGCTTCAGGCTCAGGCTTCGACCAACGTCCCGCAGCCGAAGACAACTTCGCGCAAAGCACCGAGATCACCGACGAAGATATTCCGTTCTAGGCGGGTTGGGTGTCCACGATGGTTCGCATTTTCGCCGCCGTTTCGGCGTTACTCTTCACAGTCCTGACTATTGAGTCCCAGCAGATTCGAGCGGAGCAATGGGACACATTTTCGTCATCGGTTGGCGGATTCAGCATCCTGATGCCGGGAGAACCTCAGGAATCCGCCACGGTGCTTAGTCACTCCCCTTTTTATGTCGATGGCCTTAGGCAGTATTCGGCAAGTGTGGGTATGGATGTCGGACTCTTTTCTGTTGTCGAACATGTCTATCCGGAGAGACTTTCTGAGAACCTCGATCGCTATGTAAGTCTTGCCACAAAAGCTGCAAACGCTAGGGTGGTCGAGCAGAAGGACGTCACAATCAGTGGCTTGGTTGGTCGGAGGCTTACTCTTGAGACTGACATCAGGGGTATGACCATCGTTCAGGAACAAACCATTCTGGTCTCAGGCGCCCGCTTGTTTCAACTCGTTGCGTTGTCTTCTGGCAAGCCCCTCAATCATGCCGATATTGATCGCTTTTTCGAGTCTTTCAAGGTTACCGGAGACGCGAAAGAATGGAAGCCCTCACGAACTGAACCCAACGTGGTTCTAGCCAAAGAAGAAGATGAGCCCGCGCAACAAACCGGATTCGTAACCTCATTCCAATGTCCAGTTTATCCTCCAGACGCCAAGAAAATGAGGCTGTCCGGGATCGTAAGGGTTCAGGTCACGACCGATGGCTCCAAAATAACCAGCTTGAAGGTCACTGGTCATCCCATCCTAGCGGCAGCAGCAGAGGCAAATCTGCGGACATGGGAATTCGCGAAGGGGAGCCCCGAAACTTTCTCTGTCGATTTTTTTTACGTTCATCAGGGTGCTTATGATCCTGACCCGGTTTATCACTGTACTGCAAACCTTCATCTACCAACCAAGGTGGAAGTCAGCACCGACTGGTGATTCAGTCTGGAATTTGCACATGACACAATTCGTCAGGAGCCACCTCATGAAATCCTTCATCCGCTTCTCGCTCATCGTCCTCATCCTCGCCACACTCTCCTTCGCCCAAGGTCCACAGACTCCCACCACCATCGCGCCACCTGACTCCATCGCCGCGGAAGGCGTTCCACCCATCCCCGCCTCTCTGGTCGACAAGGTCGCACGCTACAGCGAGTTCCGCACGGCCAGCTTCGAAGACTGGCACCCGACCAAGCGCCAGATGCTCATCGGTACCCGCTTTGCCGACACCAATCAAGTCCACATGGTGGCCATGCCCGGCGGCGCCCGCACCCAGCTCACTTTCTTCCCTGACCGCAGCGGTGGCGCGCGCTATCAGCCTAAGAAGGGCAACTTCTTCATCTTTAATAAGGACATCGGCGGCGGCGAGTGGTATCAGCTCTTTCGCTATGACCTCGTCACCGGCGACATCACCCTGCTCACTGACGGCAAATCACGCAACACCGGCATGGTCTGGGACCACACCGGCGACCGCATCGCGTACAGCTCCACGCGCCGCAATCGCCGCGATACTGATATCTACATCCAGGATCCGAGCGATCCCCATGGCGGATCAACGCCGGACAAGATGCTCCTGCAGTGCGACAGCGGCGGATGGAACGCCAGCGATTTCTCACACGATGGCAAGTGGCTGCTCGCGCACGAAGAAGTCTCAGTCAGCGAGTCCTACTTGTGGCTGGTGAACACCGCCACTGGTGAGAAGAAGGCGCTCACGCCGAAATCCGATAAGAAGATCTGGTACAGCGGCGCGCGCTTCACGCCGGACGACAAGGCGTTCTACGCAACCACGGACAACGGCTCAGAATTCCATCGCCTTGCGCGCATCGATCTGGCGAGCGGCAAAGCGACTTATCTCACTACCGACATCCCCTGGGACGTGGAAGAGTTCGCCGTGACGCAGGATGGCAAGACCATCGCTTTCGTAACGAATGAAAACGGCATCAGCAAGCTCCACTTTGTCGACGCTGCCACCAACAAGCCCGTCACCGCTCCCAAAGTTCCCGCGGGTATCATCTCCGGCTTGCGCTGGCACCCGAATGGGAAAGAAGTGGCTTTCGGCCTGTCCAACGCCAAGTCGCCTTCAGATGTTTATTCCGTGAATCCCAGCGCCGCCACCATCACCCGCTGGACATACTCCGAGACCGGCGGCCTCAACACCGCGAACTTCTCCGAGCCTGAACTGATCAAGTGGAAGAGTTTTGACGGCAAAGAGATCACCGGCTTCCTCTACAAGCCACCGGCAAAGTTCACCGGCAAGCGACCAGTCATCATCAATATCCACGGCGGGCCGGAAGGGCAATCGCGCCCGAGCTTCATCGCGCGCAACAACTACTACGTGAATGAACTCGGCATCGCCATGATCTTTCCTAACGTGCGCGGCTCACTCGGCTACGGCAAGTCATTCGCTGAAGCCGATAACGGATTCAAGCGTGAAGACACTTACAAAGACATTGACGCGCTGCTCGACTGGATCAAGGCTTCCTCCACGCTCGACGGCGACCGCATCATGGTCACCGGCGGCAGCTACGGCGGACACATGACCCTCGCCGTCGCCACCAATTACAACGACAAGATCCGCTGCTCGGTGGACGTCGTCGGCATCTCCAGCCTGGTTTCATTGCTGGAGCACACCGAGGAATATCGCCGCGATCTCCGTCGCGCCGAATACGGCGACGAGCGCGAGCCCAAGATGCGCGAGTTTATGACTCGCACCGCGCCCTTGACGAAAGCGGCGAACATCACCAAGCCCATCATGATCGTGGCGGGCAAGAACGATCCGCGCGTTCCCAAGTCGGAGGCGGACCAGATGGTCGCCAAGATCCGCGAGAAGAACACCCCGCTCTGGTACCTGGTAGGCAAGAATGAAGGACACGGCTTCTCCAAGAAAGTGAATCAGGACTTCCAGTTTTACGCCACCATCGCGTTCGTTGAGGAATACTTATTGAAGTAAGGAGGGCTCATGAAGACCGGAGCCAAAAAAGCGTTAGTGACCGTTGACGTCGAAGCCCAACTGCAGACATTCATCGCCAAGTTCGAGGCGAAGCATCAGGCACTCATCCGCGCCACGCGTAAGGCCTTGCGCAAGCGTCTCCCGACCGCTCACGAACTGGTCTATGACAATTACAACTTCTTTGTCATCGGCTATAGCCCTACCGAAAGACCGACTGACTCCATTCTGTCCCTGGCTGCGGGCGCGAGCGGCATAGGCCTGTCATTCCCCTACTGCGGCTCGAAACTGGTGGACGACTATGGTCTGCTGCAAGGCTCCGGCAGCAAGAATCGCTTCATTCGCATTCCTTCGGCCGACCTCATTGACCGCCATGACGTCGGCGCACTTATCGACCAGGCCGTGGCTCTCTGCAAGCCTCTCGCGCCCAGTGAGAAACCAAAAATAATCATTCGATCGGTTTCCACCAAGCAACGACCGCGTCGCAAGCCGGCGAAATAGAGGGTGCCCCACCTGCGCGTTTTTCGCAGGTGGGTCTAGGTGCCACGAAGTGGCATCCGAATCATCGAGGTACGTGCCGTGGTAGAGCACGGCTTCAGCCGTGCGCTAGCGACATCGACATCCAATAGAGAATGGGCTTTAGCCCTGGGATCCGTTTGCGCTTTCCTCTGTGAAACGTGCGACTGAAATCCTGTCAAGGGGTCAAGTCTCTCGATTTAGCCTCAACTCGCTCATCCTACGGCAAATATAAACTCGCCGACCCTGTCTCATTTACCGACTCCGATTTGCTATGCTGGATGTATAAGGTTTGAAAAAGCCAAGGGACGCTGCAGTCGGCGACCCTTTTTCTTTTTGACCAATGCCCCACAGACGCCCACGGGCTAAAAACCCAGAGGCTCACATCAGGCCTCTGCAGCGGCTTTCACTGACACCTGATAGCTGAAAGCTGACAGCTGCTTTTTCGGCGCGTCCCCAGATGAGCGCCCGACGTGTGCAGTTTTTTAATTTGCACATTGTTCCACGTGGAACAATTTCGCAAAACGTATAATCAACATATGGACGACCAACTCTTCCGCGACCGCGCCGACGCATCGATCAATGCCTTGAAGAAAGCGCTCTATACTGCGGAAGAATCTGCTGGCTTCGAAGTGGAAGAACAGCATGGCGTGTTGAACCTGGTTTTTGACGAGCCACCGGCCAAGTTCGTCATCACTCCTAATGCTCCGGTGAAGCAGATTTGGATCTCTGCCTTGTCAACGAGCTTTAAGTTAGATTGGTCCGAAGCAGCGAATGATTTTGTCCTGGCCAAAACGGGCGAGAACTTGAAGAAGTTGGTGGCGCGCCTGGCGAATGAACAATTGGGAGAAGAGGTGGTGGTTTTATGATTCCCACCCTTGGCTCCGCTTCGCATCGTTCAGAGTGGGCGCCCGTCCAGTCTCTCTAACGCTCCGCAACTCGGTCTAACAGTTCCCAAAACTCGCTAAACGAAATGCTCGCGGCATTCGCGCCTTTGATCTTAGTTTCGCCTTCGGCGCGCAGGGCAGCCACGGCAAATGCCATGGCAATTCGATGGTCGTCGTGCGAATCCACTTCCCCGCCATGTAGTTTTTGATTTCCTGGGATCGACCAGCCATCGTCATGTTCAATGACTTGCGCACCCATCGCCCGAAGGTTCTGCGTCACCGCGGCGATCCGGTCTGACTCTTTGACGCGCAATTCTTTGGCATCCCGGATCTCCATCCCATCTTTGGTATACGGCGCAATAGCGGCAAGCACAGGCAGCTCATCGATCAAGAGCGCGGATTGCGCCCCGACCAACATGGTCCCCACCAGGGCCTTCGCCTCCACCTTCAGCGTTCCGATCAATTCACCGTGATGCTCTTCCAGCGTGACTACATTTGTGCGCACGCCCATCGTCGCTAATACATCTAACAACGCCGCGCGTGTGGGATTCAGCCCGACTGCCTCGATCACGAGACTTGATCCCGGAAACAACGCCGCCGCGCATAGGAAGAACGCCGCCGAAGAGATGTCTCCCGGCACAAAAGCCTCAATGGCCGTCAACTTCTGTCCGCCAACAATGCTCACCCGATTTTTCGCGCGATGCACTTCCGCACCGAATGCACGCAACGCCAGTTCGCTGTGATCACGCGTCGCCACCGGCTCTTCCACAGTCGTTTCGCCCTGGGCCTGCAATCCGGCAAACAACACCAGTGATTTCACCTGCGCACTGGCCACGGGAGTGAAGTATTCGATCCCGCGCAACGGTCCGCCGCGGATCCGCAAGGGCGGTTTTCCACCATCAGATGTCTCCACCGCAGCTCCCATGCGCGTAAGTGGTTCCACCACGCGCTTCATGGGCCGGCGGCTCAATGAGTCGTCGCCGAACAACTCGCATGAAAAATCCTGCGCCGCCACGATGCCGGAGAGCATGCGCATCGTGGAGCCAGAGTTGCCGCAATCGAGCGCGAGCGTTGGTGCTTGCAACGTTCCGCCCGTTCCTTCGATCTCAACCCCGTCGTTCTGCGCCCTGTTTACGCGGGCCCCCAGCGCGCCGATGCAAGCCAGCGTACTGGCACAATCCGCGCCACTGGAAAAGTTCTCCAGCTTGGTTGTTCCATGCGCCAGCGCGGCCAGCATCGCGTAGCGATGAGAGATGGATTTGTCGCCGCGCAGGCGCACTGTTCCCGCGATGTTGCGCGCCGGCTTGACGATCTGTTCTGTCTTTACGGTCATGCTTATCAGGCAACCCCGATTGTAAGTAGCTGTCCAGAGTTGCTTGCGGATCGGATTTTTATTTTCCTTAACACTTTGGGACTAGGACAACTATCTCCTCAAGCAACCACTCTCATTTGCAGCGCGAATAAACGGTTCGCGTTGAGTGGTGGTAAAAGGTACTTCGGCCCCTGTGATCCGGAACCAGTAGCGACCCTCAGATCAGATTGTAGAGGACACGGTCTTATGTTGACCCGCACAGGTTTGGCGATCACGCTTCTTCTCTCCGGTATCTCTCTCGCACAGATCCCATCGAACCCCCGTTCGGTGGCCACGAACGCGGCCTCGCAAGTCAACGTAAGCGTGACCGTGCGCACTGCGCAAGGCGGGCCTGCAGCTAACGCACGCGTCGAATTGCGCGATCTGTCCTTGGGGGTGGGCTCTTATTCAGCCTACACCAACAACGCGGGGGTTGCGGAGATACCCAATGTGCCCGGCGGAAATTATGACGTAGTGGCCACGTACAAGCTGGCGGAGGTGCAACAACGCGCGAACCTCTCGTTCGGCGACCGCTCCATCGCCATGACGCTCCCCGCGGGTGACAATCGCGGCGCTGACATTGGATCGTCATCCAGTGTCTCCGTCGCCGCCTACAAAGTGCCGGACAAAGCGCGTAAGGAGTACAAGAAGGCCGAGGATGCCCTCAACGGCAAGAGATTGGATGAAGCCTTCGCTCACTTGGGAAAGGCCCTTGAGATCTATGCTGATTACCCCGATGCGCTGACTCTTCGCGGCATCATCCGCATGGACAAGCAGGACAAGGAAGGCGCGCTTGCCGACCTAGACGCTGCCATCAAGATCGATTCTTCCTGCTCTATGGCCTACTTCGCCATCGGTGCGGCCTACAATTCCATGGAGCGTTTCGACGATGCCATCCGCAGCTTGAACCGCGGCCTGACCGTGGATCCCAAGTCATGGCAAGGATATTTCGAACTTGGCAAAGCCCTGGTCGGCAAAGGCGACTATCAATCCAGCCTTGAGCAACTGGCCAAGGCGCAAAGCATGGCAAACGTGAAGTATCCGCCGATCCATCTTGTGAAAGCGCATGCCATGTTGGCGACAAAACAATATCCCGCGGCGATGAAAGAGCTTCAGGACTTCCTGAGCGAAGCCCCGAATGACGCGCGCAGCGCCAACGCCAAGGAGACGCTGGACAGGGTCAGCGCATTCGTTGCAAAGGATTCCGTCGCGCAAAAATAGTTGAAACGAACGGAAAAGCCCTCGAGAGATCGGGGGCTTTTGTTTTGGCCTAAGTAGTAGTGCGACTCGTCGACTGGTTGTCAGGATAAGGCGCCGGCAAGGCGTAAGGCTCTTCCGGCATCACGATCCACGCAATGATATACGCGAAGAACCCGAATCCTCCGCAGAACATGCAGAGCAGCCACACCACGCGGATCAGTGTCACATCAAGGTCAAAGTATTCGGCAAAGCCCAGGCAAACGCCGGCCGCTTTGCGTCCCTCGCGAGGCCGCCTCAGGCTGCGTCTCGCCATTACCGCTCCTACGCGACGTCCGCAATAGGCGCATAGGTTGGCGTCGTCCTGGATCACTTTTCCGCAGTAGTTGCAGTACATAGAAGGTCCTCCCCTTGTGAAATACGGGTCGGTCGCCGAAAAGTTCCTTAATTTTGGAATTGAAATGCGGACCGCACGTACTTGCGGGCCAGGTCGGCCTGGGCTGAAGTGCCGTCAATGGCGATGGCCTCGTTGTAGTCCTTCAGCGCCAGGTCACGCTTGCCCAGCGCGTCATACATCTCACCCGCCCCCAATAGGGCGCGGATGCGCACCCCATCGGACGGCTGCTTGGATAGGCTGATCGCCGATTCATATTCCTTCAGCGCCTCACTGGTCTTGCGCTGGCCCTTTAGAGATTCCGCCAGGCCGAATGCCGCACGCTCCAGGTGTGGATCGGAGTAGACCCCGGCTCGGCTGTTGTCCATCACGCGCGTGTACGCGGCAATGGCGTCCTGCCCTTTGCCAGCGTCTTTCAGCACATTCGCCTCTTCCAGGGCGAAAATGAAATTGCGTGGATACTGTGACGTGAGCGTGCGTACGATCTCGAGCGCGTCTTGATATCGGGCCTCCCGCCGCAGGAACAGCGCCAGCGCCACGCGCGCGTCCACGCTCGTCTCCCGGTCCGAACGTCCGACTTCGTACAGGTAGTCCAGTCCCTTTTTCTTATTGCCTGACATGCCCACGATGCCCGCCATGATGCGCGCCGCCAGCGGCATGCTGCCCAGGACAAAATTGTGCAGTCCCACGACCGTCTTTGCGTCTAGATAATCCGGATCGATCTGCAGAACGCGTTCATGGTCGCTGCGCGAAGCAGAAGCGTTACGCAGCGCCGCGAAAAAGCTTTTCTCGATGATGGCCACGTAAGTCAGCTTCAGTCCCCGCGTCACCCCGCGGGCGTACAGCGCCTCCACATCATCCGGATTCGCCTTGAGGCGTTTTTCTGAAAGCTGCAGGCTTTCGTCGGCCAGCTCGAAGATGCGCGTCTTTACTTGGGGATCACCCGGCAGCGGTTTCCCAGTCAGGAATCCGTTGTCCGCGTAGAGCGTAGTATCCAGCGCATTCAGCCGGTACAACTCTTTGAATAGGACCGCCTGGACCAGATGATTTATGGCGAAAGCGTCTGCCGGATGTTGCTTTCGTGCGCCTTCAAAATCCTCTATCGCCTTGTCATATTCAAGGTTGTAGAGATGAGCGGTGCCGCTCTTCGTCAGCGGATCCAGCAGGAAGAGTTTCGCTCCCGGGACTGCCGCCGTCGGCACGACATTTGCCGGTTTTACCGGCTTTTTGCCCTTTTCGACCGGCCTCGAATCCGCAATCGTGGCCGTTGCCAAGATTGCCACAAAGACCAATAACACCTTTGTTAACAAGGATTCGTAAGGTTTCATGGCGAATACGTATGAGAAGTTTACCCGATGCATGAAAACGCTGGAATCAGTAAGAGTATATCTACCCCCGAGAATGACAAGGATCACATACCCATGCGCATGATGCTGAAGCCGGACAAGGACTCTTACTCTGAGATTGAAGCTTGCCAGGCCCTGGGCCTCTCCGTGGAGCGGCTGAACCTGCTGCTCAGCGAGAATGTTTTTAACGATGGCTCCGCCCGTCCCAATACCCTGACCTTCCGGCCCAGCGACCTCATTCTGCTGGAGTTCTGGAACAAGACCATGGGCGACAAGAAGGTCGTCCACATGCCGAAAAGGGCAAACGCGTTCAGCCGGTGATTTCCGGCCCAAGTAAAAAGCCCCGCAGGCTACCAACCGCGGGGCTTTTTTGCGACTGTGTGAAGTCAGCCGCGCATCAAGGTCTCGATCGCTGAGATCACCTTCGAGCGCATCTGCAGCGTGTGCTGGAACTCCAGCAACTGTGACATCCCCGCCGGCTTCGGGTTGCTTTGTTGCCGCTCCAGGTGCCGGGCCACAATGCTCTGCGCTTCGCGATCGGCCGACGCTTCCGGCCGCGCGTCCACGGCGAACAGTGGGCCGGCGACAAGTCCAGATTGCCATAATGAAGTCATGTCAGCCGGCGAACTCTTTCGTATACCGGCGACTGACTCAGAGGCGATCACACCCAACATCCGTTCCGGGTTTTCCAATATTGCATCAGCGTGTGCCACGTTATGCCTCCTCCGCGAATCGCAACGATTCCACTGACGATGGTGAGTAATCGTGGCCCTCGTTGGTCTTGCTGTTCATCATGAGCGTCACTGACCGCTTTGCACGCCGCACCAGGCTGCTATGCACCATGCAGCCCTGGGCCAACTGCGCCTCTGCGGACTTCGTATTGCGCCGGATCTGCAGGATCTCGCGGTTGTCCGGCTTCAGCGCCTTTGCCCAGGCCAGGATCTCATCGGCGCTGCGCAAGTCGCGGTCCAGGAATTCGAT
>Ga0207074_1021_pt2 | contig 19103 bp, 16 predicted proteins | sample Alteio_BWMinHeat_66_FD_153567 | JGI IMG/M metagenome (GOLD analysis project Ga0207074, IMG submission 153567) | Enriched cells from forest soil in Barre Woods Harvard Forest LTER site, Petersham, Massachusetts, United States -... | ecosystem: Environmental > Terrestrial > Soil > Temperate forest >...
GAAAGTTCCGGATTTACTAATGGCGTTATGGAAAGAACTCTAAATTTGTTCAAATCAAAGCAAGAGCCATTGTTCAAATTTCCTTATGGCGTAAATAAAGCTAAAAATATCTTAAGCAACTTAGGGGCGATTTTGAAAAATTTAAGAGCTGGTTCAGATGATATAAGATTTAATAGCATTCTTTTAACTGGTCCAAAAGGCACCGGTAAAACTTTGTTTGCTGATAGCTTAATCAGAAGTCATAATTTGGATTATATAAAAATTAATAGTTCATCTTTTATTAATTTTGAAGAAGGTACTGAATCTAATGCAATGGCTGCTCTTTTGAATTTGTTAAAGCATCCTAAGAAAGAAATTGTCGTAGTTTTAGAAGAAGCAGATATTATTTTAAATCGACCTGCATATAAAAGTAAAATTATGGATCTGCTCAAATGGGTAAAAACAAATAACACTAAATTTGTGCTTATAGTTTGTGCTGAAAATAAAGCATCATTAGATCATGAATTATTGAGCTTAATTGATCATGATGTTGAGTTCAAATTACCTACAAAAAAACAAAGAAAATCATTCTTAGTGGCTCATGTTAAATTTATATTAAAAAAATATGAAGGTACTGGTTTGGCCCAAATTATTAGAGATATTTTAAGTGATGCAAAAATAGATGAGATAGCAGAGAAGTCCGATGGATATTCTTATGCAAAATTAGAAGTATTGGTAAATAACATAAAAGTAAGAATATTAGAGCATACTAATAAGTTTACTAAAGAATTGGTTGATAAAACCGTTCAAGAAAATTTAGCATCACATGCCGCTTTAACTGCATAATTTACCTACTGCATAAATTTACAATAGTCATGGTAGCTTAATGGTTGCCATGGCTATTATTTGTATTGTGGTAGTTTTTTTGGTTCTACGTTGCCAGAATACCAGATATTTTTAATATCTGGATGGTCATGCGAATTTTAAATTTTCTTTTTGCTTAAATTTTGAAATATTACTAGCATAAGCAAAATCTCTGATTTTTAAGCATAATTAAAAATTTTAATAGTTACCCTTTGAAACAATACGGATCTCTTGGTATTATTATTAATGTAATTATGTTTATGAATTAGGGAAAAATTATGAAATTTAAAATTATTGTTATTTTAGCGCTAACTATTTTGAGTTCGCTAAATGTATTTGGTATGAATAATAATGGCAGTACAAGTGGCAGCAGCAGTGGCTCCCCTGATAATTTGCCAAGTGCTTGGCAGCAGTTTTGTGGGGCATGGAATACTGCATTCAGTAGTCAGAATGGCAGTACGAGTAGTAATAGGCCTGAAATTGATATATTTGATACTTCTAATTGGGGTGCAGGCCAAGTGTTCGTAAATCCACAAGGTGCAGCAAGAGATACTTTAAAGAACATGCCAGAGGGCCTAAGAGAGGGATGTGAAAAGTCTTTTGGCGCACCTAAGGGATCGTTAATACAAGAAAGTATAAATCATGGGGTTAATGGGCTTTTAGGAACTAATGGTGCAAATTTAAATCATGCGACACATCAATTTAAAAATATTATAGTTACGAGAGTCGATAATTGCGAGAAAGAAATTATTCAAAAAACTAAAAATAACATAAATCAAGTAAAACAAGATATTGTTGAATATTTAAAAGCTGCAGGTAAAAAAGTATTAATTGCTGGAGCGATTGTTGGTACTTCAGTTTTAGCCTACTATTTGTTTAAGAAATATACCCATCCTGGAAGTTTAAACAAAGATAATTTAAATAAATCTAAATTAGTGGTGGAAAGTTCCGGATTTACTAATGGCGTTATGGAAAGAACTCTAAATTTGTTCAAATCAAAGCAAGAGCCATTGTTCAAATTTCCTTATGGCGTAAATAAAGCTAAAAATATCTTAAGCAACTTAGGGGCGATTTTGAAAAATTTAAGAGCTGGTTCAGATGATATAAGATTTAATAGCATTCTTTTAACTGGTCCAAAAGGCACCGGTAAAACTTTGTTTGCTGATAGCTTAATCAGAAGTCATAATTTGGATTATATAAAAATTAATAGTTCATCTTTTATTAATTTTGAAGAAGGTACTGAATCTAATGCAATGGCTGCTCTTTTGAATTTGTTAAAGCATCCTAAGAAAGAAATTGTCGTAGTTTTAGAAGAAGCAGATATTATTTTAAATCGACCTGCATATAAAAGTAAAATTATGGATCTGCTCAAATGGGTAAAAACAAATAACACTAAATTTGTGCTTATAGTTTGTGCTGAAAATAAAGCATCATTAGATCATGAATTATTGAGCTTAATTGATCATGATGTTGAGTTCAAATTACCTACAAAAAAACAAAGAAAATCATTCTTAGTGGCTCATGTTAAATTTATATTAAAAAAATATGAAGGTACTGGTTTGGCCCAAATTATTAGAGATATTTTAAGTGATGCAAAAATAGATGAGATAGCAGAGAAGTCCGATGGATATTCTTATGCAAAATTAGAAGTATTGGTAAATAACATAAAAGTAAGAATATTAGAGCATACTAATAAGTTTACTAAAGAATTGGTTGATAAAACCGTTCAAGAAAATTTAGTATCACATGCTGCTTTAACTGCATAATTTATATATTTTGTAAATTTACAATAGCCATGGTAGCTTAATTGTTGCCATGGCTATTTTGGTCTAGCAATATTGGATTTATTGGTAGTTTTGATAAAATAAAAATAACTAAATATTGGGATTACCTGTCAAAGGAAAAAATATGAAGAACTTTGAGCGAAGTTCAGGTTGTGGTCTTATAAACAAAGATTTTTTAAACAAAAAAGTTACCCTTGTAGGATGGGTCAACAAAAGAAGAGATCATGGTAATCTAATTTTTATTGATCTGCGTGATAGAACCGGTCTTGTGCAAATTGTTTTTAATCCTGAAGTATCAAAAGAAGCTCATGATACAGCGCATCATTTAAGGTCAGAATATGTTATTTCAATACAAGGGCTAGTGGTCTTGAGAGCAGCTAATACAATTAATAAAGATATAGCTACTGGGCTTTTTGAAATTCAAGCAAATCAAATTACTATTTTTAGCAAATCTAAAACATTGCCTTTTTCATTAGAAGAAGCTGATTGTGTTGAGGAAGAATTACGATTAAAATATCGTTATTTAGATTTAAGAAGACCTGAAATGCAGGTTAAATTGGCATTTCGTACTAAATTTATTTTAGCATTAAGAAATTTTTTAAACTGTGAAGGTTTTTTAGAAATTGAAACGCCGATTTTAACTAAAAATACTGCTGAAGGAGCAAGAGAGTTTATAGTACCTTCACGTATAAATAAGGGAAGCTTTTATGCATTACCTCAGTCACCACAGCTTTATAAACAGCTTTTAATGGCAAGCGGTCTAGAGCGTTATTTCCAAATTGCTAGATGCTTTAGAGATGAAGATCTTCGTGCTGATAGGCAACCAGAATTTACGCAGCTTGATATGGAAATGTCCTTTATTAACGAGATTGATATACAAAATATTATTGAGCGCATGTTGCAATATTGCCTAAAAGAAACTGTTAATCAAGACCTATCTATACCATTACAAAGAATGACTTATGATGAGGCATTTAGATTATATGGCTCCGATAAACCTGATTTGAGATATGATATACCTATTTATGATTTAACTTCTATTTTTGAAGGTATTGAACTTAACTTTATAAAATCCGTTTTAACAATTGGTGGCAAAGTTGGTGCATTACATATACCTAAACATAAATTTACCCGCTCTGAATTAGATTATTGGGTAGAATTAGCTAAAAAAAATAAGGCATCTGGTCTGCTTTGGATTAGAATTGATGAAAATGGTGTTGTTGAATCTCCAGTTTCTAAATTTTTACCAGAAGGTTTTTATAATAAGTTATTAACTTTGATATCTAAATTTGAGAAGGGTGATACATTATTTTTAATTGCAGGTAAATATAAAGATGCTTGGACGCAATTAGGTCGGCTAAGAAATCAGATCGCAGCGAAATTAAATTTGATCCCTGATGGAGTTATGAAATGGTTGTGGATTACAGATTTTCCACTATTTGAGTTTGATGAAAAAGATAATCGCTGGTGCTCTGTTCATCATCCATTTACTTCACCGCAAGAAGGATGGCAAAATAAAAAACCACAAGATGTAAAAGCTAGAGCATATGATATTGTTTTAAATGGCATTGAACTTGGTGGTGGTTCCATAAGAATTCATGATTCTGAAGTTCAAGCGCAAATATTTAAATGTTTAGGTTTTGACCAAAAAGAAATGGAAAAGCAGTTTGGGTTCTTATTAACAGCTCAGGAATTTGGGTTTCCCCCTCATGGTGGTATAGCTTTAGGTATCGATAGATTGATGATGTTGCTGCTTAATTGCAACTCAATTCGAGAAGTAATAGCATTTCCTAAAACTCAAACCGGACATGATCCGTTAATGGATGCGCCAACTACAATTAATCCGGCAAAATTGAAAGATTATGGTTTAGAGTTGGTTGTTGAAGAAAAAGAGTGAGCTTTATTACGATAATATTTTGCATATAATCTTTTAAATGCTTTAGGATTTTTGTGTGTATCCATAAATCTAACAATTTTTTGTGCTACTTGATCTGATGTAAGATTGCTTGTGTCTATCTCAATATCATAACTTTTAGGAGTTAAAGTTTTAAGCATTGAATACCTTTGACCAGCAGAAAGGCCTATTAATCCTTTTCGGTCTTTTTCTCGTTTAGCTGCAACTTCAGGTGAAGCAGTTAAATGAACAAAATAAATTTTGTAGTTATGTAAAACTTTAACATATTTTTTAAGAAATTCTTCAGCTAAAAGTGGATCTGCTGTAGCAAAGGTAAAATTAAGGATCAAACTGAATCCATTTTTGGCGAATAAGTTATACATGTCTATGGCTACCATACCAAGTTTTTTTATGTAATTACCTGTTCTTACGGTGAAAATTTTTTCTTCATTAATGATAATTGGCTCAAAAGTAATTCCCTCTTTAGAACCTTCTTTAAAAATTTTTGCTGGAACTGGAGATATATCAGGGTCAAAATAGAGATATGGCTCTTTTAGTATATCTTGTAATTTGCGAGCAGTAGCAGTTTTTCCTGTTGATGAAATACCACTCAAGAAAATAATGGTTCCTGATTTTAAAAGTGGCTTTTCATTATGTTTTTCTAGCTTACAAGTTTGTATAGGTACAATTTTTTCTTTAGAAACTTCTTGAGGTGAGCTGTTTTCTTGGCGATTCATATTTGGCAGGTTTGAATGAGCAGAATTAATAGCGCTAATTATATTTGATTGTCCAGCACTTTCAGCAGTAAGGGCTGATTGAATTAGGTATTGTTGAGATATATCTTTTGAATATTCCTCTGTATATAATTTAATTGTAAAAAAAGATAAGAATATAAAAATATATGTTGAAATATAGCTTTGTAAATTTCTGGTTTTTTTATAATTCATAATAATTTCATTTTTTACTTTATTATATAATATTTTTTAATGTGAGTTCTATAAATTTTTTTTAATGTTTTTCTTGTTCATTTTTATGTCCACCAACTAGTAATATAATTCCATTTTTAAGCCAAATATTTTTTAAGAAGAACATTAATAGCTGTAGGATCACCTTTACCTTTTGTTTTTTGCATTGCTTGACCTACAAAAAACCCAAATACTTTTTCTCTTCCAGATTTATATTCAGCTACTTCTTTGGGATTATTTTCTACTATTTCTTTAATAATTTTTTCTAATTCACCAGAATCGCCCATTTGTTCAAGGCCTTTTTCTTTAACTATTTTTTCTGGATTTTCACCAGTTTGAGCCATGATTTTAAAGACTTCTTGTGCAATGCGGTTATTTATAACATTATTTTCTTGCATTTCTATAAGCTTAGCTAATGATTCTGGGCTTATTTTAGATTCTGCTAGAGTAATACGTTGATCATTAATATAACCAAGAAGGTTACGCAATATCCAATTTATAACTTGCTTGCTTTTGGTAAGACTAGAAACTTTATCAAAAAAATTGCCAAGCTCTAAATCATTAACCAAGATTTCAGCTTCATAATCAGTTAAATTTTTTTCCGTTTTAAAGCGCTCAAATCTTTGCTCTGGTAGTTCAGGGAGTTGTGCTTTGATTGTTAATATTTCCTCGTCTGAAAGTTCAATATAAGGCAAATCTGGATCATTAAAATATCTATAATCTGCAGCTTCTTCTTTTGACCTCATAACATAGGTCTTTTTTTCTTTAGTGTCCCATAATCTTGTTTCTTGACGTACTTCCTGGCCGGACTTTACTAGTTTTATTTGTCTTTCTATTTCATAATCTGTTGCATCGCCGATAAACTTAAAGGAGTTTATATTTTTAAGTTCACATCTAGTACCCAGTTTGGTTTCTCCTTTTCGACGAACTGAAATATTAGTATCTGCTCTAAACGCTCCCTCTTCCATATTGCCTGTACTGATATTGGTATAAAGCATTATAAGTCGTAACTGCTTGAGATATTCTCTGGCTTCATAAGAGCTAGATATAGTAGGTGCACTTACTATTTCTATGAGTGGGGTACCAGCGCGGTTTAAATCTATAAAACTTTCATTGCTGTTTTGAGAATGTATATTCTTACCAGCATCTTCTTCCATATGAATTCTGATTATAGGTATTTGTTTTAAGGTTTCATCTTCTCGTCGAATAGTTATATATCCCTCGGTGCAAATTGGTTCTTTTTGCTGAGTAATTTGATAACCTTTTGGCAAATCTGCATAAAAGTAATGTTTTCTATCAAATTTGCTAAGATTCGCAATGGTGCAATGAGTTGCTAGTCCAGCTTTAATTGCAAAATTGATAGCTTGTTTATTTATGACTGGTAATATTCCGGGTTGTGCAGTACAAATTTGACATATATTAGAATTAGGTTGATGTACAAAGCTATTTTCATTCGTACAAAAAAGTTTTGTTTTAGTGCTTAACTGTACATGTACTTCTATTCCTATGTTTACTTCAAAATCTGGATATCTATCAAGTACTGATTTTTCTTTCATATTTTTCCTTAGAATATTTCTGAAGCAGATATGATTATTAATAGTAATTATATCATAAAAGAGTGGTAAGAGATACCTAGTAATGATATTTAGCCTATTATTGAAAAATTAAGCTCCAACCTGGTATCATAGGTATATAATGATTTTAATTGGATTTTAATGTGGGAGGAACAAAATGGAGAGCATTAGAAATTTTATATTTAGAATTCACAAGGGTATTGTTGGTTTGGCTTTAATTTTAGCTTTCAGCAACAATATTTTTGGTGCTTTATATGGCCAAATCCAGCGTGGTGGTGGAATACTATGTTCATCTCAAGCGTGTGTATGGGAACGAAGTGACCAAAGATGTAATGATAATAGCGAATGTTGCCCTGGTAAGGGATGCAATAGTTTTGGATACTGTACCTGGGGTGGAAGTCTATAATCAGTTGCTAATAGCTTTTGATATAAGAAATAACTAAAAAGCCGGGAACAAAAAAATCCCGGCTTTAATTTATAGAATTCTATTGCTATTCATCCAGTAGTATTACCTGTTTCATCATCAGTAGTTGTTTCTTCATTATTATCATCATCAGTAGTTGCTTCTTCATTATTATCATCATCAGTAGTTGCTTCTTCATTATTATCGTCACCAGTAATTTCTTCTTCAATAATGCTTTTATGCGAGCGTAATATATTTAGTATTTCTGAAGTATTCAATTTTTCTGCCAATGTTAAAGCCGTTTCTCCATCGTTATCTTGAATGTCTAGTAAAGCCCCATAATTAAGCAAATTTTTTACTACTGATATAGCATTTGGAATTACTACTGATATAGCATTTGGAATTTGTCTTTTTATTGTTAGCATTAAAGCTGTTCTTCCATTTTTGTTTTGTATATTTGGATTGGCATTATGATTACATAATAAAGAGATCATGTCCGAACGAAATGCATTCATTAGAGCCGTTAATCCATTGTTGTCTTGTGTGTTTGGACGAGCACCAGCATCGAGTAATGCCTGTGCTATATCTGGAGTGCCATAAAGTGTTGCATCCATTAAAGGCGTACATCCTGTACGATTTTGTGCATTTGGATTAGCACCTTTTGCCAATAAATCTTTTACTTCATCTAACGTATTAACCCTCATTAACTGTAGACCTAATTCGTGAGAAGATTGGGAATCTGATATTTCTTGATTTGAATCAGATATTTCTATCGGAGAATTGGATGTTACATTTGGGTTTGGTAATCTTTTTGCCTTTTTTGATGTAGAAGATGTTAAAGTTTCTTGTTTATCATTTCTTATTCTTTTGTTACTTTGCTCCCTGTCAAATTCTGATACAGGCACAATATGGTGGTCTTCTGATGATTGATCATCTTCGGACCATCCCTGCATACATTCTATTGATGTAGACAAGATTGGTAAAATACATAAAATTATAAGCTTATTTATTTTCATTTGTAGCTCCACTCATTAAATTTATTTTATTTTTTTCTTATAAATTCATTATAATAGAATTAAAATTTAATTCAATAGATCTCTTCCAAAACCTAAATTTTTTAATCAGAACTGCTCGTATCCTTCGACAAGCTCAGGACGAGCGCTTTTTGTAAATCTTTTTTTTTAGCTTTATATTCTAATTTTGTCCAATAACATAGTTTCAGAAGAAATCTAATAAATTTTTTTATAGAAATAATGATATTTAAAAAGATTTGGCCTAGTATTACAATTTAGTTTAATTGTTGTATTTTACATGATGCATCCGGCAAATCATCTTGAGAAGTAATTGTAATTTTTGCTCTGTATGTTTTTTCTAAATACAATATCGAATTATATTCTTTATTAATTAAATAATGGAAAACTTCAGGGTTTACCGTTAATAATATTTGACCAGAAGCTTTTTTGGATTCAAGTTGATCTCTAACTTTTCGTAATACTTCAAATGATTCATTTTGGTTTGATTTTATAAAGCCAAGACCTTTACAAGTGGGGCACTTATTAGTTAATTCTTGGGTTAATGTTTTGCCCGATCTTTTACGTGTCATTTGAACAAGGCCGAATTCTGAAATTTTTAGTAAAACAGATTGAAATTTATCTTGTTCTTTTAATGTTTTTTCAAAAAATTTAAACAGCTTTTGGCGATTACTAGCATTAGCCATATCAATAAAATCTATTACGATAAGACCGCCTATATTTCTTAATCTAAGTTGTCTAGTAACTGCATCTGCTGCTTCTAAATTTGTTTTTAATATGGTTTCTTCTAAGCTTGTTTTACCTGCATATCTACCAGTATTAACATCAATTACAGTCATAGCCTCAGTAGTTTCTATGATTATTGAACCACCAGATTTTAGGTTAACTTTTTTATCGAGAGCTTGTTCGATCTGTTTTTCGATATTAAATTTATCAAATAGACTAGGAGGTCCTTGATATAATTTTACTTTATGAGCATGTTCCGGGGCAACCTGCTTAACAAATTTGTAAACTTGAAGTTGCGTATCTTTATTATCAACCAAAATAAACTCTACATCATTATCTAAATAATCCCGAACTATTTGTAATGAAAGATCTATATCTTGATAGATTTTTTCGGCTGGTTTTGCTTGCTTAAATGTTTTGTTAACTTCATACCAAGTTTCTATAAGGTAATTGAGGTCTTGAATAATTTCTTTAGATTCATGTTCTTCTGAGGTTGTCCGAATTATTGCTCCCATACCTTCAGGTAAGAATTCACGAACAATATCTTTAAGACGCAATCTTTCTTCTTTTGATTTTATTTTTTTTGATACGCCTATTTTAGCTATATTGGGCATAAGAACGATAAATCTACCAGGAATAGCAAAACAAGTTGATAATTTAGCACCTTTTTCATTCATAGGTTCTTTGCTAACTTGAACCAGTATCTCATCGCCTTCCTTAAATACTTTTGATATGTCGCATTTGCCCATGTATTCGTTTTTTTCAGTCTTATCTGTAGGCTTTAATGGTTCAAACAGAGCACCTTCCTCAAGTTTTCTTAAAGCAAGCTCTCTATCAATCTCTGAATTATGAAGGAAGCCAGATTTCTCCTGCCCTATATCTACAAATGCCGTTTGTATGCCTGGCATTATTTTTGTAATTTTGCCTTTAAAAAAGCTGCGTTCAAGATGTTCTTTTGTTTTTGACCCAAAATAAATATTTTGAAGATCATTGTTGATGATTATCGCTACGCGTATTTGCCAAGGGTCATCATTTATTAAGATTTTTTTTGTCATGTTTAAACTAATTTCATACTATTGCAAGTTTCTAACTTAATTTTATAAATATCATATTCAGGTTATTAAAGTATTGGTATGTATATAATATAGCATTATTTTTAAGTAAATTTACACTGTATGATATTATTTTTTAAAATGTAACTATAAAATCAACCATTTCTAGCTAAGCATTAATGCGAATTATACAGCAAATTGGAAAGTTTATATTTTTCTATCAACTTAGCCTAAACAATCCCAAATTAAAATTCAAAGAGACGTTAATTTTGTAAAATGCAGATTAAAAATTTTGAATAGCAAGCTATTGCAAAAGAATTAATGTATGCAGTATTATTTGAATCTTAATGAACAGAAAGGTATTAAAAATGATTAAATTAAATAAAATTTTCTTCTTAATAATTAATTGTGCCTTAAGTAGTTATCTTTATGGGATGGAAGAATCAAAATCTAACGAAGCTGATCATATAAGGAGCTTAATTAAAAAACGTTTAGACGATTCTCATTTAAAATTAGGGAAATTTAAAAAAACAGTGAATGAACTCTCTAATAAAAAAGACGAGCAGCACAAAAATAGTTTAGATAATATAAATGAGCAACAAGATTTAAAGTTGGAAGCTGATTTTTCACCTAGTTTAAATAAAAGCCCAAGTTTAGGTAATAATTTAGAAGATATGAGCAAAAGCATTCCAGATACTAATATCTTAAATAATCTGGATGATAAAAAAATCATATGGCCTCCATGGACTAGGGGTGATTCTTGTTTTTTTGGAGGCTTGTTTTTGGTATTTGTTTGGGGAATTTATAGATATTTTACTTATGAGGAAGAAATGGAAGAAATTCCATTAGATTAGATTAATGGCTGTCTAGCAAGGAGTACAATCTAATAATAAAAATAATAATGATACTTTCATTAATTATATAAAAATAGTAATGAATTCGATTATATGATTAAAGATAAAGATGCTATTAATGTATTAAGTCAATCCGACCTTATTAATAATTGTGATTGGTATAAATAATCATCTATATTTCATTTTACTAGTAAATAGATGATAAGTATGTTAAATTAAGCCCAAATAATTCTTAAATATATTGACAAATTTGAAGAAATTCTCTTTGATTCTTCTGTAATGTTATTAATCAAAAATCGATTATTTCAATTGGGAGTACTTATGAATAAAAAATTTTTAGCAATATTAGTTCTTTTGTCAGTTATTCCTGGATGTTGGGGCCCTAGATACCGCTGTAATCCTTGTCCAGAGCCAAGAACTACTTGTGTAGAAGCAACTGATTGTTATCAAGAGCCTGCTCAAGAAACAACTTGCTATGAAGAATATCCAGCTGGTGAAACAGAATGCTATGGATCCGAAGGTGCTGGAGATAATGTAGAGTACTGTTATGAGGCTGATAATTATCAAGATGCTGCAGAAACTGATTATGTTTCCAATTATACAGAAGAAGCTCAACCAGACGAAGAACTTGATTTTGAAGAATATGATGAATTTGGCGAATAACAAAAAATAAAATTAAAATGGAGGTTATATCTATCAGCATTTTCTTAATTTAATTATTTTTATCGCATTAACTTTAAGGTATAAAATGTGGCTTTCCAATTAGGGGAATATTAATTTTAAAGTTAAAATTATTATAATCAGCTGGATTTTGCGTTGCATTATCTAAAAGTTCAATTATATCTGGTAAGTGTTTGATAAATTTTTCTGTCAGAAAATCCATATGTGATGGTCCTTTATCCATAATAACGATTTCTGCTTGGACTAAATTTGGAGCAGGTTTAAATAATTTTTCAGAAAAAAATTTTGTTGAATTTTTAAATTGTCTCGTTTCGCTATAAAGACCTTGTGGATCTAAAATTTGTAAAAGGTCCGCTGAAGAATATAATGAGAATACTTTTTTAAACATGGGAGATGTTACCAAATGAGCATTAGCTTCTTGTACAGGTCCTGCTAATAAAATTAGGCGATCAATAAGAAAATTTTTATCATGATGCTCTTTTGCAATTTGAGCTAAATTCAGTATAACGTTGCAACCATGGCTTTGCCCAATAATTGTCTTTGGTCCAGATAATCGCCTTAATGAATGATATAGCTTATGTGCGGCTGACATTCTTGACTCAAAGCTTAATTGTCCATGCCATCCCCAAAGATAAAATTGGTTTAATGGAAACATACAAGGATTTGATTTATTGAGAATATGAGGAATTTTACCTAAACATGGTCCATATGCTTGATGTGCCGGGGTTAAGCCTAAAGGACAATCAAATAATCGTACGAGCCAAGACAAAAAGAATAATGTACCATGTACAAAAATTGTGGTATGTGGATTGTCACTTACTAATTGATTTTCTGATTTAAAAGGATCGATGGGAATTTGACAATAAGAACAACTAAAGAATAAATTCGCTAAAAGAAGACTAAGTATAAAGAATACCATTTTTGTTTTTTTAATCATGATTATATTTTATTGTTAAAATTAGAATTAATTGATTATCTACTAAATGCGAATTCGACGAATAAATTAGGAATCTAAACATAGTTTGCCTTTTAATTTGCTAATCTCATGCCAAATTCACGTTTACTAATATTTTGTATAATTATGTCACAGTTTTTTGGGTTTTACAAAAGCATACCATAGCTTCATTAATGTAAATTTGATAATTATTTACCTACACAAAATTCTTTAAATACCATATCTAGTCCAGCTTCAGTTACGGATTTACCAGTTAATTCTGATATTATTTCAATAGCTTCGCGTATATTGAAAGATATAAGCTCATAATTTATAAAGTTTTGAGAGAGCATTTCTATAATTTTTGAAAGTTTATTTTCTAAAATCAATAGGGCATTATATTGTCTTTTATTCAGCAAAAATGGTGATTCTATAGAGCTGAAAAGTTGTAAAATTTTTTGCTCAATGAGATTCTCTATTTTGTCTAAATTTTGTTTAGTTACGCTTGAAAAAGGTATATAATTATTTAGTTCAAAAATAGGTTCAATTTGATTAGTGATATCGCTTTTGCTCTTAATTAAAATAATTTTATTGGGATATAGACTAAGCAACTGCTTATAAAAAATTAGTTCTTCATCGGTTAAAATTCTAGAACCATCAAAAATTAGTAATATAATATCTGCTATAGCTGCTTGTTCTATAGATCGTCTGATTCCCTCTTTTTCTATTATATCATTTGTTTGACGTATTCCCGCTGTATCGCTGAGTGTCCAATAATTACCATTTTTGTATAAACCTGATTCTACAAGATCTCGCGTTGTTCCAGGAATTTCTGTAACTATAGATCTATTTTGGTTTAATAAAGCATTAAATAGTGATGATTTACCTGCATTTACCGAACCTATTAAACCTATTTTTATACCTTGCCTAATTTGTTGTTGAGAATCAAATGTTTGCTTAAGATTTATTATTTGATCAAGTAAGAGTTGAATATGCTCTTTTATTTTAACACCAAATTCTTCCTCTTCATCTAAAAATTCAAACGAAGCTTCAGACCATGCTAGTGCTTTTATAAGATTATTTTCAATTGATGTTATCCATGAAGATAAACTGCCTTCTATTTGTGATAAAGATTTTTTTAAACCTAATTGTGTATTGGCATGTATAAGTTCATTGATAGCTTCTGCTTGTATAAGATCTATTTTGCCATTTAATACTGCTCTACGTGTAAATTCACCTTGTTGGGCTAACCGTGCCCCGTTCTTTATAGCTTGGGTAATTATTTGCTCAATTAAAAATTGATTGTTGTGACAGGTGATTTCTATAGTATTTTGGCCGGTAAAAGTTTTAGGACCATCCATAACTATAAACATTACTTGGTCAATGATTTGATTATTATCGACAATCCATCCATAAGAAACAGTACCATTATTAAGCTGAAATATAGTTTTACCATTAGGTAGCTTAGAAATAGCATTAACTACATTTCGAACATTGGAGCCGCTTAATTTTATTAACGCTATAGCTCCATTGCCTTGAGGACTACATTGAGCTATTACAGTTTCTTCATCTGGTGATAATTTTTGATTCAGATGTTTATCATCAATCATTGTGCCTCCATTAATCAGTTAAATTAGATTGCTGAAATTTCAGAACTTCCTGAAAAAAATAATATTTTAAATCCTTTAAGTGGCCTTCTGTAGGTCATTTTTAAGATTTGAAATATCAAAATAGATAGTCCTGCAAAAAAATGTTTTTCACGAGCTTTATCTTCAAAAAAAGGTTGATCAAAATATATTTTGAGATGAAACCTTTCAGCTGTAATTGAAAAATGTGTAGGATTTTGCAATATCTCTAAAATTTCTTTTAACCAATTACTAATATTAGATATCATTTCAGGAGTCCAAATTACTTGATCAGCATAATATGATTTATCTGAAAATGGCTTTTCAATAGGTTGTTTATTTAAATTTTTTTCTGGTACCTTATCTTCTGTTGATTTTAAATTAGGATCACATTTTTTTTGTTTAATGCTTGCTTTTGTTGTTATAGTGGTATTTTTTGACGGGCTTGTTGTAAATTTTTGTTTTGATTGCTCTTGCTTAATTTGGGTATCATTATAAAATATCCCTATTTTAGCAGAACGTTTTGTTAAGCCAAAAAAATTTTTTTCGGGTTCTTCAAAAACTTTGATACTAAATTCTTGCGGTTTTCCTGCTTTTAGCCAACCATTCTCTATAGCTTTTGCTATAGAAGATGCTTCTTCTATAATTGATTTCATTTTTGTTTCGATATCCTTGAATATGTCTTGACGAGATTAAAATACATAATAATTTATAATTTGGAGCGGGAAACGGGATTCGAACCCGCGACCTTTGCCTTGGCAAGGCAACGCTCTACCAACTGAGCTATTCCCGCAAAGATTTACTAGAACGATACCATTTTTTTAGGTTCTAATCAAGTTCAAAAAATATATGGTTAATAGATGCTAATATCTTAGATTTGTTTTTTAACTATACAAATAACTATGCTAAAACTAAAAAGGTAAAAACTTAATGAATTCGTACATTTTTTTAAATTATGTTTAAATAACAAATATTTGCTATATTAACTGCTTGTTTTTGTTCATTTAGTTGACATAAATCTTAATTATGGCTCATAATTGGTAAAAATCTTTCTTTAAATAATTGTACTAATGCTAAGTTTTATAAGTGGAACTATTCAAGAAATAGGTACGCAATCTATTGTTGTTAAATGTGCTGGATTGGGATTGACAGTTTCAGTTCCTAATGAAAAATTATTTTGTTTAAATCAAGAAATTGAGCTTTATATTTATTTCCATTGGAATCAAGAAAATGGGCCACAACTTTTTGGTTTTTTATCTAAATTTACTAAGGAAGTTTTTTCATTGATAATTAGTTGCTCAGGAATTGGCCCTAAAATAGGGCTTTCAATTTTGGCTCAAATAAAACCAGAAGATTTTTGTAGAGCGATACTTTTTTCAGATATTAAAGCTTTAAATGAAATAAATGGCATTGGTCAAAAAAAAGCTGAATTAATGATTATGTATCTCAAAGATAAAGTGGCTAAATTAGCAGTTGTTGCAGATCTTTCTGATAAATCTGATATCGTTAAAATTAAAGAGCTTTCTGATGTTTTAGTATCCCTTGGATATAAAAAACCTGAAATTTCTAGTATACTGGATTTAATAAAAAATGAAAAAAATGTAAGCGATCTGTCTTTTGATGAACTTTTAAGAAAATCGTTATTATATTTATCAAAAGCAATAAATTTATAATTAAGGATCCCTATGGATTTTGCTAGTTTTTGTTACACATGGGTTTATGATTTAAATCGGTATTTATCATTACCAACTATAGCTATATTTTTTTTGGTTGGTTTGATTTTGACTATTAAAGCTAAGGTTCCACAAATTTTTGCAATTAAAAAATTTTATGAATTTATTCGTTATGGCGTTCAAGAATTATCATATCAGACTAAAGAACACATTCCAGTTAAAACTATAAGCCCTTTACAGGCGTTATTTACTTCTATGGCTACTACAATTGGTATGGGAAATATTGTTGGTCCATCTATGGCAATAGCGATTGGAGGTCCAGGCGCTCTTTTTTGGCTGATTTTATATATATTTATAGGGGCTGGTACAAAATTTGTCGAAGTTGCTTTTTCTGTTTATTGTCGATCTATATCCGATAATGGTGAAATTGTTGGTGGTCCTTCTCAATATTTAAAATTAGTTTCACCATTTTTAGGATATTGGTATGCTCTTTTGACTATATTTTTATTTACGGTTTGGTCAAGTATTCAAGTAAATACCATATCCTGTATTTGTAATCTAGAAGGATTGCCGCAATGGTTATCAGCATTTATTGCTGTTTCTATTTTATTGATTGTAGTATTGGCAGGTGTTAAAAGAATCGGTAGTGTTGCGAGTAAATTGGTACCACTTATGTGCCTTTTGTATATTGGTTTTGCTTGTGCAATACTACTGAAGCACATAACTTTAATTATTCCATCTTTGAAGTTGGTTATGGAATCAGCATTTGATATAAATTCTATGGGTAGTGGTTTATTCATGATTCCTTTGTTTAAAGGTATGAAAGAAGGTATCTATAAAGGTGTCTTTATAACGGAATCAGGGGTTGGAACTTCCTCAATAGCCCATGCATTATCAGATGTAAAGCATCCAATAGATCAAGCAGTACTCTCTCTTTTTTCGAGCTTTACCGATATATTTTTATGTCTTATATCAGGTTTATTAACTCTCGTAACAAAGGTTTGGTTATTACCAGGCAAATTGAGTAACACATTGATTTATGAGGTTTTCAAAGAATATTGTCCAATTTATGGTGGTCAATTTATTTTAATTATTAGTGTTTTTTTATTTGTTATTACATCATTAATTGGTAATACATTTAATGCAGGACAGAGTGTTGCAGCACTAACACATTATAGGTATGTAAAAGTGTATTTTGTTATTGCAGCTATTGTGGCATTTTCAGGTGCGATTATTCCAATGCCTTTTTTGTGGAATTTTATGGATGTAGTTTTATCTTTAATAGCTTTTCCCAATTTGGTTGGTATCCTGATTCTTGCATTTAAATATGCTGATAAGCTTAAGTTTGGTAGGTCATAAGGTTGCCATAGGCCCTGTAATATCTGCCAAAGCGGTATTTAAAGCAAGTGTGAGCACACGGCTTATTTCTCAGGATGAATTTAGTATCTTATTACTAGCTGTAGATGCTCGTAACTTAACTTTGCATACTTATAATGAGGAGCTAGCGGAAACTATAGCTTCAAAAATAAAAACATATTTTGATGTTATGAGCTTCATAATAAATCGGATAGATTAGGCTTTTTAATTAGGTGTTTTTATTGTTTTCTGTTTATTTTTGGTAAATGTTTCTATAATTCTAGCCGTTTCAGCCAAATCTGGATGGTTTGGATTTTCTTTATATTTTAAACAAGCATCATCTAACAAAGGGATAAGTTTAGCAGGGGTATTTTGTTTATTTGTTTCCCAATTTTTGAGAAAATTTCTCAATGTATTTCCTTGTTTCATTGTTGTTGACCGATCCAATATGTAATAATATGTTGCTACCATACCGGTAAGAGCATAAAAGGTAGATAAACATAATTCTAATGGGTTATTCCAAGACCAGGACCATTGCTTTATTTTTTGTGATTGATATGCATTGGCAGAACCTGCAGGGTGCCTATAATATTCAGGGTGTATAATATCGGTATAAAATAGTGAAATGATCCCAATTACTGTTCCATTAATCAAAGAGGCCAATAATTTCATTCCTCCATAGTTCATTGGGAATTGCTCTTGTGGTTGGATTATAAATACTTGAATAAGTTTTTCCCATTTTGCTTTTTCTATGACATTGAGCTGCTTGGTTTTTGGTGCTTTTTCTTTTGAAAGCATTTTGTATATTTTAGCATGTAGTTCTTTAACTTTTTTTGGGTCTAATGGATTTTTTGAATCGTATAACATTTCAAAGCTGTGGAGAAGCTCTTTAGGGGTATATTGCTTATTTGATTTCCATTCTTCTATAAACTTTAACAATGCAATATTGCATTGTTTATTGAGTAAAATTAAGTACACAGTTAATGTTATATATATAGGTCCCATTAATGTGATTAATTTTGCATTATAGCGCAGCGTATTATCTTGTATATTATGTAAGTACTTGCTAAACAAGATTGGTATGCTAATGAAGCTGCCTAGCAACAGCATTAAGCTTTTACTCTCGCTTTGTTTTTCTGGTGTTTTTATAAGTTTTTCCTTTAAAAAAGCAATTTTATACGTACTGTCGGGATTTTTCTGAATTAGGGATAGATGTGCACAAGTAAAACTTGGGATTAAGGTTATAAGCATTAATTTTTTTATTATCTGATTCATTTTACCTTATTCCTATATTAAATTAATTGATTAAAGAAAAATAAATTCTCTTAACTTAATATTTATTAAATCAATAAACTTAATTTATAGCAACAGCTTATCATGATTTATAACATATGAGATTTTGGGGATCCCGTTTAGACTTATAAGCTTAAAATTGGGGGCCAAATAGTCTAAGCTTTAAAGAAATGCTATAGTAATTTTATTATTAGGAGGCGATAAGAAAAGCCAAAGCCGTGATATAGAAAAAGCAATTAAATATTGGCTAGCTTATAAGGAGTTAAATTAATGAAAAAGAATAATAGAGATTTTAAAGATTTTTTAACCGAAAAATTACAAGACCCCAAATTGGCTGTTGCATATCTTAATGAAGCTTTAAAAGATGAAGATGAAAGAGTATTTTTATTGGCATTAAAAGATGTAATTGATGCTT
>Ga0207074_1033_pt1 | contig 19079 bp, 11 predicted proteins | sample Alteio_BWMinHeat_66_FD_153567 | JGI IMG/M metagenome (GOLD analysis project Ga0207074, IMG submission 153567) | Enriched cells from forest soil in Barre Woods Harvard Forest LTER site, Petersham, Massachusetts, United States -... | ecosystem: Environmental > Terrestrial > Soil > Temperate forest >...
TCACCGTCATCATACGCGTTGCGGGCCGCAGAGAGCGTGTTCTGCGCGTCCACGACTTCCAGAACAGTGGCTTCACCGCCTTGATATCGCAGTGTGGTAAGACGCAGACTGTCAGCAGCAAGCTGTGCGGACTGGCGCAGAAGATCAAGTTCGGCTGATGCGGCGTCCACCTCGCCGTAAAGTGTCTTCAGTTCGCCCAGTAATCTGCGTTGCGCGAAGGTGAGTTCGAGCTTGGCCTGGTCGCGCCTGAGGATGCTCTGCTTCACCTTGCTACGCGTCGCTCCCCAATTCCAGATAGGGACGGTCAATGCGGCGCTGGCGGAATAACCGAGATTGTTCATGCCGTCTGTGCGCAGCGCGAAGTGAGTGGCGTCAATGCCATAGTTATAGTCGAGCGCGACTACCGGCAGATACGCGGCACGGGCAGCCAAGACCCCCATGCGCTCGGCGCGGAATGCGGCCATCGCCGCCGCCAAGTCTGGATTGTTCTGCTTGGCCAGCTTCTCAACTTCCTCCATGGGCGGAAGAGCGTCTGGCAGGCGCAGGTCATCGACTACGGAGAAATTCTGGTTGAAATCGGGAAAAAGGAGCAATGCCAGGTCGACGCGCGCCTTTTCCATGGCGAGTCGCGACTCGCGGAAGTCGCGTTGCTTGTCGTTGTACTGCAGTTGCGCCTTGATCACGTCAGAGTGTGCGACCTCGCCGCCGTTCTCCAGCTTCTTGCTGACGTCAAGGAATCGCGAGGCCTCGTCCGCGGCCTGCTGCGCGGTGGAATACTTGCGCTGGGAGACGACAAATCCGTAGTACGCCTGCACCACGACAACGACAAGGCCGCGCGCGGCGATCTCCGCCTTCGCTTTGGCGAAATCCTGTAGCGCGACCGCGCGGCGATAGTTAGCGAAGTCGATGCCGCTGAGCGATTCGTGCGCGTTGCCCTGGCTGATGTACTCATGGACGGCGTTGTTGGCGATAAAGCGCGGCATGTCGCCGGTCACAGGTTTGGTGTAGATGTATTGGGCGTTGTAGCTCACGCTAGGCAGCAGACCGGCGACAGCTTGGACTTTGTCTTCGCGGGCAATGCCTTTGTCGGTCAGCGCGGCGTGATAGTCAGGCGAATTGTTCTTCGCGCGCGCGATGGCGTCCTGCAGAGTGATGACTGGAGGAGCGTTATCAATGGGCGCAGGCGCTGGAGGAGTCTGCGCCATGATCTGGCCAAATATCGGAACAGAGAGCAAGCAGAGAGCAAAGGCTAGGACGCAGAGGACTTTCATCGCTTCATCTCCTGGGGACAGCGAACGGCAAGGCAAGGATTATCGCCGATGGTCAATCGTTCGCACAAATGGGGGCTAAAGCGGAGATGGGAATCCGTCCATATGGAGCGGGTTGCACGCGAGAGTATGTTCCGCCCTATCGCCAAAGACAGGCGATAAGGGTGGGGGCATCCAATTTAGCTGGAGAGGACGTGCTACGCCAGCGCGTACAGGTACTCCACAAACGACTTCGACGCGCCATCGATGCCTTGCACCTTCGGGTTGGTGGAGTCGATGAGGTAGTACTCGTTGGGCGCGTGCGCGCCGGTACCGTGGCCGAGGCCGAAGTGTCCGGCGGCGATACTCAGCGGCGGCGAGGTAAAGACGAATCCTGGCCATGAGCCCGCATTGCGCGGCCAGAGCTGTGGATCGAGTCCCAGCTTCTTGTAGGTCCCCACTTGCGTCTGGATGAGCTTCGAGGTGGGATCGGTCTGTGTGGGATCGTAGCCACCGCTCATATTGACTTCGATGTCGCCGAAACCGTGCTTGGCCAGATGGTCTTTCAAGAGTTGCAGTGTGCCGAGGGCAGTCATGTCCGGCACGAGGCGCATGTCGATCTTGGCGACGGCACGGTGCGGCAGAATGGTCTTGCCGCCGGGGCCGGTATAGCCCGCGACCAGTCCTTCGATGTTGATGGTCGGCTTCGATTCCAGTGAGACCAGCGAATCCAGCCAGTTCTGGTCATGAACCCAATGTTCTACGCCGAGCGATTTCTTGGAAGTCTCTTCGCTGCGGATGCGCGCGGCGTCCTGCACCATCTTGAGCTGTGCGGGTGTAAGCGGCTTTGCCTTGTCAAAAAATCCCTCGACGGCGGGCGTGTGTCCGTCTGCCCCGACGAGCGAATTCAGCGCCTGCACGAGGTGCCAGGTCGGACTATCAACCTGCGCTTCGAGACTGGAGTGAACGTCGTGCTTGGGGCCGCGTCCCCACTTTTCTCCGGTCGAGACAAGTTCGAGTTCGACCACACCTTTCGCACCGAGCGAGATAGTGACGCCGCCATCTGCATCCTGGCTGGCGTTAGGCAAAAAGATGCCAACACATTTCTTCAAATGCGGCATGACTTTAGGATTGCGCACGATCTCAGGAAAATGCGGCGAGCCGATCTCTTCTTCGCCCTCGCATACGAGGACGAGATTCACCGGCAGCTTCTTCCCTGCCGCCTTGAACGCATGCAACGCGCCGAGAAATGCCGCTTCAGGGCCCTTCTGGTTGACGGCGCCGCGTCCGACGATGACTTTGCCGAGGCCGGCGTGATCGACGATGCGGCCCTCGAGCGGAGGCGATGACCACTCGGCAGGATCGAACTGCTTCACGTCATACATGAAATAAATGCCCAAGCTGGTGGGCGCGCCGGAGTCGAGCAAGCCAAAGACGCCGGGCTTGCCGCTGGTGGGAATGATCTCCACGTTGGAGAATCCGGCTTCACGCGCGAGTTTGGCCATGAACTCCGGCCCTTGCGGGAAGTTGCGGTCCTCTGCGGCGATGGAGGGCAGCGCGATCCAATCCTGAAGGCGCTTGATAGTCTCATCGTGCAGCTTGGGTACTTGCGCGAGGACAGATTGCTTGTCGGCTTCGTCGGCCGCAGCGGCGAAGAGATCGGTTGGCAGCGATGATGCCAATGCAGCGGCCGCGCCGGCGGCCAGCGTAGTCTTGATCATGTCTCTTCTGTTCGGAAGAGCGTGGGGATTGAGAGGATCGGGCGTTGGAATGCTTAGTGGACGCATCATGGCAGCCTCCAAATTTTAGGCTGACATGATAACAGCGTTCTTGCGCATCATTCTCTGGACTCTTCAGCTCCGCTGGCATAAAACTAACTGCGATGAGACGAATGAGTGGATCGATGCGAAGGAAAGCATGGCTAGTGCCGGCGGTAGCAGCGGGAGCGCTAATGCTTACGGCAGCGGTGGCCGAAATCCTGCCGCTCCACCTTCTCGACTACAAGATCTTCGACGCTGCCGTTCAAAGAGCGGCTCATACCGAGCAAGCTAGGAGCGATGCAGATCTTGTGCTCGTGGTCATCGATGAACGGTCGCTGCAGGAGATACCTGAGCCACTTGCCTATTGGCAGCCACACGTGACCGCCGTATTGAAGGCGCTGTCTGCTGCACATGCGCGAGCCATTGGTCTTGACATGGTATTCACTGCGAAGGACCAGCGCGCCATCTCAGAATCGAAGCAACTGGCGCAAGTCTTTGCCGAACTGAATGAAGCCGGTACCCCGGTAATCCTTGGATATGACGCGGGAGCGCCGCTGCCTCAATCACCTTTATATATGTTGGCCGGTGCCAACTCACCGCGGCCACTGGGATACCTAAACCTGCCCGCGGATGAAGACGACTTTGTGCGGCGTTTCGACCCTTGCCAAAGCGACCCCACAGAACCAGCCTTCAGTCTTGGAGCAAAGGTGGCGTCGAGTGCGATGGTCACGGACCTGAAGTGCGGCTCCGAGGCGATGGAAGGGAAAATCAGTATTCCGTTGGATGAGCGACATTCCGCGGTCATTCCATTCGGCCGAGTAGCGCAACCAAAGAAGACCTCTTTCGCGGAAGTGCTCGCTACGGCCAAACGAAATGACTCAGTCGCCCTGGAGAAGATTTTTGCCGGCAAGATCGTACTGATCGGAAGCGAGGAGATTCAAGATCGGCATGCAACGCCTCTCTTGGGGAAAGCGACTGGCCGCATGCCGGGTATAGAGATCCATGCGGCCATCGCGCAGAGTATCTACTCAGGCATTGTGGTTCGCAGGATCTCTGCTCTGAACGTCTGGTCGATTTCTATGGTAATCGCGTTGTTCGCTGCTACAGCTGTACTGGCTTTTCGCTGGCAAATTTCCGTTGCGGTGACGATCGCGGCAATCGTGGTTTCGATCATTCCTGCGTTTGCCGCCTGGAATAATCTCGCCGTCTTCCCTGCCAGCCGGCCTTTGTTCTCCGCGCTCTTTGCCGGCGCTATCGGGTTCACTTATCGCTATCGCACCGAATTTGTCATGCACCGCAGATTGCGCGGGCAGTTCGCGCAATATGTCTCACCGGAGATCGTTGAACAGATCATTGAGCATGGCGTCGAGCTAGGCGGGACTCGGCGAAGGGTCACGGTCCTCTTCTCTGACATCCGCGGATTCACAACTCTGTCAGAGAAAGTCCCTGCGGAAGATCTGGTGAAACAGTTGAACGAATATCTATCAGCAATGTCAGAGATCATCATCCGGAATGGCGGCTATCTTGATAAATTCATCGGCGACGGTATTCTCGCCATATATGGCGCACCCGTTGAGCAACCCGACGCAGCGTGGAAGGCCACGCTTTCTGCGGTCGAGATGTTGGAGCGCCTGGCGGCGCTGAATACGACATGGAAGGGCGAAGGCCGTACTGAGTTGAAGATCGGGATCGGCATTCACTCGGGCGAAGCCATCGTGGGCAACATGGGATCGGCTCGCAAATTGGAATACACTGCCGTGGGCGACACGGTGAATACGGCGTCGCGGATCGAATCCAAGACGAAAGACTCTATCCAGAAATATGGCGTCCACATATTGATATCCGGCGCGACTGCGGATGAGTTGGAACGCCTGGGACATCTGGCAGACATCGCACCCATGGAAAGTGAACTGCTAAAAGGAAAATCTGAAGTGACAGAACTATTTATGCTGCGAGGGCTTCATGGCGCGGGGAAAAAAGGAGTCGCAGCCAATGCGTAGAATCTTGTTGCTATCGCTCTTCTCTGTGCTCGGCTTGGCGCAAGATGCACCGGTCGGGATCGTGACGATGACTCAAGGCGATGCAAAGATGACGCAGCCCGGCGCGAAGAATCCGATGCAGGTGGAGATCGCGGATGTCTTGCCAGTGAACAGCCGCATTACGACAACGAAGGGAAAAGTAAGTTTCGTCTCTTGTGTGCAATCCATCGCCGGGCAGATACAGCCTGATTCCGACGTGCTCTTCACTGCCGCCGGCTACGACGTGAAGAAAGGCAGCGTCGCACAAGTTCACAAGATCCCGTCCTGTCATGTACCGGTCACAAATGTCGGCGGACCGAATGCGCACCTCGGCGGAGTGAACATGCGTGGCGGCGAGACCACGATGCAATTGCTGTCCCCAGTTGGCACGGCGGTCGATCCGGCGCAGGTATCGTTCCGATGGCAACCCGTGGAGGGTGCAACGCTGTATCGCGTGGCGTTGAGAGACAGCAGCGGAAATGATCTTTGGGAGTACGAGGTCAAAGCGCCGACCACTTCACTGGCTTATTCTGGTGAAAAGAAACTGTCGCCCGGCGCGAGCTATCGCTGGAGAGTAACCGCGCTGCAGGGCGATGAAGTATTGAGCAGTGCGTCGGCAAAGATGGATGTTTTCTCTGCGGAAGATCTAGCGCACATCACGACGACGCGAAAACAAAGCGTTGACCCGGCGGAATCGCATCTGCTATTAGGCATGTTGTACGAAGAGTTGAACGCGCCGGAATTAGCGCTGGCGGAATACCAGAAGGTGCAGGCTTCCACGAAGAGCAAATGGCTGGGGGAGAAGATCAGCGGCCTGAAGCCGAAGAGCAAATAGCGCTTGGGAGCGACTCAATTCCCGCCTATCAACGTCTTCGTTTCATTCTTTGGAGCGGATGCTAGTCCTGAAAGTGTGAGCTGTTCAGCCAACCCCGGCAGCGCCAGCGGCGTCTGCTCGCCACCCGTCTCCTTATTCACCTGCTCGCGGACGTAGTAAAAGAGCTCGCCCGCCGTTACGGTGCCATCTTTGTTCAGGTCTGCATCCCCGGCGAGGCCTTTCAGCACGTAATAAGTAAAGACGCCGTGTCCGCCGCCCCACTTCTCTCCTTCTGCGGAGAGCTGGCTAACGTCGCTCGCGGTGATGACCGCGTGTTCGGAAGTATTCGCCACCGCGCTCAGATATTGATTGATGAGGTTGTTGGACTTTGTCGAGCCGCCATAGGTTTGCCCACTGATGCCGTAGCTATGGCAACTGTCTGTGAACGTGATGACGCGACGGGCCCGCAGCACGCGGGTGAAGACGTCCTGAAGTTGCCACATGGGAAAAGCGGTGCCGCCCATATCGTCCGGCTTAGTGTCGTAAGTCAGCAGGTAAAGGTTGCGGCGATCATTCGGATCGGGCGCGCCGTGTCCCGCAAAGTAGAGCACCACCAAGTCCTGCTCGCGCGGTTTGGTAAGAAACGTGAAAAGCGCACTGCGAACTTTCTGCGATGTAGCTTCTTCATTGATGAGGTAAACGATATTTTCTTTCTTGAAGGAGCCCCCCTCTGGCGACAACAAGAAATCGCGGAAGGCCTGGGCGTCGCGATCCGCGAACTTCAAGCTGGAAAGGCCCGTTCCGGTATTTTGATAGCGCGAGATGCCGACCACCACAGCGAACTTCTCCGCAGTCAGACGTTCAGGCCGGCCTTGCGGCACCACGAAATCAGGTTTGTTAGTGGTTTGCAGAAGAAATGAAGCGTAGTGCGAACGCTGCCAGCGGTCCTGATAGGCGATCTCAACGGAATTTCTCCCCGGATGGAACTTGAAACCGCCCTGGCGCTGGAGATCGAAGCGGCAAATGATCCCTCGCTCGTCGCTGGCAGTCGTCATCACGATGTTCGCGGACTCGGTATTGATCTTTGCGGTGATGCTGCCGTAACTGAGCTGGCCGGGCTGCTTGTTGATGCGCACGGCGAAGCCATCGAGGTCCGAATTGGGAATAACGGCGGCGCTATTGGCCTCGAGCGTGAGGTGTAATTGCGCGATCTCCAGTTGCGCATCCGCAGGCTGGTCAGCGGAGTAGAGCACAAGACAACCAGCCAATAACACGGTGACTAAAATTGCGGACCGGAGCATCGGCGAAGGTTAATGCGGCTGCGGAGCGGTGTCAATCAGCAACAATTTGCGTTGACTTTTGCCACGCTGGGCGAGAGACTTAGCCGATTTCCCCCGCAAGCCCAGCGTCAACGAGCATTCCCCGTGCTCGATAACTGCCCAACAATGAACGATTGGGGGCCGTCTTACTTTGAGGAGGTTCACAAATGTTACGTCGTCCCATCACTATGCTGTGCCTGGCTATGGTCATCTGCTGGGTGAGTGCGATTGCCCAGACCAAAACGGAATACAGCGATAAAGACAAAAAGAAGATGGCCGAGATCGCACAACGGCCTGAAGTGAAATCGAGGATCGATGAAGCGTGGTCGGCCGTAAAGCGGCGCGACATGGTGTTCGCCTACAACGTGAACAGCAGTAGCCGCTCTGCGGACTTCGCTCCCAGCAGCCTGGAGTTCAGGGAGAGATACGGCCAGCTGTATGACAATCCCATCCTGGTGCGCTATGTAAATTCGCTGGGCCAGAAGCTAGTGCCGGACAACAGTCCGAACTTGTATTCCGTCCGGCTGTTGCTGGATCCGGTGCCGCGCGCGGAGGCGCTATCGACAGGCACCATCTACATCTCAACCGGGCTGGTCTCATTGCTCGACAATGAAGCACAACTCTCGTACATCATCGGACATGAGATCGCGCACATCGAAAAACAACACCACTACAACGAGATCCGCAACTCCATCCTGGAAGAGGAATTCGACAAGGAGAAAGAGGTGGATGCGCAGAGAAAGCGCAGCATCTTCGCTGGCTTGGCCACTGTGGCCGGGGCCGGGATCGGCGGGGCGGCAGGCGGCATGAATGGCGCCATGATCGGAGCGCTAAGCGGGTTCGCGGCGAGCTCGATCGTCAACCACTTTGCCTTCCGGAACCGCTTTGAACCGACAGAGTGGAGCACGGAATTCGAGAATGAGGCCGACGAGTCTGGCTTGAAGTACATGCTCGACCGCAATTACGACGCAAGAGAGGTCCCGAAGCTCTACGCGCGGCTCGACAACATGGTGGCGCGCGATTCTCGGATCGGGCTTGGATTCATGGGTAAGCCGGAACGCGTGAAAGAACGCACAGCCAAGATCACAGGCCTGCTCACTTCGGGAACGTACAAGACCGATATGGACGCGAAGCTGAAGGGTGCTGGACTGGTCGGATCGAGTCCCGAATTCTCACTGCTCATGGCGTCGCTCAAGCGCGACAACGGTGTCGTGGCCTTGGAATACGACCTCTATGCCATGGCCAAAGACAACCTGCAGGACGCGGTCAAGCTGCGCTCGAACGATTCCCGCGTCTACTACTACCTGGGCCAGGTGACTGCGCTCACGGGCCGCACTGCGGACGACAAGCAGCAAGCCATCACCTATTTCACCAAGGCGATCCAGTATGACGCCGATCGAGGCGCGTATCCGGAGCCGCACTTGGAGAATGCGTTGTACATGATCTCGCAGAATGATCCCGCCGTGCAGGACCAGATCAAGAAAGAGCTGAAGACCTACGTGGCGCTCTATCAGCGCGAGCATAGCGGCGCGCTGCCGAGGAACATGCACATCATCTACGACTACTTCCAACTGGCGGGCGACAACACCTGGTATGTGCCACCGGCGATGGTGGTCTCAACCAAGAACGTGGATGCTATCTACGTGACGCCGGTAGAATCGGCGCCTTCGATGACGGCGAATGATGTTGTGACACGGGCCGTCACAGGCAGTCCGGCCGAAGTAAAACCTGCTTCACTCAAACCACACTAAAAACCACGCCGAGGCGATGCTCATCATGAGTCTCGCCTCGGCAATCTATTTTCCGGAGCTCTTTGCATGAGAATGAAGACCGCTGCGACTGCTTTTCTATTTTTGTTGCTCGTCGTGTCTTTGTGCGCGCCCACGCAAGCGCAATCGAAGAGAATATCCATCGGGATTATGCCGGTCTTTGATGCTTCCGGAGAGAATTACGGTGAGCTCTTTACCCAGCACATGACCCAGATACTCTTCGAAGAGATGAAAGGCACGGATTTTCAGCCGGTGCTGCTCAATCCCGGCGGCGGTTACACGCCACTGGATCCGGACCTGATCAAGGAATTCGCGCAGATGTCCGGCGTGGATTCCGTCCTCATCACGATTTTTCAAATGCCTGTCAAGCCGCGCAACGGCGACTACACCCTCAAGGTGGACGCGCAATTGATGGACCCGAAGACAGGCAAGACATCGCCGATGCAGAACTATACGGAGAACATCAATCGTCGGGAGGCGATCGTAGAAGGCGGTTACAGCGGATTCTTCTTCAGCACGGGCGCCAGCCGCCGCTTTGACAAGCAGCCACTGGGAAAGAGATCGATCGCATTCTCACGCGATATCAAGCAATTCGCTATCAATACCATTCCTGGCATGGCGGTCGCGGGGACTGCAGCGGAGCCGCCATCCACCCGGAACAGTTGCGAGATCAATTTCCGCGTAGCTTACGCGGACAAGAAAGCAATCTCAAAATCGTATGGCCTCATTATCAACGGCAAGGAAGAGTCACTGTGGATCAAAGAGGGTGTGTCCACGGAGACGGTCCCATCCGGCCCGGTGATGATCGTGGTGACCGTTGCGGACGCGCCTTACCGGCTACCCGTACAACACGTATATGCTGGAAACACTTTTGCCGATTGCAGCAAACCTGAACGCTCATTGGCGTTTGAGATCGGGCCCGCTGGTGAGGCCTTTCTGCGCTGGCATTGATGGCCCACTTCATGCTCAGGTTTAGCGTGCCTGAGCGCTCTGCACTTCCTGGTAGTAACTTCGAAGAACAAAGAAGGCCTTCTTCTTTTCGCCATGGTCTGTCACCAGGCCCTTACGATTGAAGTAGTCTTCGATCCCCGGCAGGGTGCGCCTTGGACTGCGAAAATCTTTCAGGATCCAGGGCGTAGTGCCGCGAAGGAATGGGATACGTTTCATCATTGCGATCTGATGCTGGTACAGGTTCTCCTGATACTCTTCAGTCCAACGTGTGGCCGCATCGCCGTGGAGGCCAAAGAGCGCATCGCCACCGAATTCACTCATTATGAGCGGCTTGGAGATTTTTGAAGTCCAATCCATCCTGTCCGCATCTTCCGGCTTGCGAACGTACCAGCCCACATACTCATTGTTCCCCATAACGTCCAGATCTTCGGCGATGGGATCGTCGATGGTCATAGCGATGCGGTCGCCCTTGGCAGTCTCGTGCGATTGGAGAGCGGCTGAGACCAGCCGCGTTGGATCATTGGAATGCGCATATTGAATAAGCTGTCGCAGAAAGCGGTTGCGGGAATCGTTTATGGGCGTTTCATTGGCCACGGAGTAGATGATCAATGCCGCGCGATTATGGTCACGCGTCATCATCTCCTGCAGCTGGTTCTGCGCGTTGCGCAATGTCTCTGGATTGTCCCATTGGATCATCCAATAGACCGGCACCTCGGCCCATACCAGGATGCCCATCTGGTCGGCCATGCGCAGCATCGCCTCGTTATGCGGATAGTGCGCCAAGCGCACAAAGTTACAACCCAGCTCTTTCGCCCAACCTAGGAGAATGCGCGCATCGTCATCGCTCCAGGCCCGCCCGGGGCGCGTGGGCGCTTCTTCATGAATGTTGATGCCGCGCAGGAATATAGGCTTACCGTTCAGGAGAATATCAACGCCTCTTGTCTCGATCGAGCGGAAGCCGATGCTTTCTGTCACCTGGTCGGTTTCGGCGGCGATCTCCACTTTGTACAACTTTGGATTGGAAGGAGACCAGAGCGACAGATCTGATTCAAAGGCTATCTCCGCACGCCCTTTGGAATCCGTCTCGAATGTCTTGCTGAGTCTTGCCTCGGGTATACGCACCGTGATCTTTTGTTGAAGTCGCAGCCCGTTCAGCTGAACCCAACCTTTGACGCGGCGCTGTGATTCCTTTTCGAGCTGGACCACGTAATCCTGGATAAACGTAGCCGGCACCTTCACAAGAGTCACCGGGCGAGTGATGCCGCCATAGTTCCACCAATCGATGTTAGTGGTGGGCACTTGGTCTTTCTCGCGGACATTATTCACCCTGACCACCACGAAATTAGATCGTGGTTGGACGCGGTCAGTGATCTCGAAATCAAACGGCGTGAATCCGCCCTCGTGGCGACCCAGCTTTTGGCCGTTCAAGTAAACATCGGCAAGATAGTTGGCCGCGCCAAAATGCAGAAACAGTCGTTCCCCGGGCGCCACTGAGTAATCGAAAGAACGCTTATACCAAATGCTGCCTTCGTAAAAGAGGAGGGACTCGCGTTGCGTGTTCCAGTCTCCGGGAACATTGAGCTGGCCGGATTTGTCGAAATCGTATTCGACCAACTCTGATTTAGATTGAGGTTTGTGGTTCTTGAAAAACGCGTTGTTTCCTTCCAGCGGTCGCGCGCGGTAGTCAAAGTAACCCGTGTCGTATGGATCGACGATCACCTGCCAGGGGCCATCCAGATCGACAGTCTGGCGGGCGCCCACATTCGCGATCAGTGGCGCAACCTGCGCGGCGGATGGAAAGCTGATGAACCCCGTGAGCCCGACTGCTGCGAGGAATCGCTTGAGTTTGCGCATAAATCTCCTCACAGCATGACCTATCCTAAAGCTGTGATCGACAAGCTGACCAGGCTTAGCTATAGACGACGTCGGCTAACATTTCTCGGTTTGAATCCTCAGAAGGCGAATCTCACACCGAATTGAAGGATGCGAGCCGGCAGAGAAGTCGTGATCTGCCCAAAACTCGCGGAGCCCGCGTTGTTAACCGTAGGGCCATTCCAGTTCGTATGATTGAAGACGTTGAACGCCTCCGTTCGGAGCTGCAGGGTCATGCCCTCGTGCGGTAATCCAAATTCCTTCTTTAGCGACATGTCCCACTGGTAATAGTCAGGTCCAATAATGTCGGCAGTAGGCGCACTGCCGGCGCCAAACGCCGATGCAGGTGCGAAGGCGTTAGGATTGGCCCAGCATATGGCATGGACGTTGGCGCAAATGCCGCTAAAGTTTACGTCCTGTCCGGCGACGAGGGTTGCTCGCCGGCCGATGCTGATTCCGGCGTTGTTCTGCCCTATCGCAACGGTGGCGGTCGCAGTGGAAGGAGTGCCCGTCTGGTAATGCACCACGGCGTTCAGTCCCCACCCTTTGCCCACGGCGGCCTTCGCTCCGCGCCATCCCTTACCCCAAGGCGATTCGAGGGTGAAGGCGCCGGCAATGATATGGCGCGCGTTAAAGCTCGCTAGCCCATAATCATATTGCTTCCACGATTCCACTACGCCGCCGCTCTGAGTTCCGCCAATGCCTCCGGTAACGACCACGGGATTGCTCGGCGTGCTGACGAGGCAAGTGAAGGGGCATTCGGGCTCTGGGTTTTCGTTGTAACCGTCGCCCACACCGCTGCCGGTACTCAACGCCTTCGAGAACGTGTAGGAGATCAGGGCGGTAACAAAACCCGTGCGCTTGGTCGCACTGACTTGTAGCGCATTGTAGTTGGAATTGACATCACTCAACTCCTGGCCAATGCTTGAAAATCCGAGGTATGGCCGAATCTGGTCTTTACCCAAAGCCGCAGGCGCAAATCCACCTGCTGAACAACTATAGGCGGCAGAGTTGATGCCGCTGGGGCAGGCGTAAGTGTTGGGATTCGGCGTGAGTGGTATGTATGCCTGCTGCGTCCAAGAAGGATTGTTGATGCTCTCTCCCCGCAGGATATGCCGGCCCAGGTTGCCGACATACGCTGCCTGGATCAATGTGTTTTGCGGCAATTCGCGTTGGATGCTGAGGCTGTATTCGTAAGTGCGTGCCACTACCAGGTTCGGATCGACTCCGTTCAAACTCAGGGTGCTGGGCGCCGGTAGTGTTCCCGCGCCAGGGGCGGAATCAAACTGCGAGAGCGCCGCATTTACGCCGTTGATCGATGTTGACTGAGCCCACGGAACAAACCCTTGCGAATTGATCCCCTGACCCAGAAGATTACCTTCGGGGTGGTCGTAAAAAATCCCGAATCCGCCGCGGACCACGGTCTTGTTGCCGAACGGCGCGAACGAGAATCCGATGCGAGGAGAGAACAGATTCTCTGCATTGTAAAAACCGCGTGCAGCGCCCGTATTGAAGGCCGATATAAGCGTGGGATTAGCGGTTACAGCCGGTACCCTTCCAGCCTGGTCAGAGGGGACTGTTCCGGGCACTTGTAAACCATTGCAGTAGACCGTCAGTGTCGGAGTACCAACGACATTCGTTTGCGGACCAGAGCAAACCCCCGGAGAGGTGGTCTTGATCGTGCTGCCGCTTCCGACCGACGTAAAGACCGCATCCATCGCCGGGTTAAAGAGGTAGGGATTGAAGTTCGTCATGTTGTTGCCCTGGGCATAGGTCGGCGTAGTGTGAATATAACGAAGACCGAATGTGACGCTCAGTCGCGGCGTGACCTTCCAGGTATCCTGTCCGTAAGCCTCGAAATCATTGAAACGAAACTGGCCGATCGTAACATTGGAGTTCTGCGAAAAACTGCCGAAATTCCCCAGGAGGGCATCGGCGAAGGGGTCTCCAGTGGAATTTGAGCCGCTTGTCGCGCCTGCCGTGTTTGAGAAGTTGATGTTGCCGTCGTAATTTGTACGCGAGTTTTGTGTCTTACGGTTTCGCGCAAAATACGCCCCGAATTTAATATTGTGGTTGCCCTTCATCATTGAGACATTGTCCGCAATGTTGATGTCCGCGGTTGGGGACTCCAGGAAATTTGGCGCTGGGCCTTGGATCGAGGTCGGGGAAGCGGTCGGGAAGCCAGCCACACCTCCGAACGTGATTGTCGGCAGACCGTTGGGGAATTGTGAAGGAGCGCCAAGCGGAGGAATGACCTTGAATCCATATGTCGTTGTCAAATACGCCGTGCCCAGCTGCGGCGTGTGTTGCTTATGCCAATCGGCGTTGGCCTTAACTTCATTGACGAAAGCCTGGCTCACCACGTACGTCCACCCGAGCTGAATATTGTATCCAGGACGAAATCGTTGGTCGGGATCGATCGGGACCTCCGGTGTCGCGCCAAATGTTGAATATGGGTTCGTGATCACCACGCTGTCATGGAGATAACGGCCATAAATGAGGTTACGGTCGCTTGGGTGATCATCTATGCGGATAATGTCTTCCCTGATGTTTGCCGGGTTCGCCAGGTTGAACGTGATGTTGTTCGAAGTAGCCGAGGTAGGCAATCCTCCAATAGTGGAGAGCGCGGCTGTCGTCGAATAAATCTTCCCGATGGCGGCGCCATCTCCGGTGATGCAGGCCGGATTTATGACGTTGGGTGCGGTGTAAAGTACTCCGCCGCAACTCGCCGGGATAATGGCGGGCGTCTTGAGGACCAGGCCGCTAACGTCAGTGAAATTGCCGGTCGCTTCAGCCGCTGTGGGGAAGGTTTGCGTTGAGGTGGAAGCCTGCAGCCCGGATGCAGATCCCCGTAACTTGGTCCACTGCTGGCCGGCAAAGAAGAACAGTTTGCCTTTATGGATCATCGGGATGGGCCCGCCGACGTCCCAGCCAAAATTGTTAAGGTGGAAGGGCGGGACCGCGTTGTAACCGGTCAGCGTCGGTATGGCAGCGGTCGGAGCGAATGTCAGCTTAGTGCCGGCGTTCGCCGCGTTAAAGATGTTGTTCTGAACAAACTCAAAGGCTGAGCCGTGGTACTTCTGCCCGCCGCTCTTAGTGACAACGTTGATCGTAGCGGAGGCTGAACGCCCGAATTCAGCGTCGTAGTTGGAACTTTGGACGGTGACTTCCTGAACGAACTCCACGCCCACTTCGTTGAATACGCTGTTGTTCGATCCAGCGTCGAGGTTCCAACCACCGTCAACGCTCCAGTTTTGGCCGTCCAACCGCTGTCCGTTGATAACGGCAATGGAGTTGTTGTAGCCGCTCGTGATAGCTGCGGGATTGAGGCCGGAACCCTGTAGGGCTGCCCCAGGGATCAAGCCCACTAATGTCTCGTAATGCCGCTGGTTCAGTGGTGTCTCTGTTGCCTGTCGTGCAGTGAGGGTGCTCGCAATCTCGCCGGAAGTTGTGTTGACGGTGACCGCGACGCCTTCCACCGTCACGGTCTCGGAGCTGGCACCAACTTGCAATGGGACATCCACGGTCAGTCGTCCGCCGGCAGTGACCAGGTTCCCTTCGACTGAGATCTTCTTGAAACCGTCCTTCTCTACGGTCACCGTGTAATTGCCAACCGGCAAATTGTCAGCGACATAGTAACCAGCACCGTTAGTCTTCTGCGGCGGAAGGGAGGTCTTGGTCGCATCGTTCGTAATGATGACGGTAGCACCCGGGACGACAGCACCGGTCGCATCCTTAACTGTTCCTGACATTCTCCCAACGACGTCCTGCGCGAAGGCCGTCTGCGTCGCCAGTACTGAAAACACTGCAAGGATGATCGCCAGCATCTTGAAAGCCGTTGAGGAATTTGATGAGAACTCGATGCGGGTAGGGTGAACGGACGGAGTCATTCGTGTGTCTCCTTTAAGAGCACGGTCATTTTATTAGCTGATCGATGTCGCGGTCTCTGAGAATAATGGTGGCGCCTAAAATCGCATAACACCACAATGTGGTACAGAACGCCACAATCCGAAGACCTGTGCCTGACTTAAACAGCTTTCCAGTTAGTCGTAAAGTTAGGAACAGTTAATTCACTGTTACGATTGCGTTAAAATATCCCGAGAATGAATACAACTTGAGTCTGTCTTACATCGTGAGATTTCCCGCTAAGTCCATGATAAATCAAATGCTTTACTTTGGAGATTTGACTTTGCAAACGAGTTATACTTCCTTTCTGCTTGGAGTCGGTTTTTCCACATGGGCAACCTGCAATCAGCAAACGACAAGTTCGAAGCAGAGCGGATTGAATTAGAGACCGCTTTAGCTTCCGGGGAATTTGGACGGGCAAACAATCTCGTTCGCATGCTGAGTTTTGTCTGTGAAAAATACTTCGCCGGGAAGACCGAAGAGATCAAGGAATACAGCATCGCCGTTGAAGCCTTTGGACGGCCGCGTGATTTTGATCCCCAAGCAGACACTATTGTTCGCGTAACGGCTCACGCGCTGCGGAAACGTCTGGAAGATTATTATCGAACAGCCGGGGCGCAACATGCGGTCCATATTTGTCTACCCCCAGGCCACTACATACCCAGGTTCATCCATAAGAACGGCACGGAATCCGCCAACGGCCATTCCGTGATCAATGGAAGTAAAGTCACCCATCCTTCCGACGGCGCCCGGGAATACTCTTCTGAGCAACCGGCTGACTCTCCACTAACAAACAAGATCGTTGTTCCCGAGACTGATCTTCCAGGCAGGCCGACCTCAACCGCAGTTCTCATGTGGATCGCGAGTGCGATCGTTATCGCCCTGGCCACTGCATTGGTCGCTCTTAATTCGTTCAGAGGGACGAACGCGGCCAAGCGCGAGGGCCGGGTCCAGGCACAATCGGGCGCAACGGTGGCTGATACTTCGGGACAGTCACTGCGAGCCCAGATCGGGAGCGACTCAGCTGCGTATGTCGATAAAGCCGGGCTTACCTGGGAGGCTGATCATTATTGTTCCGGAGGAAACCCATTTGCTGTGAGTGGTCATGCGATCCAGGGCACCAATGATCCACAGCTGTTTTCTGCCGGTCGGACCGGTCTGTTTCATTGTGATTACCCCGTGCCCGCAGGAACCTATGAAGTCCATCTGCTCCTCGCCGAAACAGCGAATCTTTTGGAGAACAGCCGACATGTGTGGATCTCAGTGAACGGAACGCCGGCGATCAGCAATCTCGACGTGGTGGACGACGCGGGAGGAGACGACATCGCAACGACACAGGTCCTGACTGATGTCAGGCCGCAAAAAGATGGCATGATCCATCTGGAATCCACGACTCCCGATTCGTTCGTGAACGCGATTGAGATCCTACCCGGAAACCCGCACAGTGGGCTGCCTGTTCGGATCAGCACCGGGCCCTCTTTGTACCGCGCGGCCGATGGGAACATGTGGATGCCGGACCGTTACTTCTCTGGAGGTCGCGTCAGCCATTCTACGGGTGACCTCTCAAGAGTCCAGGATGGCCATTTATACGAATGGCATCGCTACGGACATTTCCATTACAGCGTCCCGGTAGCCACGGGGGCTAAGTACACTCTGAAGCTTTATTTTCTGGAAGGGTGGTTCGGGGGCCAAGGTGGAGCCGTGGGCGGCGAAGGCAGCCGAGTATTTGACATTTCCTGCAACGGAAATATGCTGCAGAGAAACTTTGATATTTTTAAGGAAGCTGGCTCAGGTCCGTTGGTAAAGACATTCCCTCATATCGAACCCACCGCACAAGGCAAGATTGAGATTTATTTCACACCCGGAAAAAACTATCCGTCTGTCAGCTCGATCGAGATCATTCCGGAATAGCAAGAGTCATTGGTCTCAGGGCGCTCCTTCACGGCCTTGGTGGTGACGACACCGAGTTCGTGCGGACTTAAAAAGACCTGCCACTTCGTCGGCTTCTGCGCGGAGACCTCTCAGGCTGCCGACGAATCTTGCCGACTAATGGTCGTAACAGCATCGCCGGAGCATTTCTTGACCGTGGAAGGAGCAGCACGCCCACCAATGAAGCTCAAAAGCCTTCTCACGAAACTCGAGCATCTACGGATCGGCGCCTCCAGGGCAGTCATTACCCTGCCGGAAATGGCCCTTATCTTGTCAGCCGAGGCGCTACCATAAGAAATATCGATCAGCTTGCCATGCGCTTGTACGGTCCAATCTAAGTCGTGTTTGATGAAGTTATGCGACTCCGAAGCCTCGACTCCCAGACTCGTTCCATCTTCAAAAATAAAAGTCATCGCAGTTTCTTGCCTCGCATTCAAAAAGGTTGCCAGCTGATCTTGGGCGCATCCTCTACAACAACAACCAACAACTGAACTGGCCAGATTCGCTCAATCAACAGTAAAGATGATCCTGATCGGCATCAGGCTTCAGATTTTTCATCATTTCGAGCGCCTCCTGGTTTCCACGGCCTCTCCAGTCCCAACCAAAAGCACATCTATTTCACTGAGGAACAACCCGTGCTCTAGAACCCCTGGTATCGAATCAAGAGCAGATGCAAGTCGAGTTGAGTCGTAGCCTCTTTCAAATACAAGATCGAGAATAAAGTTATTCTGATCGGTACGGAACATTTCTCCGCTGGGCGTGGCGCGGTGTGACACGAGAGCGCCCATCGATTGCGCCGATTTTTCAGCCCACGCCAAAGCGAACGGCAAGACTTCGATCGGAATTTTGGCTTTCCCTATCCTGGGCACGACCTTGCTGGAATCGACGATCGCCACCATTACATCTGAGGCAGATGCGATGATCTTCTCGCGCATCAACGCCCCGCCCGCGCCTTTCACCGCGTTGAGATCGCCGTCAATCTCATCCGCGCCATCGATCGTGAGATCTAATCGAGAAAGATCGTCGAAAGGCAAAACAGGAATCCCGACTGATGCTGCCAGTTTCTCTGACGCATTGGACGAGGCAACGCCCGTGATCCGCAGGCCGGTCCGCACTCGCCTGCCCAGCTCAGCGATCGCGAAGGCGGCGGTACTGCCCGTGCCCAAGCCGATGATCATTCCATCGCGCGCCAAACCAGCGGCATGTTTTGCCACAAGTTCCTTCTCGCTATCAATTCCTGGCATTTGCTTTTTCCTTACGAGAGTTTCGAGAGTTTCGTTCGGGGATATGAACTCCCTTCGTTCGTTCTATCCCGCGTTCCAACAGCAGATGAATGGCCACAGGTACATAATAATAATGTTGCAATGAAAGACTTCAAACTTGGTCCGGCGCGCGATCAATCTGCGATCTTACTGAATTGGGACGAATCACGCTTCGTATCGTTTGGGAGCAGATGTTGTTGTCACAACGACAGGGAAGGCATCACCGCCGGCG
>Ga0207074_1052_pt1 | contig 19009 bp, 19 predicted proteins | sample Alteio_BWMinHeat_66_FD_153567 | JGI IMG/M metagenome (GOLD analysis project Ga0207074, IMG submission 153567) | Enriched cells from forest soil in Barre Woods Harvard Forest LTER site, Petersham, Massachusetts, United States -... | ecosystem: Environmental > Terrestrial > Soil > Temperate forest >...
AGGGTTGTGGTCAGGGATCTGAAAAAATGGACAAAACTTGCTATTGAAAAACCTTTTGGGCGTGATTTACAAACAGCACGTGAACTTGATAAAAAACTTGCAAATATCTTTGAGGAGGATCAAATCTATAGAGTAGATCATTATTTGGGAAAAGAGACGGTTCAGAACATGATAGCATTCCGATTTGCAAATAGCATTTTTGAGCCTGTTTGGAGAAATGAATACATAGATCATGTTCAGATTACTTGGGTTCAGGATGAAGGAGTCGAGCAGCATGGAAAATTTTTTGATGGGGTTGGTATGCTTAGGGATGTTGGGCAAAATCACCTATTGCAGCTTCTTGCAACTGTAGCAATGGAGCAACCAAGTAGCTTTTCAAGAGAGGGAGTTCGTGATGCGCGTGCAAATGCAATAAAGGCAATAAGATTTATGGATCCTGAGGGGATATCTAAATTTGTAGTCCGTGGGCAATATGCTGGATATACTGATGAAAAAAATGTTGAAAAAAAATCAAAAACTGAAACATTTGTTGCGATGAAATTATACGTTGATACGAAAAGGCTTTCTGAGGTTCCATTTTATTTACGTTTCGGCAAGAAATTGAAAGAGGAGCATATGGATATAAAGATTATTTTTAAGCAGACATGCCATTTGCTATTTAAAGAATACGGATGTCCCGAGGTTGGTAATGTTCTGACTATCCGAATACAGCCAAATGAAGGAATTGGTATAAAGATAATAGTCAAAAAGCCAGGTCAAAAAGTAAATTTGAGTACGGTTGATATGAAGTTTACCTATGCTGAGGAGTTTAAAGAAGGAATAAGAGATGCATATGAAAAATTACTTCTTGATATCCTACAAGGCGATCAAATGCTTTTTAATCGCTCAGATGAGCTGGATAGTTCCTGGCAGCTTATTTCAAATATCTTAAAGGGTTTTGAGAGTGAGAAAATACCTCTTTTTAAATATGATCCAGGTACATGGGGTCCTATCGCAGCAAATGAGCTTATTGAGAAAGATGGTAGAAAATGGTTATAATTAAAATATGCAAATCGCAATTTTAGGTCTTGGGAAAATGGGCAGGTTGATTGCTGAAAAGCTTCTGACTGATGGGCATGAAGTTATTGTTTGGAATCGATCAAAAGAACCTCTTGATGCAATCAGGATAGAACAAGCAGAGTTTGTTGTAAATCAAAAACTGACTATCATTCATGCAATTGAAGAGTTACAAAACTTTTTAAGAAAACCTCGAGTTATCTGGTCGATGCTACCCTCAGGTGAGCCAACAGAAAGTATTCTTCTTCAAGTGAATCAGTTTGTTGAGGCTTCAGATATTATAATTGATGGAGGAAATTCAAATTTTAAGGATACACAAAGGCGTTTTGATGAATACGGGCAAAAAGGAGTAAAGTTTTTGGGCATTGGTGTTACAGGAGGCGTACACGCACTTGAGAACGGGTGCTGCATGATGGTTGGTGGTAATGCGGACTCATTTCAATACATAGTGCCAATACTTGATTCCTTAAGTAAGCCAAATGGTGCCTATACCTATTTTGGTACTGGAGGTGCCGGTCATTTTGTGAAAATGGTCCATAACGGAATAGAGTATGGTATGGTTCAGGCAATTGCTGAGGGTATGGGAGTTTTGAGTAAATCAGATTACCAACTTGATCTTTCTGAATGTGCAAATACCTGGCAAGATGGTAGTATAATATCAAGCTTTCTCTTGGATATGACAATTGATGCATTAACTAAAGACCCAACTCTCACTAATTCAAATGGGATTATAGGATCAACAGGTGAGGGTAAATGGACAGTTGAGCAAGCAAAAGCTACAAATGTACCGACTCCTGTTATTGAGCAATCGGTAGAATTTCGTAATCGTTCTCAATACGATAAGGCAATTCAGGATACTTTTGTTGCTAAAATTGTTCAAGCAATGCGGTTTGAATGGAGGGGGGATGAGTCTAAAAACGAGGAACCACAGCAACAGTAATATATGCATTTAAATTACTCTCAGGTATTTTCTGCTAGTCATCAAAAATGAAATACTCAAAGTTATTCGGAAAAACAATTAAAAATGTTCCAAAAGATGCAACTCTTGCATCGCATAAACTCTTGCATCAAGCAGGGTTTATCAGAGAAAGTACAGCTGGAAGATACTATCTTCTTCCTCTTGGGCAAATAGTTCAACAAAAAATAATAAAAATTGTAAAAGAAGAAATGGATCGCTCGGGAGCTCAGGAAATTGTTGCCCCAATTCTTCATCCACTTTATCTTTGGCAGGAGACTAATAGAGATAAGGCAACGGGTTTTGGCCTTATTACGATAAAAGATCGACATGGAATGGAATTTGTAATGGGCGGAACTGCTGAAGAAATGATAGTAGATTTAGTCCGAAAATTTCAGATAAGTTATAAGGATTTGCCATTTCATTTATATCAATTTTCAGCAAAATTCAGAGACGAACTTAGATCCCGTGGTGGTCTTTTAAGAGTCCGTGAATTTATCATGAAAGATGGTTATTCATTTCATAAAGACGAGGAAGATTTCAAGAAAGAATATGCAAACATGACTAAAACCTACACCAAGATATTTAAGAGACTTGGGCTTGAGACATTTATTGTAGAAGCAGATAATGGAGACATTGGTGGAGATTACGCCCACGAATTTCAGGTAAAAGCATCAGCAGGGGAGGATACAATTTATTATGTTCCATCTAAAAAATTATTTTTTAACAAAGAAATTGCGCCAACTAGTGCTCCAAAATTTAATCAATTAGAAGAGTATGTCCTTCCCTTAGAAGAAGTTGAAGGGAAAGGGCTAATTGGCGTTGATGAATTGTCTAAATTTCTAAATATTCCAGTTGAGAAAACCACAAAAACAATTCTTTTTGAGACAGACAAGAAAGAAGTAATTGCTGCCGCAGTTAGGGGTGAATATAATGTCGATGAAGCCAAGCTTAAGCGAATAATTGGGTGCCAGAGTCTTAAGCTTTTGGATCCTGCAAAGATTAAAAAATTAACAGGCGCAGAAGTCGGATATGCAGGGTTATTAAATCTTCCACATAATATAAAAGTTTTTCTTGATGATTCAATGAAGGGCAGGATAAATTTTGAATGTGGTGCAAATAAGACAAATTATCATACTATTAATGTTAATTTTGGACGAGATTTACCAGAGCCTGATAAATTTTATGATTTTAAAGAGACTAAACCTGGAGATTTTTACCCTGGGACAAATGAAAAATATGAAACTTTCAGGGGGATTGAAGTCGGAAATATTTTTCAACTAGGATACCACTATACAAAAAAAATGAAAGGAGCAACATTTATTGATCAAGATGGTTCAGAAAAACCATATTATATGGGATGCTACGGAATCGGTATTGGAAGAACGCTATCAGCAATTGTTGAAATACATCATGACGATTTCGGTATTACATGGCCTGAATCTATTTCCCCATTTGCTGTTCATTTAATTTCAATTAAAAACAATAAAAAGGCTGAGGAGGTTTATAAAAAACTAGATGAGAGTGGGATAGAAGTTTTGTACGATGATAGGGAGGATGTATCAGCTGGTGGTAAGTTTGCAGACTTTGATTTAATCGGTATTCCTGTACGCCTTGTTGTTAGTGAAAAAACTGATGATAAAATTGAGTGGAAAGATAGAAAAAATAAGAATTCAGAGCTTTTAAGTTTTGATCAAGTCACTGCGCGGTTGAAGAAAATTTAGAGAGAACAATTTCTACTAGAAGGGGAGTTTGACATTTAAGATTTTGACCCAGAAAAAAATATAGACAAGAAAAAATACTGCTGCACCTAAAAAATAAAATACTTTAATTAAACTTGAGTGAGCATGCGGTTTGACTGGTTGATTAAAAGTATTGGGAGTAGGTGGATTTTGAGATATTGTAACTGTTTCTGGATGAGGTTCTTGAGAATATGGATTTTGTGCTGCAGATTGTGTGTTTAATGCCTCAGCTTGGGTATCAATAGGCGGATTATTTATGATTGGTTGGGGCTCTACTTGTTTGTTAGATTGATCTAAACCTGAATCAGCAGGTGTTTGAACTGGAGTAGGTGTTGATGTACTCATTACCCTCTCATAAGTTTCTCGCAACTTGGGATCAAGATTAGAAAGTGAACTAGGATCCATAATATTTTCTAATATTATCATCGATCATCTTGAACATCTTGTCAAGTATTTTTGTAATAATTTTATCAGCAAAAATCTCAATTAGGATGTTTTGGAATTCTTAAGGAGCGTGTTATACTTTGCATATGAAAATAATAGTAACTCATATGTCTCCTGACTGGGATGCAATTGGCTCTGTATGGCTTATAAAGAAGTTTTTGCCAGGGTGGATGGAAGCTGAAGTCAAATTTGTTCCCGCCGGACAAAGACTTAGTAATAAGAAGCCCTCAAGCACTACAACAAAAGATCCGATTGAAATTATCGGAGATGATGAAGTAATACATGTTGATACAGGACTTACCCCTCTTGATCATCATCAAACACATGATGTTAATATTTCTGCCTCATCTCTAGCTTGGGATTATGTAAGATTGGAAATTTTAAAAGCAGGAGACAGCTTAACTAAAGAGCATATAGAGGCAGTTTCACGGATAGTTAAAATAATTGTGGATACGGACCATTTTAAAGAAGTTTTTTGGAAGGATGCAAAATTAGACTATCATGAGTTTTCATTGCTGGGTTTATTGGAAGGATTCAAGCTTGAGAAGCCAGGGAAAGATAGTGAGTATATTAAATTTGGAATTGAATGTTTAAATGCCTTGATTCATACATTCGAGAACAGAATTTGGGCTGAGAAAGAAATTAAGCAAAAAGGTGTGGAATTTAAAACTCGGCATGGGTTAGGGATGGGTTTTGAAACTTTGAACGATACGGTTTTAAAGCTCGCTCAAAAAATGGGATATGTATTAGTAGTTAGAAAAGATCCGCGAAAAGGTTATGTGAGGATTAAAGCATTACCATCAACAGAAGGTGAGCGTGGACTTGATTTAACTCTTGCCTACGAACAGCTTAGAAAAATAGATCCTGATGCCACATGGTTTCTGCATATCTCAAAAAAAATGCTTCTTAACGGAACTCCTAAAAATCCAAAAATGCGACCAACAAAATTAAGCCTGGGTGATATTATTAAGGTTCTTGAGAAGCTTTAAATATTTTTTTATTGATGCTATGAATTGTATTTTCTGTAAAATTGCTAACAAAGAAATTCCTAAAGAATTTATATATGAAGATGAGGATATAATGGTTTTCCCGGATATAAACCCTAGCGCACCGGTTCATATTCTTATTGTTCCTAAAAAACATGTTCCAGAGATGATTGCGGTTGATGATCCAATACTTTTCCAAAAAATTTTCCAGGTCGTCCAAAAAATGATAAAAACAACCGGATTAACTGGCAAACCGCATAGAATTGGTATAAATGGAGGAGGTTTACAGGATATCGATCATCTTCATGTCCACCTCATTGGTCAAATGTCTAGAAAAGCAGAATTATAATCAACCAACTGTAATTAGTAAATAAGGGTTTACACTAGCTTTATTTTGGAGTAGAATAAGTATACTAAAAAATTAATTTTTAGCTTTAAAGGAGGTGTTTTATGGTACATGTTAAAAAAATGCCTGGACAGTCAGATGATCAGGTTATTAGGAATTTTTCAAAAAAGGTTATGGATGCAGGAATTATCCAGGAAGCAAAACGGAGAAAGTTTTATCTTAAGCCGTCTCTTGCTAAAAAACTTAAGAAAAAAATGAAACAAGAGGAAGCAGCAAGGGTAAAGCTTTTCTAATGGAAAATATAAATGTCTTAATCTATGTTGAAAGTAGATACAAAGTTAGCAGGAAAAAAATAAAATCTGCAATTTACCAAGTTTGTGAAGAAAATGGCATAAAAAGCAAAGTTGAGGTTTCTGTTGCGATTGTAGGAGATCGTAAGATGAAAAAGTTAAATAAACAATATCGAGACAAAGATCAGACAACAAATGTGCTTTCTTTCCCGCTTGCTGAGGGCAAATCATCACAACTGCCATCTGAGATTACGCGACTTGGAGACATTGTAATATCATATCCTGAGGTTATAAGAGAAGCGGCAAAGGAGGAAGTATTGGTTGATGAACGGGTTGAGGAGCTAGTAAGACACGGAATGCTGCACCTACTCGGCTTACACCACGAGTAAATTCTCTATGGTTTTTTATAGAAAATACAGACCGCAAAAAATTGACGATCTTGATAGTCAAGCAGTTCGAGAAACTTTAGTTTCCGTCCTGAATCAGGATGTGCCCCATGCGTTTCTTTTTACAGGTCCTAAGGGGCTTGGAAAAACTTCATCAGCAAGAATTATTGCAAAGGTTGTGAATTGTACAGAATCAGTTAAAAAACGAAAAGATGGTTTTGAGCCATGTGATAATTGTGAGCAATGTATATCGATTGCAAACGGTACAAACATGGATATTTTGGAGATTGATGCTGCTAGTAATCGTGGAATTGATGAAATTCGTGATCTAAAAGAAAAAATCCGTCTTGCTCCGATGAGTGCTAGTAAAAAAGTATATATTATTGACGAGGTGCACATGCTTACAACCGAGGCATTTAACGCGCTATTAAAAACACTTGAGGAGCCACCAGATCATGCAATGTTTATACTTTGCACAACAGAGCCACAGAAAGTTCCGGCAACAATTATTTCACGATGTTTCCACATAGCTTTTAAAAAAGCAACTGATGAAGAGCTCGTTAGGGCTTTTTCAAGAATTGTAAAAGGCGAGAAAATCGCAATAGACAAAAAAGCATTATCGTATATCGCAAGTCTTTCAGATGGTAGTTTTCGAGACGGAACTAAAATTTTAGAAGAGGCAACTTTTTTCTCACAAGGAGAGGAAATTACACAAAAATTAATTGAGGAAAAATACAATACAACAAATGTCGCAAGTTTCATAGAAGAAATGATGCAATGCCTAAATAATAAAGATACAAAAAAAGCTTTTAAACTCATATCAGAGCTAGGAAAACAGGGGATAGACATGAAATATTTTTTACAATCATTGATTGAGAATCTACACAGAGAGCTTATTTCGCAGCTTGAGAGTCATGGATCGGAATATTTAAATTTGGATATAAATGAAATTAAAAACTTGTTTGTACTCCTCTCAAAAGCTTATCAAGAAGTAAAATATGCAGTTCTTCCTCAACTTCCACTGGAGCTGGCAATAATTGAATGGGGTGAGAATAAGTATGAAGAGGTAAAAACATTTAATATAGATAAAGAAGAAAAAATTTCTGTTTCATCACTTAGAAAACAAATTGGAGACATTAAAAAGATTAAAGCAATCTATGGTAATGGAGAAAAGGTGCAATCAAATAAGGATGAAACCCCAAAAGAAACGGAACGTGCGGTTTCTTCGCTACTTCATGCGTCTAATCATGTCACTGACGAATGGCTTAATACGCTTTGGAAAAATATTATTTTTGAAATGAAGAGCTATAATCACACAATTGCCGGAGTTTTACGAGGCTGTAGAATAGGAAGCTATGATAAGAAAAAATTAGTTATTGAAACAGGATATAAGTTTCATAAAGAAAGGCTTGATGATTTAAGTACGAAAACAGAACTTGCAAGAATTTGTAAAATGCTTATTGGAAAAAATGTAGCAGTTGAGGTAGAATTAAAGGGGAGGTGATATTTATGAATAATCCATTCGGACAAATTGGAGAATTAAAAAAGATGCGGGATCAAGCAATGGCTATCCAGAAACAGCTTAAAATGGAGGAGGTTGAGATTAATAAACACGGAGTATATATACGAATTTCAGGTGATCAGGAAATTCGCGAAATAAAAACCAACGGTAAATCAGACGATGATATAAGAGGCGCTGTGAATGAAGCAGTTAAAAAATCACAGGAGGTTGCAGCAAAAAAACTGCAAAGTATGTCCGGGGGTATGGGAGGACTTGGAGGCTTGTTGGGAGGAAGATGAAAGAAGATTTTATTCTATTAACTGGGCGATCTAACCCTAAGCTGGCACGCGAAATTGCAAAATTACTTAAAAAAGAGGTTCATGAACCAATTAGTATTTTTTCTGATGGTGAAATACGAGTGCGTATACCAGCAAATATGCGAAATACCCACGTTTTCATCATTCAGCCAACAGCTCCGTTAGTTAATGATAGCATAATGGAACTTTTGTTTATGATTGATGCTGCTAAAAGATCCTCAGCTTCAAATATTTCAGCAATTATTCCATATTTTGGCTATTCCAGACAGGATAGAAAAGAAATGCCAAGAGTTCCAATTAGCTCATCAGTTATTGCAAATATGATCTCAAATTCCGGTGCCACACAAATTCTCACAGTTGATATTCATTCTCAACAGCAACAGGGTTTTGTTCATATTCCTTGGGATAATCTATATGGAAGTTATGCATTAATCCCAGAAATTAAATCTCAAAAAATTGACAATTTAATCGTAGCATCACCTGATAAAGGGGGACTAATTCAAGCTACAGGTTATGCTAAGTTACTTGGAGCACAAGGCGTTGCTCTTGTTTTTAAAGAGAGGGATGTTGAGTTAAATAATAAGTCAGAAGTTCTAGATATGATAGGGGATGTAAAAGGGAAAAATGTTTTAATTGTTGATGATATTCTTGATACTGGAGGAACGATTATGAATGCTGCAATTTTCTTAAAAAGTCAGGGTGCAAAAAGTGTCAGATTAGCTTTAACTCACGGTTTATTTTCAGGAAACGCCCTTGATAAAATTAAAGATTCTGCAGTTGATAAGATTTTTATTACTGATTCTATTAATCAAAAACCAGAAGTATTAAAAAATAAAAAAATAAGAATTGTATCTATTTCACAACTTTTAGCAAAAGCAATTGAGCGCATCCTAAGCGGTGAGTCAATGAGTAAGGATTTAATTCTGTAAGGATTTAGCCAGATTCCGCATCAATTTTGTTTATTGTTAAGAGAGATTGTTTACTAGTACAATAAGAACACATGAAAATTTTTAGTGGGAGCAGCAACAAGCCACTTTCTGAAAAAATCGCAAAGCATTTAGGATTAAAACTTTCCACAATTGAACTGCATGTTTTTCCAGATGGTGAGAGAAGAATTAAGCTAAATGATACCGTAGTTGATGAGAACACAGTAGTTATTCAACCTACGGCAACACCCGTTGACCAAAATTATATAGAGCTGTTTTTCATAATTGATGCACTAAGGAGATCTGGTGCAAGAAGTGTTTGCGTTGTGGTTCCGTATCTTGGTTATCAAAGACAAGACCATATTTTCCGCGATGGTGAGAGTGTTTCGCTTCAGGTTATGATAAAGCTTCTTGAGTCGATGCACATTGATAAAATAATTGCAGTTGACCTTCATAGTATAAAGATTCCTGAATTTTTTCATATTCCTCTTGTTCATTTATCCGCATTATCCATATTCTCAGATACAATAAAAAGTTTATTTTCTGGGTTTGTTAATGATTCTGTTCTAGTATCACCCGATATGGGGGGACTTCGTAGGATCAGTGAGGCTTCAGAACTTCTCTCAGGTCTGCCTTGGATATCAACTGTAAAAGATCGAGACTTGGACACAGGCAAGATAGTAATTAATAAGATTGAGGGTGATCCATCAAAGATTAAAAAAAGAGCATTTATTATTGATGATATGATATCAAGCGGTGGCACAACGATTCAATCAGCAGAATTACTTAGAAGAAACGGAGTTGAGGAAATTTATGTTTTTGTAACACATGCGATTTTTTCAGAAGACGCACCAGCGCAATTACAGAAATCAATTATTAACAAAGTATTTGTAACAGATTCTGTTTTTATTCCAAAAGAGAAACATTTTGAGAAACTTGAAATTTTGTCAATTGCTCAGATGGTTTCAGAAAAATTATGAGGATTCCAAAAGCGATTAACAATGCAATAGAGAGTTTTGAACGTTTACCAGGCGTTGGTCCCAAAACAGCCCAAAGATTAGCATTCTATCTTTTGCATGTTCCACAAGGTGAGTTAGATAGATTCTCACAATCAGTCCAAAATCTAAAAAGAGATACTGTAATTTGTTCAATTTGTTTTTCGGTTGATGATACAAATCCGTGTAATATTTGCTCATCAGACAGAATTAAAGAGTCAATTTGCGTTGTGGAGCAGCCGCTTGATCTACTTGCTTTTGAAAAAAGTGGGAAATATAAAGGGCTTTATCATGTGCTGCATGGCAAAATTGATCCATTAAATAATATCGGGCCTGATGAGATTTATATTAAGCAGCTTCTTGACAGAATTGAGAGTCAGGAGTCATTAGTAAAAGAAGTTATACTAGCAACCAATCCTACTATGGAAGGGGAGGCAACTGCTATGTACATAGCAAAACTTCTAAAGACTCAGGAGCCCACTCTTAGAGTGACACGAATTGGACGAGGACTACCAACAGGATCTGATATTGAATATGCCGACTCAACAACACTTGATCAAGCAATGACAGGAAGACAAGAATATTGATATAATATTTTTATGCCCATTAAATCATTAATTAGCTCAGAGGAGACAAGTTTTGAACAGGGGAATCCTGTTAATAAAACCGTAAAAGCAGTAAGTGATCAAACAACAAAACAAGTAAAAAATTTAACAAACGATATTGTTTCCCAGCTTTATGGAACGAGTGATAAATCAGCAAATAGTCTCCCAACTGATAAGAATCAACAAGCAAGTACTCAGGTAAAACCTCCGGTGCAGCAGGGGTCTGCGAACACTCAGTTTCCCGGAATTCAGTCGCCACAAGAAATGATTCAGTACCATAATCTCCAACAGCAACTTAAGGGAGAGGGGAAAAGCGACAAAGAGGTAAAACAGACACTGACGCACACGCAAAACTATTTTCGCCCCAATATAGGCACATTAGAGGACACGGTTGCACGAGAGAGAAGAAAACATGCTCAGTTAGCAGAAGAAATAAAAAAACAGAATATGGAAGAAGAACAAAAAAAACAGCAAATGGAAACAGACAAAAATAACGAAATAATTCGCCCAGTTGCAAAAGGTAGAAACAGAATGGGAGGATCCAAAAAAGCTAATATGGGGCTTAAAATGAGTCAGATGAAGACAGAGACTTTCCGTGGTTCAAGCGGCTAGTTATTGAAATTTTACGTAATATTTTAATCCTCCCCCTTTGAATTTTACCCAACTCAAGCTATAATGAGCGTATGCTAAAGCTTTATAACTCCCTAACGCGAAAAGTTGAAATTTTTAAACCAATGGTAAAAGAAAAAGTGGGAATGTATACTTGTGGTCCAACTGTATATAGTTTTGCTCATATTGGAAATCTTCGGACATACACAACTGCAGATTTGTTAGTCAGAGCACTTAAGTACAATGGGTTTGATGTTAAGCATGTGATGAATCTAACAGACGTTGGGCATCTCACAGGGGATAATTTAGGTGATTCTGATTCAGGTGAGGATAGAATAGAAAAAGCAGCAAAGAAAGAAGGAAAGACTGCCTGGGACATTGCAGAGTTTTATACAAAAGCATTTATTAAAGATTTTGAATTACTTAATCTTTTAAAACCTGAGCTTTTTGCCAAAGCAACAGATCATATTAAAGATCAGATTGATTTGATTCAGCGGCTTGAGAAGAAAGGATTTGCATATATCATAAATGATGGTGTTTATTTCGACACTTCAAGATTTAAAAATTATGGGCAGATGTCAGATCTTGATCAGATAAAAGAAGGTGCCAGAACTGAAATTAATGAGGAAAAGAGAAATCCTCGCGATTTTGCTCTGTGGAAATTTTCTAAAGATTCTGAAAAAAGACATATGGAATGGCCTTCTCCTTGGGGCCGTGGATTCCCAGGATGGCATATTGAATGTTCAGCAATGAGCATGAAGTATTTGGGTGAAAGTTTTGATATTCATCTCGGGGGGATCGATCTTAAACAAACACACCATCCAAATGAAATTGCGCAATCAGAAGCAGCAACGGGTAAGAAATTTGTTAATTATTGGGTGCATTCAGAATTTATGTTAGTTCAAGGAGAAAAGATGAGCAAGAGTCTTGGAAATAATTACAGACTTTATGATCTTGAAAAAAGCGGATACGAACCAACAAGCCTTCGCTATCTGTATCTACAGACACATTATCGTCATGAGATGAATTTTACTTTCCCAGCTTTAGATGGGGCAGAGAATGCGTTAAAAAAATTACTTCAGGAAATAACTTTGTGGGATGAGCCGGCCGGGCATTGTCCTGAATTTGAGGAAAAGTTTCTTGAGGCAGTTAATGATGATCTAAACATGCCGCAAGCTCTAGCTATAATGTGGGAATTAGTTAAATCAGATAAACCTAATTCTGCAAAAGTGAAAAGCCTTTTTAAGATGGATCAAGTATTAGGTTTAGGGCTTGAGGAGAAAAGTTTAATGATAAAAAGGAAGCAATATATTGTTCCTGAAAATATAATGGAGATGTTAAAAGAGAGGGAAAATTTGAGACGTGAGAAACGCTACAATTTAGCAGATCAAATGAGATCAAAAATTGAAAAATTGGGTTATGTAATTGAGGACAGTAAAGCTGGTGCAAAGGTTAGAAAATCTAGCTAATTCTTATCGATCCAGCTTAAAAATATTTGTTTAATTTCCATTAATTGAGAAAGTTTCCTGAAAGTGTGCGGAGCAGTCTTTATTAAATGAATTTCTTTTTTCCCCGGTAATTTATCAAAAAGCAGTTTTTGATGATTATATGGAGTGCTAAAATCATTCTCACCAACTATCATGAGAACAGGCATTGTAAGTTTGTTGGCATCTGGCAATACGTCGTATTTTAATCGATCTTCCATATGAGACCATTTCAATTTTTTGATTAGACCAGGTTTTGACTCACTTAGTTCTTCCTTCCAACCTGATTCTTTCCAATTTTTCCAAGTATTTATATACTCTGGAGTCTCAAGGCTCAATTTACCGGAAATTACAGTTGAAATTGGCGCTAAACCTTTAATTTCCGAAGGGTGCTTCTGTGCATACAGGATGACTGAAAGACCACCCAAACTATGACCTACAAGAAAAAATGGTTCCTGATACCAAGATTGTAATTTGGCCCATTTAATTAGATCTTCTAAGTCCTCGTAGTAGTTAGTTACAGTTGCATTCTCATACTTACCATCGCTTTCACCAAATGTATTAGTTGTATCAAACCTTACAACGCTAAAATTTCGATCTTTAAAACTCTTGGCAAATGTTGAAATATGCGTCTCCTCCTTATTACCACCAAGTCCATGCATCACAATTGCTAAGCCTTTTGGGTTCTTAGGGTTTTCAAGTAAAACTACGATATTTTCTCCTTTTCTATTTTGAATTTTTAATTTTTTCATGTAAATAGTATACCAAAAGTATTTATAGGGTTGGCAATAGAGTAGGCGATGGTTGATGAGTAGTTGGTTGGGTAATAGGAGTTGGTGCTAAAGTTGATGTCGGAGTAAAAATTGGCGTTTGAGTTGGAGAGGTGGAAACAATCGGTGTAGGACTTAGAGTCAATGGTTCGCTTGGTTTATTAGTTGGAGTTGGAGACAGAGATGGCATAAAGGAAATTGTAGGTGTTGGTTGGAAACAAGACTGAGGTTGTGTTCCGGCAATAAAGTATTCTGTGTAAGTTTGTTTGTTGAGACAAAGAGTCTGATTTACCACCCCTAAGGGTTGCTGAAAAGTTTCAAGCGGAGTATTGCTCAAAAAATTATCCATAAGTAATCTCCAGATGGGTGCTGCACCCAAGGATCCGGCTATATTATCCATCGGCGTATTATCATTGTTTCCAACCCAAACTCCAACAACCAAACTCGGGGTGTAACCAATTGTAAGAGCATCGCGAAAATTATCAGTAGTTCCTGTTTTAACAGCAGCGGTTCGCGATATTGTCAATGCTCCTCCGAATTCCTCAGCCCTGGCCCGATTGTCAGAAAGAATATTAGAAATAAGAAACGTAGTGTTCTGACTAACAACTGATTGAGATTGTTGGGATTTGCTAAAACTTAAGAAATTTAAGATTAATGTTAGGATGTTTGGTGAGTCAACAGACTTTCCATATTTATCTTTTATTTCAAGGATTGATTTAGGCTCATTTATGGCACCGTTGTTAGCGAAAGTAGCGTAAGCATTTGTTAGATCCAGAAGCTTTACCTCCCCACTCCCGAGAACAAGTGATAATCCATACTGCGAAGCGCTTGTTCCAAGAGTTGTTATGCCAAATTTCTTTGCTATATTCAGTCCTTCTTGTACTCCTACTTTTTCCATAACTTCAACTGCAGGAATATTAAGAGAGTTAGCTAAAGCTCGTCTAACACTAACTGGGCCACGGAATCTCTTATCAAAGTCAAGGGGTTTGTAATTGCCTGGGAAAGTTGTTACTACGTCTTGTAAAATTGTTGCGGGTGTTATTAGTTTTTTCTCAAGGGCATCTGCATAAATTATTGGTTTAAATGACGATCCAGGTTGCCTTGGGATTATGCTCATATTAGTTTGACCGAATTTTGCATCGTTCCAGTCATAGCTGCCAACCATTGTTAAAATTTCACCTGTTTTGGGATCCATTACAACTGCTGCACCATTACTTGCATTATTTCTCTTAAGGTATATAACTTGATTTCTGACAACAGTTTGTGCATATTTTTGATAATCTTCATTTAGTGTTGTTCTAACCTGAAAACCATCTCTAATAACACGCTCCTCGCCATATTTTGCTATTAACTGATCTCTAACAAAAAGTGCGAAATGTGGTGCAAGTGTATTGGATTCTTGTTTTTTTGCAGGATTATATACAGGTTTTTCATTTTCAGCTGCTGTAACTTGCTCAGAAGTGATATCTTTATCTTTCAGCATTTGCATAAGAATAATATCGCGTTTGTTAATTGCTCTTTGCGGGTCATTTGATAAAGGGGAAAGTGCTGATGGTGCAGGAAGAAGTCCAATAAGAAGCGTAGACTCGGAAAGATCAAGATTTTGTGCATGTTTACCAAAATATGCCTCAGACGCATTTTCAATACCAAAGGCCCCCTCACCGAAATATACTGAGTTGAGATACATTTCCAAAATATCGTTTTTGCTAAATCTTCTATTAAGTTCCGATGCCAGCACAAGCTCCTGATATTTCCTTAGAAAATTTTTGGATGAACTGAGAAATGCATTTTTAGCGAGTTCCTGAGTAATTGTTGATCCTCCTTCGGTAAGTTTGCCTGTAAAAATATCTGTAAAAAGAGCTCTGCCAATTCCGCGGATTGAAAAACCAGGATTTGTATAAAAATTTTTATCCTCAGATGAGATAACTGCCTGTTGTATAGAAATTGGAATATTGGAGAGTGAGACGTATTGGATTTCTTTAGGTTGGTAAAATGTGAAAAACGGCTGACCGTTTCTTGTAAGGAGAATGAGCCCTGTTTTTCCCCGATTCATAATACTTTCCTTGTCTTTCAAATCTCCTGCAAAGTAGAGATAGGTTATTGGTGGAACAAGGAGAATGAAGATAATTATAATAAGACCGGTATATAAAAAAAACTTACGCTTATGTCGTTTAAAAAAATTTTGTAGATACGTTTTGGTATGGAAATATTTTTGCTTAAAATTGATCCACATTTTATAGAAACTAACTTTTGTATATTTTAACACAATACCTGCTACAATTATTTTATATGGATGATATGAAGAATAAATCTGATGAATATTGGAAATCCAAATTAACGCCTGAACAGTATCATATTATGCGTGAGAAGGGGACTGAGGCGCCTTTTACAGGTAAGTACTATGATAATCACAGAAGCGGTATGTATGAATGTGCTGCCTGTGGGCATAAACTTTTCTCATCCGATACAAAATTTGACAGTGGTACGGGATGGCCAAGTTTTGATAAGCCTGTAAATTTAGAAAACGTAGAGCTCCTTGAGGATAAAAGCATGCTCATGAACAGAACTGAAGTTATTTGCAAAAATTGCGGGTCACATCTAGGACATGTTTTTAATGATGGGCCTAAAGAAACAACAGGTTTAAGATACTGTATAAATTCCTGTGCTCTTAAATTTAAGCCTGAGGAACAGAAAAAAGAATAATTTTTTCAATTTTTGCCTAACTTATTCTTCATTATGTCCCAAAGATCTGAATAGTCTTTATCATACCCAAGTGTCCAAATGGCAACACCCAAGAGATTCTGCTTTTTGGCAAAGTCGTATTTTATCTCAATTGATTTGTTATTTTCAAACCATACATGGTGATCTACGCCTGTTTTTTTATCGGTATACCAACACCATGGTTGTAGTGCATAATCATCGAACTGGCATTGTGTTGGCAGCAAGTCTTTATCTGTTCTTGCTCTTGCATATGAAATTACTGCAGCATAGTTATTTGGATTACTAATAGGTAAAGTTTTGCTTTGTATTTTTGCTCCATTAACAACAGCCCAGTCCCAGCCGTAATACGGAATTCCCATAATAATTTTATTCCTGGGAATGTACTTTAAGTAATCTTGATAAGTTGTTGTAATATCAAAAAAATACTTATTTTCCAAAAACCCGTTAATTGGCGCAGTTGGTCCTGCTATATCAGATGTGAGTCCATAATAATCATAAGACATGCCTATGAATTTATCATAAAAATTAAGAAGTTTTGGAAAATCAAAAATGTCCTTCTCGCGGGCTGATAGTGGCATGATACTTACCGATAATTGAATATTTGGATCTTGTTTTTTAAGACTCGTTACTAGGTTTTTACTAAAATTTGTAAATTCGTTCCGATATTTATCATCAGCTTTCCCACTGTACTCAAAATCAATATTTATCCCGTTCAAATGTCGGGATTTAACTTGATCTATAATATTGGCAATCAGTCTTGCTTGTGCATCTTTATTGTCAAGTATGTTTCTAATTATTGAGTTTTTTTGTGAGACAATACTTAGCGAAAAGTCACAGCCCATGATTTGAGCTTGAGCGATTAAATCCTTAATTATTTGGCTATTCCAGGTGTACCACCCAGGATCTGTTTGATTATTTACAACCTTTAAAAATTGCCCATCGTTATCAACAACCAAACCGAAATAATTAAGCTCAGTTAGAGAATCAAGGAGAATATATTTTGAATTAGACACCTGCCAATATGGTAAAAAACCGATTGATTCTTTTTTAAGCAATAGGTGAGGATTAAGGAAATGATTAATCATATACGAAGCAGATTTTAAAGGACTTGCTGTGGGATAGGTGAGTGCAAGATAAAGCCAGAGTCCTAAAAAGGTAAGAATTACAAGCAGGAGGGTATAAGTTCTCTTCATGTGTTAGGTAATTATAGAGGAAAAACTTTAAATTTAAAATTCGCTTTGCCTTTTTAGGTTTTTCTATGCTACTCTTTATATATGCCAAGAGATTATGACGTAATAACAATCGGAGAAACAACAATCGATGCATTCATGAAGATTCATGACACAAATAGAAAAATACATCTAGATGCGACAAGCGGGGAGGTAAAATTTAGATTAGGGGATAAGATTAACGTTGAAAAATACGAGTTTTGTCTTGGTGGGAATGCTACTAATGTGGCAGTAGGATTAACGCGGTTGGGTTTAAAAACAACACTTTGTACAGAAATAGGAGATGATGAATTTTCAATTAAAATTAGAAATAATTTAGCGCGAGAAAACATAGAAAGACTTTTTGTAAAACAAACTAAGAATGCACCATCAAATTTTTCAGTAATTTTAAGCTTTAAGGATGATAGGACAATTTTTGTTGAAGACGTAGTAAGAGAGCATGATTTCAAGCTTGATGAGGCAAACGCAAAATATATTTATCTGACTAGCTTGGGAAAAGAATGGGAAGGTACATATAGAATGAGTCTTAAGTTTGCAATAGATAAAAATTGTAAAATTGCTTTTAATCCAGGACATTTGCAACTTGCGGACGATTTAGAGATCGTACATAAGGTTCTCCAAAAATCAGAAATTTTGTTTTTGAATAAAGAAGAGGGTGAGATGATTCTTTTAAATCATTATAAAAGAAAGATTGACAATTCTGAACATTATATAAAAAATCTTTGTGAAGAGCTTCAAAAACTTGGTCCTCATATAGTTGTTGTGACTAATGGTAAGCATGGATCAAGTGCGCTTGATGCGTCTGGAAAATTTTACACTCAGGATTTGTATCCTGGAAAAGTTGTTGAACGAACTGGTGCAGGAGATGCTTACGGATCAGGATTTTTGGCTGCAATAATACACGGGTTTAATATGGAGGCTGCAATGAAGTGGGGAGCAATAAATGCTGCATCAGTTGTTGGCCAAGTGGGAGCTGAGGCAGGTTTATTAACAAAAAGTCAGATGGATGAATCCTATAAATCCTGAGATTTTGAAACAAAACTGTCACTTTGTAACTGTGATTCATCTAATTCCCCAAGTGATGCTGCGTTGGCAAATCGCAACTGGTTATAAAAAAGATCTTGAATTTCTTTTTTAGCAGCTCGATTTGCTGCCCAAGCTTTTAGAACGGGATCTTGCAAAGCTCGGGAATAGGAGAACGTTATTCCCCATGGGTGTGGGCCTTTTTTGGCGATGCGGTTGAGATTAATAAATGCATCAGTGCTTGTTTGGCCACCGCTTAAAAATACTACACCACCTAAGCTAGATGGTACATGTTCATGGAGTACTTTTGCTGTTCGCATTGCAACATCATCATAATCTATTTCCGTTCCACTATTTTTTCCTGGAAGCACCATGCTTGTTTTGAGGATGGTTCCTGAAAGGTTTACGCGCATAGACTTGAGAGCTTGAAAAAGCGCATCATAAGTATGTATTATTACTTCCTCGCATTTCTGTATGCTGTGTGTGCCATCAAATAACACTTCTGGTTCAACTATAGGTACAACTCCGGCATCCTGTGCAATACGAGCATAACGAGAGAGAATAAAAGCGTTTGCTTCTATGCACTCATTTGTAGGAATTTTCTCACCAATTGTAATTACATCT
>Ga0207074_1053_pt1 | contig 18777 bp, 12 predicted proteins | sample Alteio_BWMinHeat_66_FD_153567 | JGI IMG/M metagenome (GOLD analysis project Ga0207074, IMG submission 153567) | Enriched cells from forest soil in Barre Woods Harvard Forest LTER site, Petersham, Massachusetts, United States -... | ecosystem: Environmental > Terrestrial > Soil > Temperate forest >...
CTATTAGTGCTTTCGTCTCTTATTTTGCCAGACTCAGACCAAGTGCCACTCACCTCTATCTTTATTGGCAGCGCATGGTTTGATTTGCAGTATGAGCAAAAAAGGGGACTGTTTTGATAATGCGGCTATGGAATGATTTCTTTTGTTAGTTAGTCTTACCATTATCAATCGTGCTGGAACGACAAAATCGGGTAAGGATCAATCTTTCGGCCGCTGTTCACAAAGGCAGCTTTATATTTATGACCTACTATGTATTAAAAAGAATATGCGTTAGAATAAAAAATGGTAACTAAGTAACACCATCTATCCTGAAATACCTAATTCAGCGGGACGTATTAAATGGCTAATGGAAAAACATTAAGACAACTCATCAAAGCCGGGGCTTCGGGTAGCCCGAACGAGTTCCGTCGAGCTTCCCAAGTTATTATTAACGAAGAACGTCAAAAACAACATCATATGTTGGCGAATGATCTTGAAAAAATCCTCTATGGAGATACTCTAGCCCCAATTCATACCGGTTTATCACATCTTCTCTCAGCCGTTCCTGTAGACAAAGAGAGAGGATTACCTCTATTAGATATCAAACAACCTCAAAGAGCCATAGAAGAAATTATTTTACCCCAAAAAAGTATAATGGCTATCGAAGAACTACTTGAAGAACATCGCCGACAAGATGTCTTACATACACATGGCATAAAGGCATCTGACAAAGTGATATTCTTTGGTCCCTCTGGATGTGGTAAAACACTTGCAGCAGAGATCATAGCCTATGAATTGGACTATCCTTTAGCGATTGTTAGATTGGACTCGCTAATCTCATCATATTTAGGCGAAACTGCGGCTAATCTAAGAAAGATTTTTGACTTTATCAGTCAATATCCTATGGTAGTTTTATTCGATGAATTTGATGCGATTGGTAAAGAGCGTGCCGATGGTGGTGAACACGGTGAGCTTCGACGAGTTGTCAATACTGTTTTACAAATCATCGATGCTTATAAAGGGCAAAGCTTAATTTTAGCAGCAACAAACCTTGAGCACATTTTGGATTCAGCCATATGGCGGCGATTTGATGAAACCATTGAATTCCCAATCCCTTGTAAACAATTAATCACGCAGATCCTAACGCTTAAGCTCCGAGGAATCCGGCGAGATTTTGAATTGGACGCTCCTGAAGTACTTCAATGTTTTAATAAGCTCAATGGTGCAGATATCGAACGAATTGTACGACGTGCGGTTAAACATATAATATTACGCAATCAAGAATTTCTAACTATTAACATCTTGAAAAAAGCATTAGAACGGGAAGTGAAGAGAGCATAAAAGTAGGAAGAACTCGTGTCAGAACAATATAAACATCTTTGGATAGAAAAAGAGTCGCTTAGCAATAATCGACGTGTTCGAAAAATGATCCCTCCCCGCCCCTATCGAGAAGATTTACAAGCACACAGCCAAAAATTAATACAAAATCTCTTTCTCGCTATAGAGAAGGCTCGAAAGCAACTTACTTCAGAACCTGGCAGTTTTGTTCTTAAACTACATTACACGGGCAATTTTAATTTAAGCCACCTAGAAAAACATGGTGTTCATTTTGTCAGCGAAGAAGACAAACAAATCTGTATCGTTTTCTCCGATGAACAAGGGTTGGAAAAATTTAAAGATCATTTGAGCAAAATGAGCTTACAAGATACTGGTTTGACATATAAACAGATCCTAGAAGCTTTAGAAGGTATTGAAAACTGGACAACAGAAGATCGTCAAAGTTGGGCAATCCGTAATCAAGGCTTTCCTAAAACTGATACTTTCACCCTTGATATCGAACTCTGGCCTATTGAAACAACCAATCACCCTACTCGAATCCAGCTTTGCCAGAAATTTGAAAAATGGCTTTCTGATCACCAAATACGAAGAATCGACAAACTCAACAGAGATAGTTTGTTAATGTATAGAATCGAGGCAAACCAAAAACAGGCCGAACAACTGCTTAATCATAAAGATATTCGTTTTGTTGATTTACCGCCTAAAACAGGCATTAATTATCAACAACTAAACGTTGAGATTCAAAATATTCCAATTAATTTAGTATCACCTGCGCCGGATAGTGCAAGAATTTGTATACTCGACAGCGGAATAAACGCTAATCACCCACTAATAAAAACAGCGATCGGAGAAAGCAAAAGCTACGTTCAGAATCAAGAAGTCCATGACGATGCTGGACATGGTACTGCTGTGGCTGGTATTGCATTACACGGAGATGTTGAGGCCTGTCTTGCAAGCAACTTCTGGACCCCCCCGTTTTGGCTCTATAATGGCAAAATTATGTATTTAGCAGATTCCAATGCCACCCGCTTCGACGAAAAAACAATCGAAACTATATTGATAGATGCTGTGAAATATTTTGCCGAAGAACGTGGTTGCCGTATTTTTAACTTATCCTTGGGTAACGCAAATTCTCCTTACAATGGACGTCATATTAAAGGTATGGCTTACGTATTAGACACTTTAGCGCGTAAATACAATATACTATTTATTGTTTCAGCAGGAAATTTTAGCGGTTCAGAAGATCCGCCAGTACCCACAAAAAGTTGGCGAGATGAGTATCCAGATTATTTAATAGGTGATGCTAATTTCATTATCGATCCTGCTCCAGCTTTGAATGTTTTAACGGTTGGAAGCTTGGCACGACATAATGCCCATATCACTGAACAACGTTACCCCGAAATCTATGCTCTCTCTCCTGCTAATGAGAATCAACCCTCACCTTTTACTAGACATGGCCCTTCAGTAAAAGGTGCTTTTAAACCAGATTTAGTAGCGCCTGGTGGTAATGTTGCTTCACCTATGCGAATAGATGGTAAACAATGGAAATCTGAAATGCGGGGTATGGGAGTACTCACGCTAAACCACAATTTCGTAGGCAACACCTTGCTTAAAGAAATGTCCGGTACTAGTTTTGCTGCTCCTTATATTACCCATCTGGCCGGTCGATTACTTAACGACTATCCTCAAGCTTCAGCGAATATGTTAAGAGCCCTGCTTGTTAATCATTCGAATTTACCTGAAGAATGTGAAAAAACATTTTCTACTGAATTATGCCAACAATATAAAAATGGCAAGACAACCAAAAATCGAGAATTACCAAGAGAAGTAGCAGGCTATGGCAAAGTAGATGAGGATATATTGTATCGTTCTACTGAAAATGCAGTTGTTTTAATGGCTGAAGACGCCATTAAAAATGATGCACATGCATTCTACGAGTTGCCACTACCAGAAAATTTTTTAAGAACCCAAAGAGCTAAACGAGAGCTTAGAGTGACATTAGCTTACTCCCCACCTGTGCGAACTACGCGTTTAAACTATACAGCAACCAGTATCACCTTTCGTTTAGTCAAAGGTACTTCTTTAAACGAAATTCAGAAGCATTTCAACAATGATACACAAAACGAAAATGAAACACGTAATGATGATGCAGCCTCTAATAGAAAAATTACTGCTCAACAACGTGATAAAGGCACAGTTCAATCTTCTATTTGGGAACTTAAACAACTTAAACCTAATGAAAAATGGTTTATTGTTGTTACCAGACAAGACCGAGATTGGGGATCAATCATGTGTTTAGAACTTGAACCTTATGCACTTATAGTTACGGTAACTGATAGAGACAATCAAGAAGCACAACTTTACACTCAAATCAACATGCGTATTCGTCAACAACAACAAGCTCGTGCTCATATCATGCTCAATACTGATGTGTCATGAACAAAATTATCTTCTTAAATGGATGTGGATCTAGCGGTAAAACGTCTATCGCAAGATCAATACAACATTTGAGTAACGAGTCTTGGCTTACCTTTGGCATTGATACATTTATCAGCATGACGCCCTTCCCTTGTAAGGATAAAGGAGATGCCGGATATTTTAGCTTCATTCCAGGAAAAAACGATCGCGGCCCAATGATGCGGGTTGAGACGGGCCCAAAAGGCGACCAACTCTTTGGTCTCATGCCCGATTTTGAAAATTTACTCGCAACCCGAGGAAATAACCTTATCATCGATGAAGTTTTATTTGGTGACATTTATCTTAAATCTTATATCAAAACCTTACAGAACCATATTGTCTACTTCGTTGGAGTATTTTGTGAGCTGCCAGTAATGCAAGAGCGAGAAATTTTACGGCGCGATCGCTCTATAGGTCTGTCAAATGATCAAGTAGATAGGATTCACAAAGGTCTCAGACAATATGATTTAATAGTTGATACTACAAATGCATCTCCTTTTGAAGTATCAAAACAAATTTTAGCTTTCCTAGATGAGCATCCTGCACCACAAGGTTTCCTGACTATGCGTAAGGAGCTACAGTCATAACGATAGTTTTTACGCCTTTTGTCCCGCTGCTGCTTAAATTGCTAGAAGCGCGTTACCCTAGACTTTGAGATCAGGGAACGGAAGAAGAATTAACTTTTGTGCTATCAAATCAGTCGTCAAATTGACAGTCCCCTGATAGTTTGCGCATCAAAAAAATGTCAAAGAATAAAACTTAGAAGTTAGTCTCTATAATCGAACAGGTGTTTTTAAAACTGGCTACCAGACCTATAACTTAAAACGTTTGACTCATCATAAAAAAATTTATACTTGCCTTGACAATTATTTAGTTAATTCACATACTTTATACTATACGTAACCTGAAAACTGAACGATTAGATTTCGGGATACGTTAAAAAGAGGTGGCACACAGGTTTTAACCTCTATGCCGCCCCCGTAACAAGCAGGTGCTCGACACACCTACCCGTTACTACCATAACCAACTACTGAGGAGTTAGCCATGGATAAAAACAGGTTATCAGATCATTTCGCCTTAATAAAGCACCACTTCGCTTCCCAAGAACGCTTGTTTGAATATCATTCGAGAGTGGAAACCCTGATCGAATTGATCCTAAAACAAGATTTCCTCATTTACCCAAAATCAAAATTACACCACTGCTTATTAAGCATTTGTGACTTAGTTCAAAAGGCTAAGGAACTGAATGAAGACTTAATGAGTTCCTTAATGGATATCACATCGGTATTTATCCAATCCGAAAAATCTACACCTGACACGGTTAAAGATCCGGATTGAGATCCCGAATGATAGGCCGGTTTCTAAAGAAATCCTCTTAGTAAATCGGATATCAAAAATTACCGAAAGGTCCCCATTATTCAAGGAGCTTTGATATGAAAGATAAAACTATCGATCCTTTTAAATATGAAACGGAAACTGCACTAGAACGCTATAGACGTGAAATCGGCGATATTCCTCTCCTCACCAAAGAGGATATGATTACTCTATCAAAAAAAATAGAAGCCTCTTTAAAAGAGATCTTATTGATTGTAACTGAAATTCCTGCTTCATTGGATATTATTCAAGCTGAATTTGCAAAAATAAGACGGGGTGAAGCTAAGCTTAATACGCTCCTGTATGGAGGCGCGTTAGACAAAGAACAGGGAATAGATGATTTAGATCTGCCTCCCAATGTTAACAAAATACAAAAACAACTTTCAGAGTTATTTGTTCTAAAACGTTCCGCCGAAGATTGCCTGAGCATTTTTGGACCGGATGACGAAAAAACTTGCCTAAGTCAATATCAGTTGTGGAACCACTTGTGCTCTTTTCATTGGTCTCAAGATTTAATTCATCGATTATTCAATTTTATGTCTGCGTTTTTCCAAAAAAAAGATATACATCTACAATCTCATAAAGAAAAAACATTAAAGCGCCGATTGCTAAACGCTATGCTAGAAATGAAGCACGCTAAAGAAATGATGGTGGAAAGTAATCTTCGCCTGGTTTTCTTGGTTGCCAAAAAATATTTTCATTGTGGCGTGTCATTTTTAGATCTGATCCAAGAAGGTAATCTAGGCTTGATCCAAGCCGTGGATAGATTTCAATATCGCTTAGGATTTACCTTCGCCACTTATGCCACTGCTTGGATCCGCCATACCATACAAAAATCGATCTCAAAACAGCGAGACATTATACAAATACCTGCTCATATGCAAAGTGTGCGTCGTAGTCTGAGTATAGGTACTGCTCAGCTATTACAAACGCTGGACCGAAAGCCCACGACAAAAGAACTGGGGGAGTGGATGGAAATGCCTGAAGCAAAGGTTCAAGCGCTATTAGACGTGATCTCTCAACCCATATCTCTACAAACACAGACTCAGGATGATGAGGACTATTTCTTAGAAGATCATCTGGTAGATGCAACCGTATCGCCTTTGGAAGCGGTGACGGCTGAAGATTTATCGAAAATAACACAAAAGGCCCTTTTCAGCTTGCCACCACGCGAAGCTGAAATTTTACGCATGCGGTTTGGCATTGATCGAAATTCCGTTCATACCCTAGAAGAGGTCGGACAGCATTTCAACATCAGTCGAGAACGGGTACGTCAAATCGAAGCCAGGGCTTTGCGGGCGCTTCGAAGGCAAAGCAATATTGAACAGTTGAAATTGCTATTAAGATGAAAACTCCTTTTTAGAGGGATCCATAGAGATATTCAAAAGAAAAGGCTAGGCTCCTGTTCGACAAGAATGGGAGGCTCTCTCTTAGCCACTTCTCCTAACGCCTCTCTGACCGCTTTAGCGGTCTCCTTTAATGGAAGCGGTGCATGTTCTAATGCCTCTTGGATCAAAGGCGCAACAGAACTCAATTGAACCTTGCGTTCTAGGAATGGCGGTTGAAGGGCTGAGTGATTTTTAGGCATAAATTTTAATTTAGTGACTGACCAAGCCTCGGGCATTTTTATAAAAGCCTCCAAATCGTTGAGTGTCATAATTTCAAACTCCATCACAATCGGCTCTTCTCGGATGTGGCGACTGATGTTGATCCCATCTCGCATTTCATGTGCGCCATAGGAGAGTCCTTCTCTCGCCTCCGATATTTCAGCTTTTCCAAAATATTCAGAAGCCATTCTGGCAGAAATCGTATCCCCAATCCTAAAATACAGCCGCGTTCCAAATAGACCTGTGAGGGTAGCAGCGTCTTCCTTGCCATAGAGTGCTTGAATTTGGGAAAAGTCCATAACCCTAAAAACGACAGTTCAATTATACGCAGTGCTAAGCCTAGTACTCACCAAGTCATAACCTGTCTTCTGTCCGTCATAAAAGTAATTAGCCATTTTGTTCTTCTACTTTTTAGCACCATCCAATTATATCGTATCAAGTATAGCAATAACTTTAAAGAACACAAAAGCCCCTGATCTTTTCAAAATAGAAAATTCTTGATTTATTCAAACTAATAGATCATTCTTAAAGAGTCGGTTCTAAAGGAAGAATTTTTAAAATGCAGTCGCTTCTTCAAAGTATTTGCTCTATCTTTCATGATATTGAGAATTATCATAATCCTCTGACTAATGCACATGAATCTAGAACCGGAAGGCTTATGTCCTTTCTAGGAAGTGCTTTGGGATTCGACCGCTTCACTTGTGATTTGCTGAATAATCTGGGTTCTATTCATGATATAGGAAAAATAGCAATACCTGTAACGATTCTCGAAAAACGAGGGCCATTAACAAAATTCGAAAGGCAAGTGATGGAATTACATCCTTTAATAGGTTATGAGTTCATAAAAAGAATTGAACATCCAGATATTGAGTTAGCGAAGATGGTTATTTTAACCCATCATGAAAACTACGATGGCTCTGGCTATCCTAAAGGTCTAAAAGGAAAAGAAATTCCGATTGAAGGAAGTATTTGTTCTATATGCGATGTATATGATGCATTGAGAGAAACGCGTCCTTATCGAAAGAAGAAAACTCATGAAGAAGTGTTCAACATGATGTACGATTCCAGCCCTAATGGTCTCTATCATAAATTTAATCCTAAATTAATGAAATATTTTGAAGAAATGTCAGATGAAATTCAGGTTGTTTATAACCAATAACGGAGCTTTTAACTACCGTTTTTAGGTTTATATATGCAATTTTTGGTCGATATACCCTCTTCGCACACACTAGAGAAAATTGCTCAGCACTTGCACCCAAGCCGAGAACGGATATGCCAAATCGAAGCCAGGGCTTTGGGGGCACTTCGAAGGCAGAGTAATATCGAACAGTTGAAATTGTTATTAAGGTGAAACCCCATTTCTTGAGGGATCCAGAGGTATTCAAAAGAAAAGGCGCGGCTCCTCTTCGAAAAGAACAGGAGACTCTTTCTTAACCACTTCTAATGCCTCGGAAACCGCTAAGGCCGTCTCTTTTAATGAGAGTGGTGCATGTTCTAATGCTTCTTGGATCAAGGGCGCAACGGAACTCAATTGAACTTTGCGTTCTAGGAATGGCGCTTGAAGGGCTAAGCGATTTTTAGGCGTAAATTTTAATTTAGTCACAGGCCAAGCACCCGGCATTTTTATAAAAGCCTCCAAATCGTTGAGGGTCATAATTTCAGACTCCATGACAATCGGCTCTTCTCGGATATGGCGACTGATGTTGATCCCATCTCGCATTTCATGCGCCCCATAGGAAAGCCCTTCTCTCGCCTCGGATATTTCAGCTTTTCCAAAATATTCGGAGGCGATCCTGGCAGAAACCGTATCCCCAATCCTAAAATACAGCCGCGTTCCAAATAGACCTGTGAGGGTAGCAGCGTCTTCCTTGCCATACACTGATTGAATTTGGGAGAAGTCTTGTACGGTAGCGACAAAACAACCGCCATACTTTCGAGAACGAGAAATTAAGTCCATCACACTGGGTAAGCGATGAAGGCTGGCAAATTCATCGGTTAAAAACCAAACCTTTCTTTGGAGATTGGGAGGTAGGCTGAGTAAGGTATGAATGGCAACGTCCACCCAAAGACTAAACAAAGGTTTTAAGGTAGACTTTTTTTCCTGGGTAGTTGAAATAAATAACCAACTGTCACTGTCTTCTCTCACCCAGTCTCGAATAGAGAAGGCGTTTTCTTCTGTCTTCTTGCTTTCCTTTACATACAGTAAGGAACTACAATAAGTGGCTAGGGTTGCCACAATAGACATCGCCATTTTTTCTAATTTGTCGGTCGTCAAAGGCTCTGCAAGGGTCCCCATCACTAATTGATGTAAACCATCGGTATTGCTTGAGAAAAGGTATTCTAATAAGGTGGGTGTGTAGCATCTCCCTTGTTCTTGCAATTTACCCAAGGCTGAAGAAAAGACATTCCGGGCAGCGGAGATCCAAAAGGGATCCGTTGCGGCAAGGTGATCGGGCATCATCGATTCAGCAATACGCCGGTGATCAGCAAAATCCTCACATTCCTTCCAGATATTCCAATTGGGACATCGAACGTCTAGAGGATTTAAAATAATATCCTTCTCTGGCCGATAAAATTCTGCGATAAATGCCTGATCAATATCATAGACCACCGCTCGCTGCGCTTTACTTCTCACTTGATCCATCAGTTCTTTCGTCGCGACCGATTTACCCGTTCCTGGGGTTCCACAAAAAAGCATATGACGATTCTCACCGCCCTTGACTAAAGGGACATTTCCTAGGGTATAGCCAGAGCAATCTTCTTCTTTGATAAGCCTTTTAAGCTGCTGAGGACTACAGCGTTTGGCGCCCCGAAGATACAGCTTTTGTTTGGCACGATGGCCTCGCCAAATGAGAAATCCCACCAGTAAACCCCAGAGTCCACAACAGAAAATTGTCATTTGATTCACGGAACTGGAAGACACCTTTACCCAGCGCTTTTTTAAAGCCTTTACCCCTTCAGAACCTAAAAAATCCTCCGTCATTAATCCTGGATATGCAATACCTCCTTCGGTTTCAAACTCCAAGAGGTTCCCCTCTTTCCCGCCCAGTAAATGTTGTCTCACTTCCGCTTCAATCACTTTACAAAGGGCGTACTTTTCATGATAAGTGGTCTTAAAAAAACTTAAAGCCAATATGCCTGAAAAGAAAATAAAACTTAAAAGCCCAATCATTTTGGCAGCCACTTGAGAAAACATACGAATATTGTGTAGAGTAGTCTGTCCACCTCGAATGGCAGCGCCGATCATGAATAACCACCGATTTTTTCATGTATTATTTGCGAAATAGTTGTTTCTATTAACGTTTTTACCTCCAAGGCAAGTCGTTTTTGATCTGCTAGATTTGACAAATAGACTTTTCTTAACATGGACAAACATTCCATCGAAGCCTGCGCCCCAACTTTAACTCTGAGTGCTAATTCCAGATCGTCTTTTTGCAGATTGGAACTTTCAATTTCTTGCCTTTCCAGAGCGAAACGCCCCGCTATGAACAAACGACCAAGCGTTTCCTGAATAGAAAGCCCTTTTCGTTCCGCATACTGCTCTATCCACCCTTGTGTTTCCAGATCCACTTCGATTAAATGACAGTTCTTTTTTTCCATAATCCTTACTCCGAGGTTTCTTTTATCTCAACCGTTGCTTCTGTTTCTCTTGGCGGTAATCCAAACAATGCTCGATCATGTTTTCGAAATAAAAACAGATCTAATTCGGCTACCAACTTTTCGTATGCCCTTGCTTTTTCGTACCTTTCCAAAATGTAAGAGCCTGCCAATATTTTTCTTCGCGTATCGTCCTTTCGCGCCTGGATCGCTTCTTTCGCCAGAAGACTTTGAATACGCGCTTGTATTTGCGATTGTTGTTTTCGTAGCCCTTCTAAACCAACAGTAGTCATATTTTCACCTTATTGTGCCCTTAGCCTAATGGAAATGATAGTGCTAAAACTTATGGCCGTATACGCTCATGAATGAGGGGGTGTACTCAAAAAACCCGAGCGAAGCGAGGGGAAAGGCATCGCCAAATCGCAAGAAAAAAAGAGAATGGCAATGAAAGAAAAAGTCGAAAATGCAAAGGCCCGAAACAGGGTAAGGGCGCACATGATACATCGATAACGATGTGTGCTGACAAAGTCTCAAATTTAATTTTCGATAAATCTGGATTTGAAATTTTAAAAAATATAAAATAAAATGGAAGAAATTTAAGGAAAATAATTTTCACGATGGCTATCTTTCATTCGACCACCAATGTTATTTCTCGATCGCAAGGCAGATGTTCGGTTGCCTCTGCGGCTTATCGAGCGGGTCAAAAATTGCACGATGAGAGGCAAGGCTTAACATTTGATTACTCCAACAAAACGGGAGTGGTGCATTCGGAAATTATGGCACCCGAACACGCTCCCCCTTGGGTCAAGGATCGAGAAAAATTATGGAATGCCATAGAGCAAATTGAAAAACGAAAAGACGCACAACTCGCCAGGGAAGTTACTCTGGCCTTACCAGTAGAATTAAGGCAAAGCGAATGGATAGCGTTGCTGAGAGAATATTGCCAAACCAATTATATCGACAAAGGAATGATAGCAGACTTTAATATCCATACTGACAATCCCAACAATCCACATGCCCATATTATGTTAACCCTTCGTGAGATTACCCCGGAAGGATTTGGGAATAAAGTTCGAGAATGGAATAAGCCAGCGCTCATTATCAGTCAACGAAAATCCTTAGAGGAACTTATCAACCTTGCCCTTCATAAAGTAGGGATTGACCAGCAGGTTGACTGTAGAAGCTTGGCGGAAAAAGGCAGTGATTTAAAACCCAATCTTCATTTAGGCCCTGCCGCACATCATGCTGAGCAAAGAGGAGAAAGGATCTTGGGTCGTACCCACGATTCAATAGAAACTTTACGCGCTAATGGCGATAAGATCATTCAAGATCCTAAGATTGCCTTACGGTACCTGTCTGAAAAAACCTCTACTTTTTCGGCCCAAGATATTTACAGATTTGCCAATGGACAGAGCACCGATAAGGATCAGTTCGAAGCAGTTGTGGAGGCTATCAAAAGTTCAAAGGAACTCGTTACTTTAGGCCAAGACGATAATGGTAAAACGATCTATACGAGTCAGGAAATGATTGAGATAGAACACTCGATGCTGAACCATGTCTACGAGCTTGAAGCCAAAGCAGGACACGCTGTTTCTGCTGAGAACCTTAAGACCATTTCCCAAACAAAAACGCTTACCCCTGGCCAACAAAAAGCCCTAGAATACATCACCAATCCAGGAGATTTTAAAGCAGTGGTTGGCTTTGCGGGCACTGGAAAAAGTTACCTGATGAACTGTGCAAAAGACATATGGGAAGCTTCTGGGTTTAGGGTTCGAGGAATGGCGCTGAGTGGAAAAGCCTCTGAAGGGCTACAACAAGGTACTGAGATCCCCTGTAGAACCATTGATAGCCACTTACACGCTTGGCGACAAGGCCGGGAACCGCTCACTAAAAATGACATTTTAGTGGTCGATGAAGCCGGTATGTTAGATACCCGAAGGCAAGAAGAACTAGCCGCCTATGCCAATTTAATGCATGCCAAAATGGTTGTCTTAGGGAGTGATGAACAATTACCCGCCATTAACGCAGGAGCACCTTTTAGAGCCTGTGTGGAACGATTGGGAGCGACTTCCCTCTCTGAAATCATTCGCCAAAATGATCCCCATGATCTTAAGAAAACTCAAGAGATGCGTTTAGCAACTCGGGAACTTGAAACCCAAAAAACCAGCAAAGCTTTAGAACGCTATGCCCTTATGGGAGCAGTAGTCTCTAGCCAAAATAAAGACGAGGCCATTTCCAAAATCATTGATCGTTGGCATTCTTTTCAAAACGCCAATCCTGACAAAAGCCAGATGATGATGGCCTATACACGCGCAGAGGTCAAAACCCTCAATGAAGCTGCAAGACTTCGGAGAATTGAGAATCAAGAAATCCAAGCGGGTAAAGAATTTACGGTCAATTTCGTACGAGACGATAAGATCTTCACTCAACAAAGAAACTTTTCGAAAGGGGATAAGATTTTCTTTTTAAGAAATGAACGAAGTCTGGGCGTTAAAAACGGAAGCCGCGGAACTATCGAGAAAATTCAAGACGGCAACTTCTCCGTCAAGCTCGACGGGAAGGAGGAAAAAACCGTTCAGTTCAATATTGGTTCTTACAATTACCTGGATCACGGTTATGCAGGAACGGTTCACAAAAACCAAGGCGGCACCGTTGATAAAGCTTATGTCTTAACCTCTCCCTTTTGGGATAGGCACTTAAGTTGCGTTGCCTTAACGCGCCATCGATCAGAGCTGGAAATTCATCATTCTGACGATAATTTTAAAAGCTTCGGCCACTTGGCTGAAGCGATGGGCCGGGAAAATGTAAAAACCATGGCACTGGATTATGCTCAAGTTCGAGGCATAGAACCTCAAGATTATTCAAGCTTTGACCCGCGGATCTTGGAAAAATCTCAACGCGAATTTGCCTTAGAGAGGCTCGAAGAACGGCGTTTATCTGAAGCCAATAATGGCATAAGGTTTGAATTTCTCAAACCTGGGCAAGAATTTTCTGGGTTTATCGAGAAAATAACGACTCTGTGCAACGGAAGTGAACGAGGACTTATTAAGGATAAAGACGATAGTTACAAAATTTTGCCAGAAGCGATGGAAGTTAAAAATCTCGAAAGTCGATTTGTGACAGCAATCTTAGGGGATAATGGAAAATTAAATAGCCTGACCACCTTGCAGGTAAGTGAAGACTCTAAAATCCACTCTAAAGAACATATCCATCGAGCTTCCGAGCTGGAATATTCCAGAGCAGAGCAATTTAAAAATCATAAGGGATTTGAGATATCAGAGTCCTATTTTTTTGCCACTCCTACCATTGGACGGGAAATAGAGGTAGATTTTGAGAAATCTTTTTAACCATATGTCAATACAACAAGGTTTTGAAAGACGACATTATTGCGCCAACGCTTTTGAGAAGATTTTTAAATTCATTGTACCACTTTTCATCTATAATCAATTTTTCCAAGACAATGCTCAATTCTCCATCATTTTCGGCTTTACCATACTGAAGGTCTGAAATAAATTTATTCGGCAAAATGCCGTTTAGCCCCCAAATTAAGTCAGCATGAAAGTTAAAAAAGAATTTGCTGCTGCGTCTTACTTTATGTTAATCTGCTTTCTTTTAAAAACATTTTACCATAATTAGAAACAATTTAGTTATAAAGATTACTTTTTAGGAGTGCCTACATGTTTAGCCAGTTTAATTCCATAAAACAATCGCCCGGATCCCAAGAGAACCCATACCAAAAGGAATTGGAAGAAGAAATAGCACTCGTCACACAAAATAACCCCAAACATACCAGGCTCACACTCCACCTCTGTCATCAACCAACAACACACTTATTAGGGGCTTTATATGCAGGTCTTAAAAACAACACACATATTCATAGTCTCAATTTAACGATGGATCTAAAGGATTATGATCTTTTTTTAAGTATCTGGCCGTCATTGATAGCCGCTTGGCCATCAATAACGCCTGATGAACGGTTACAGAGATGCGATTTAGACATCTATTTAAATTTAAATCTTGGCACTAGAGAATGCGCCACCCTCTCTTCTCAAGAACTCGAATGCTTTAAAAATATTTTATTAAAAATTGGCAGTGAAAACCTAACCACCCTTTACCTTCATGAAGCAAATAATCTTTGGCGCTTGGACTTTCCAATATTGCGTGAATTAGTAGAAACTGCCAAAAAAAATCCCTTCTTAAACAACATTCTATTTTGGCACTCTTTTCCAATAGAATTTAAATCCTTGAGTGACACCTGGGATTATGCCAAACAGCTTGAATTTACAAGGCTGTATTTTTCTGCTCTGAGCCTTGCACCCAATCATTCCTTATGGCCACTTAATCTCCCGTTGCGCATTACTGATCACATCGCTATTCTTTCAGATTTTTTAGACGAGAACCCCAGTTCTGCCTGGAAAATAGAAAATTTATTAAATGCATGCCCACTTTTCCCCGATGAAGATCGTTCAATTTTACAAGCCCGTTTTTTATCAAAAATGCTGGCGTCGGGTTGTAGTACTACGAGAATTGATTTTACCCCAGAGTTTTCTCAAAATAAAATATTACAACAAGCTTATCTACAAGAAACATTTTACACTAGAGAAATACAGATTAATCTCGATGATCCTGAATTAGATCTTGCCAAGATTGCCGACTTTATTAATAAACTAAATATAACGCACACAGGAAGACTTTCATTACAAAACATAGATATTGAAACCAAGGGGGTTGATCGAATATTATCATTCATTCAAAGCATCCATCATGCAAAATTTTCTCAACTACATTTAAAGGCTGCCAATTTGGGACAATGTCCTTTTGAGAGAGTGATCGAACTCATTCAAGGGATTCGTCAGACAACAAAATTTACTACCTTACAGCTAAGCAATAATGGATTGAATCAATGGGCACTCGATAATTTTTTAACCTTTATAGAACTCACCGCTGAAGGAGAACATTTCAATTGCATAGATCTCAGCCATAATGAATTATGGAACTTGGATTTACTATCTCTTGAAACCATTAAGGATAAAATCCTATCAATTCCCCACTGGAGAAATAATTGTTTTGCTTTATGGGATGATGAATTAAGAGTAGATATTTATCAACATTGGAGCAGAGAGCAACAATTAGGTTTTTTGGGCATTGACTTGCAAACAAAAAGAGCTTGGACGACCCGCGATCCGCTATTTGCAAAAGAACATTGCAAAGTTTCTTCCAGGGATTATTTAAATCTTCTAAAAAAATATGCTTCTGATACCTCATCGGATGCTGAAACTCTTGCGCTAATAAAAAAATGCGACTTACTCCCAGAGCATCGTTTGGAATATTTTCTCATGGCACTTGAGAACAGTTCTGATTTTCTTGAAGCATATGGCATGTATCTTTTTAATGCTTTTAACCTGGAAGAAGTCGATGAATTGCAATTCCCCATAAAACCCTTATTAATGGCCTTTAAAGACACTCTGGAATTTGAGGAAATAGTGGAAGAAGGGGAGGCTCAAGAAGAGACCTTGCAAACACTCATTCTTCCCAAAATCCGTGAGGCTTGTAAAAAACTTTGGCCAAATAATAATTTTTATCATACCTCATTACAAAAACTGGAAGCGTTTCAATTAAACAGTCCATATGATTTTCTAAAATTACAAAACATGACATATTGGTTCCTTTCGACAACACTCCTGATATGGGCAAAAACAAGCGAAGAATTAAAAGCCTCCTCTGAAATGCAAGAAGTTTTAAAGGCCATTTTGGAATACCAAAATCCCAATGGACGCCATACACTGACCAAATCCTATCTAAACCACATTTTGATTTGCGAACAGGGGAATAAACAATTTAAAAGCTTCACTCAGAATTTAAGTAAAAACCAAAAAAGCTTTAAACAGCTTTTAGCAGTACTTATTACTCACATCATTATGGATAATCAGAATCCAGAAGAACAAGATGAATTATCCAGATTGGGAATGAACTTATTAAACCACTTACCCAATGAATATAAAGAAGCGCCCACCCGAAATCCCTTGATCGGTGCGCTCGAATTTTTAACGCCCTCACCCAGCATTTCAAACATCGAAAAATTCCAATTAATTCAAAGCGTTTTAGATCTCAAGACTTTAAATCAAGACAGAAAAAAACGCTTTAAAACTCAAAGACAAAATTGGCTGCTTATCCAAGGACTTTCGCAATTAAACGAACTTCGCATACTCCGTGATGCGGCATTAGGAAAAGAAAAAATTTCTTTTAATCAAGCCGCATTGCAAGTAGTCCAAAATTTATTCCATCTGAACAAGGATGAAATGGAAGCCTATGAAAGCACATTTTTCCCCTTAAGAAATTCAACCGGCGTTTTAACCTATTTAGGAAAAATTCGCTCTGTTTCAGACAGAGAAACCCGAAAATCATTAGAAAAACTTTATCATCAGTTTATCAGAAGCATATTATCAAAAAATCAAGAACGTTTTTATCAATTGAGATATGAGGAATCTAACAGCCCACATTTAGAAAAGTTGTTCTCAAATAGAAAAATGCTTAAAGAACTTTGGCAAGAAAATATAAAACTTGACTTAAAAACCTTTATTGAGCAGCATAACATTCAAGATAAACCCATTAACATAAATTACGCTTCTTTCTTAAAAAGAATTTTAGAAAACTATCATTTAAATCCTCAACACTATCCTAACTTAATGCATTACCTAGCAACAGAAGATTTTGAAACCCGAAATACGATAAGGACAGAATTGAAAGGTGCACTTGGCAATTTTAAACCAGATCACACTCTAAACGACCATATGCGCAGAAAATTTATTGAACAAGATCTTATCTCTTTAATCGAAACAGATAAAAATGATAAAAAAACACAATTAAAATATCTAAACTCTGTAAAAAGAAAATTAAGAATGCGTGGAGAAGAATCCCCTGAATTTTTAAACGATCTCGCGGGTGTTATTACGCATCTTAAAGATGAAGTTTCTGGCCGAAAAATTCCCAATATTGAAGGTTGGACTATAGAATTTACGGATCATTTCTGGGATACCTTTAATTGCGGAACTGATGTTCCAGGGAGCTGCCAACGACTGGATGGTGACCCTGAATTAAATAAATGCGTGCTCGCCTTTTGTTTGGACGGTAAAAATAAAATGTTCTGTATTAAAGACGCTGATGGAAGAATTGTAACGCGGTGTATTGGACGCTTGCTTTTTGATGAAGAATGGATCATCTTATTCCGCGAAGAGATCTATCCTGATGTCTTACCGAGCATTCTACGCCAATCGCTAACCCTTTTCTCCACGCTGATTGCCAAATATCTCGATTTATCTTTACATTCCATGGAAGCTTCAGAGAATTCCTATCCTTTCCCTAACCCTGTGTGTTCTCTGGGGAGCATCGCTAACGCAGAATATGTGGATGCCATTCATACCGTCACCGATGGTGAATTTTCCATTCCAAATTCACATGTGATGTTACTCAGAGAAAAAGACCATGATGCTGGCCGAGTAGTGCTGATGCGAAATGCTTTAAAAACTTCATTTGCCTCTGTAGAGCAAGAACAAAGCGAAGCACTTTTAAATATCATCGGCCAATACCTTGCAAAAACACATCCTTCCGTAGAAGAACACGAGCAAGGACTACAACTTACCTGGATGCAAGCAAGACGTTCAGTCTTAGAAAGCGTTTTTCAGGCAGCGCCAAGTTTTGAAGCCGGTCTCCCTGTACAAGCGGGATCAGAATCTCGAGAGCGAGAAATTTCTGATCTAGTACTGGCTTATTCGATGCCGCTATAATTGTCATAGTCGTATGTTGCATACACTAAACACAAACCAAAATGGTAAAAATGGGAAGAGCCGCCATCAGACTAGAGATCAATGCTTACAGAGATTCAACGACTTCACTGGTAAGACCCGTCAGTGCTAAGATATCTTCAATATTCATTCCCTTTTGACGTATTTTAAGATTTTTTTTAAGAAATGAACGAAGCCTGGGCGTTAAAAACGGCAGCCGCAGAACCATTGAGAAAATTCAAGATGGCAATTTCTCCGTCAAGCTCGACGGCAAGGATGAGAAAACTGTTCAGTTCAATATTGGTTCGTACAATTACCTTGATCACGGTTATGCAGGCACGGTTCACAAAAACCAAGGCGGTACTGTTGATAAAGCTTATGTCTTAACCTCCCCTTTTTGGGATAGGCACTTAAGTTGTGTGGCCCTAACACGCCATCGATCAGAACTCGAAATTCATCATTCTGACGATAATTTTAAAAGCTTTAGCCAATTGTCGGAAGCGATGAGCCGTGAAAATGTAAAAACCATGGCCCTGGATTATGCCCAAGTTCGTGGGATAGAACCTCAAGATTACTCAAGCTTTGATCCGCGAATTTTGGAAAAGACACAACGCGAATTTGCCTTAGAGAGACTCGAAGAACGA
>Ga0207074_1054_pt1 | contig 18630 bp, 12 predicted proteins | sample Alteio_BWMinHeat_66_FD_153567 | JGI IMG/M metagenome (GOLD analysis project Ga0207074, IMG submission 153567) | Enriched cells from forest soil in Barre Woods Harvard Forest LTER site, Petersham, Massachusetts, United States -... | ecosystem: Environmental > Terrestrial > Soil > Temperate forest >...
TACCCCGCTACTTTCTTAGTGCCTTATTGGGGGGGTTGCTTTGTCAGTTATTTCTTATTTTTGTGCAGCCACTGGGGTCGGTATTATCACCACTACTACCATTGAGAAATATTTCCTCTTATTGAGAACCAAAATTGCACCCTAGTTTCAATAGAAAAGCCCCGCCAAAAGGCGGGGCAAGTGGATCTAATCTGTAAAGATGATTACGGAGTTAAAACGCCACCAGTGGTCATGGTTTCTGTGGTGGATCCTGTGCTGCCAACACGCACTGGTGTTGCCGTGATGGTGTAACCAGAGATACTCATACCAGCGCAGCTATAGTTATAACCTGCAACCGGTGAGTTAGCGCAATAAGCAGTATTGATATACGGAGGCGTTGCGCCAGTTAAAGAGCTCTCATTACCAGGATAATTCCCGTTGTTGGATGTCCCGTAAGACTCTGCAGCTGTAGACATTGCACGCAATGTCGCTTTGGCCAAAGCGTCGTTAGACGTCATTCTGGCCCGCAGCAGGTTAGGGATCGCAATCGCCGCCAACAAGGCGATGATCGCCACTACGATCATGATTTCCACCAGCGTAAAACCTTGTTCCATTTTTCGAGTACGCATAGTACCCTCCTTGCAATTATATGGTTATATATGACTCCACTTTAAGTATACACTATATAAATAGGTGTGCCAGTATATATTGGTAAAAGAAGAGCCCCGCCAAAAGGCGGGGCTCAAGTGAATCTAATCTGTAAAGATGATTACGGAGTTAAAACACCGCCAGTGGAGATAGTTTCCACTGTGGAACCAGTGCTACCGATGTTCACCGGTGTTGCCGTGATAGTATAACCAGAGGTACTCATGGTGCAGTTATAATTATAACCTGCAATCGGTGAGTTGGCGCAATAAGCTGTGTTAAGAAACGGAGGCGTTGCCCCGGTTAAAGCAGATTCACTAGATGGATAATTCCCGTTGTTTGATGTCCCATAAGACTCTGCGGCTGTAGACATTGCACGCAATGTCGCTTTGGCCAAAGCGTCGTTAGACGTCATTTTAGCACGAAGCAGGTTAGGGATCGCAATCGCCGCCAGCAAGGCGATGATCGCCACTACGATCATGATTTCCACCAACGTAAAACCTTGTTCCATTTTTCGAGTACGCATAGTACCCTCCTTACGGTTATATGGTTATATATGACTCCGTTAATAGTATACAATATAGGTAATTTTGTGCCAGTTTTTCTTGGATTATTTAAATACCGTTAAATATCATTCAAAGCTTGAAATTCTTTAGAATACAGTGTTATACTGTCAGCCATGTATTAAAACTATTTAGTTTTTTACTTTGGAGATGGTATTCCTATGAATGATGATCTCAATAATCTTTGGCAGTCCTTGGCCCTTTTACTTCGAAGCCATCCTTGGCATGGCATACCGATAGGGGAAGAGTCTCCGGATATTGTTAACACCTATATAGAAACCGTGCCATCAGATACGGTCAAATACGAAATTGACAAAAAAAGCGGATTTCTAAAAGTAGACCGGCCTCAAAAGTATTCCAGCATATGTCCTACCCTTTACGGATTTATCCCTCAGACGTATTGCTCTTCAAATATCGCTGAGCTTTGCCGTGAGCGGACAGGACGTCAATCGGTGGTGGGGGATGAGGATCCGTTGGATATTTGTGTTTTAACGGAAAAGGTGATCACCCACGGTGATATTATTGTGCGTGCTATTCCGATCGGCGGTTTTCGCATGATTGACCGGGGACAGGCAGATGATAAGATCATCGCTGTCATGCACGGGGACGCTCTTTATAGCCAATGGAACAATATTGAAGATTGTCCTCGTTCATTTACTGACCGCCTGAAACATTATTTTTTGACTTATAAAGATATTCCCGGATCTGATGAACGCATTTGTGAAATCACTCATGTATTCGGCCGTGAAGAAGCCATGGAAGTTATCCGTTGTTCCCGCAAGGACTATACGGAACGCTTTTCCAATCTTGAAGATATGATGTCTACTATTAATGATGAATAACTTAGGAGTTTATGAAAATGGCGACAGAGACTACCCCCAAAAAAATATTAGTCGTGGATGATGATAAGGCTATAACAACACTGCTTGAAGGTTTGCTTTCAAGCCAAGGTTACAAGGTGCTGGTGGCTTTCGATGGCCTGGATGGCATGGTCCAAGTAAGAAAGCATAGTCCTGATTTGATCATCCTTGATATTATGATGCCTGAGATCAACGGTTATGATGTCTGCAGTAATCTTAAATTCGATGAAAGGTTTAAACATATTCCTATAATCGTTTTGACTTCCCGTGAACAGGAATTGGACCCCAGGATCGGACAGCTCATGGGGATCAGCTATATGCATAAACCCATCGAAAGTAAAATCTTGCTCGAAAAAATTCAAAACGCGGTAAAATGACCCCGACGTAACGTCGGGGTCATCCTGAGCCTGCAAGCGAAGGATCTCAATAAAAGATTATTATGTACGGACGCCTACTGTTACTACTTGCCATTTATGGGGGGATGATCGATCATCCGGTTTATGCAGTTGATGAGTTTGGTAAAAATAATCCCGATATAAAGAAATACGAATTTGCCCGCAGTTATATAACTGCGATGGGCTACATGAAGGACGTTTATGACCGCTGGGACAATAATCTTCCTAAGAAGCTTTTTCCCAATCAAAAATATAAAATGATCAAAGCCACTCTCAATGATTTGGCTTTGGATAATTCTGATTTGCGTATTATTAAGAATTATCTTGGTAAATACCTGGTTTCTCCCAATATGCTTATGCGTAAGGTTGCGGATATGGTGGTGGTAGCGACCAACCATGAGATCGCCGTCAATAATGATGAAAAATTATTGTGGCAAAAATGGTATGGGTTAAATGCCGCAGGTCAGGCCACCCGGCCTAAAGAAATAGAATTTGTTAATACGCAGTATTCTATGGAATTACGTCGTAAAGAAATCGATAAAGAAATAGTCCAGGCTTCAGTTATGATGACCAAGGTTTTGATCAGTGATAAAAATAAAAACGGCAAGGGGCATCTCCTGGCCATCACTGCCCAACAGCGTCAGAATTTGCTTGATAAATTGGATTCTTTCGGGGGTGATACCTTGGACTGGGGCCTTAAGCCTGGTCAGAGGACCTTGGCTGGATCCGTCGCTGTAATTCGTGAAATACTGGAAGACTCCCTTTGGATCTCCATTGATGAGAAGTAGTAGTTTTTTGCAGAAAGCTCAAGTCCTTGTCGTCGAAGCGTCCGCCGGCAGCGGCAAGACCTATACCCTAGCTAAGCGCTATGTGCAGTTATGCCTGCATTTGGCTGCCACCCAAACCGTACCGATACAATCCATCCTAGCCATTACTTTCACCAATAAAGCCACTTGGGAGATGAAATCCCGCATTTTAGATTTTTTCAAACGCATTGCCCTCAAGCAATTAAAACCTTTTGAAGTAGAAGCTATCATCAAGCCTTTGGGAATTGATGAAAATCAGGCATCAAGTCTTGCTTTTGGGCTCATGAATGATGTGATACGCCAGTACCATTATTTTCAGGTCCAGACGATTGATAGTTTTGTGAATATTTTATTGGTCGGCTGTTCATTCAAGATAGGGCTTTCGGCACGTTTTAAGATCAAACGTAATACAAAAGAATATTTGCAGATGAGCCTGGATGAACTTTTAGATCAGGCCAATGGCGATGAAAAAGTATATAAACTCTTTTCGGATTTTGTACGTCAGTATTTATTTTTAGAAAATCGCTCAGGATGGTTTCCCAGGGAAGATCTTTTAAAAGTCATCAGTGAATTGTTCAGGCAATACAATACTTATCAAAAGCCGCTTTTGGTTTATCCTTCAAAAGAGGATTCCTTTTCAGTCAAAAAAAGAATTTATGTGCTCATGCATCAATTAAAAGTCCTTTGCCCGCCCCAGACGAATAAAAGATTTCTCGATCATATTAACACTCTGTTAGCCAAAGGCAGTGGTATTTTTAACGTAGAAGACTTGGGGAATTATTGGGCTAAAGAAGAATTTCCCATTAATAAGGGAGGAGAGATTAGTCCGCAACTAGAGACTTTGTGGCGCCATTTGAGACAAGAAATCCATGAGCTTTCTCTTCTGGAAGCCCATAGCATGTTTAACCCTTATGTTATTTTATTTGAGAAAGTTTTAACCTGTTTTGGGCAATTATCCAGACGGGATGATGTGTTGTTTTTAGAAGAGCTGAATCAAAAGGCTGCTTTGCTGTTTGAAAATAATCTGGTGACCGTTGAAGAATTATATTTCCGATTGGCTGCGAGGTTTCAACATTATTTGATAGATGAGTTTCAGGACACCTCATTGAGCCAGTGGCGTAATTTGGTTTTGATGGTCGAAGAAGCGTTGAGCCATGGCGGGTCATTATTTTATGTAGGGGACAAAAAGCAGGCGATTTACGCTTTCCGCGGTGGGGAGAGCCAATTATTTGATGCGTTGCAAAAACAGTTAGCGGGATTTAATGTGCAAACAACGAGTCTGGATAAAAATTACCGAAGCTGTCCCGAAATTATCAAATTTAATAACCAGGTGTTTAGTTTAGATAATTTACATGATTTTTTACAGCGTCGTCTGGAAGACTCACAAGAAAATAAGCGTTCTGATATCCATTTTTCTGAATCAGATTTTGAAAAAATGTCCAATACCTTTGGGCATGCCCACCAATTACCAGGCAAAGACCTGACAGGGGGTGTGGTCCGAGTCACCTACCTGGATGGACGTGTTAAACAAGAACGGGCTCTCCAAGTCCGTCAAGATCTGATACCTTTAATTCAGAATTTACGAGGACGATTTGCTTTAAAAGACATTGCCATATTAACAAGGGGTAATGATGAGCTCGAAGAGATCACCCAATGGCTTCTGCAGGAGGGGATTTATGCTTCTTCAGACCGCAGCAGTGATATCAAAAATAATCCCTTGGTGAGTGAGATAATGAATTTTTTGGCGTTCTTGAACTCACCAGTTGACAACAATGCGTTTGCACAATTTTGTTTGGGTGAATTATTACCCAAAGCTGCAGGTATTGATCCTAAAGTCCTACGTGATTTTCTTTTTGAATGCGTTCGTGGGAATTCCCTTTGTCATTCCCGCGAAAGCGGGAATCTAATTTTTTATAAAAAATTCCAAGAGGCTTTCCCTAAGGTATGGGAAGATTTCTTCAAAGACTTCATCTTGCGAGCGGGAGTTTATCCCTTGTACGAATTAACAACCGGCATCATTCATCGTTTTAGTTGTGAAAAACATTTTCCTCAGTATCAGGGGTTCATGATGCATTTGCTGGAATTAATCAAAGCGCAGGAAACAGAGAGTTGCGATCTGTCTTCTTTTCTCGAATATTATGAGAATTTCGAAGGTGAAGACCGTTTTGTTCCTATGGCACAGGTGGAGGCGCTCAAAGTGTTAACAGTGCATAAGGCCAAGGGTTTGGAATTTCCTGTGGTGATCATTCCCTATTTGGAAATGGACATTAAAGCAGGCAGCGGGGGCCGTGACGGAAGCCAGGCGTACCTTTTAGACATTCAAGATGAGGGATTAAGCCTTATCCGACTTAAGGAAAGTTATCGACAATTTTGTCCTGAATTACAAGCAAGGTATGAACAGGAGTATAAAAAAGCATTTTTAGTGGAATTAAATAACGCCTATGTGGCTTTAACCCGTGCCATCGAGGAACTTTATGTTTTTGTGCCGGCCCGGGTGGGTAATACCGTTAATCCTGCGATCTTCCTTATACCCGAGGACTGTTTATCAATCGGCGCACCGGCAGGGCGCCCCGCAGCCCATGAGCCCTTGCAAGCCCATCAGAAGATCAAACCTTTTGTTTCTGATTCATGGTCTGGTTTGCAAGAAGAGTTTTTAAATCAGCCTGCGAGTTCTGCAGGTTTGGCGCGGAAGGGAGAGTTTTATCACGCCCTGCTTATGCATATTGGACATATCAAGGAGGGCAATTTAGCCCAGACTCTCAATAATGCCTGGAACGCAGAGAGCCAGGGAGGAATGAACTCTGTGGAAGTCTTAGTGGAGATTAACAATTTCTTAAATCGTGATGATGTGCGTCCATTTTTCTATTTACCTGCCAACGCACAGGTTTTTTGTGAGAAGGAATTCGTCAATGTTTATGGGGATACCAAGCGCATTGACCGTTTGATTGTGCTTGAACGTGAAGTTTGGATTGTGGATTATAAATTATCCTTTTCATCTGTCATTCCCGTAGAAGCGGGAATCCAGGATGAACATCAAAAGCAGATAAAAGGATATATCGAATTAGTCAGGCAATTTTATCCGAAGCATAAAATTTCAGGGCATATTTTGTACTTGATGAACGCATAATTTAATACTGTACACTATGATTCTATTCGGCCATTGTATTTTCTTCGCAGGCACGCTCGCTGCAACCAGCGTTGCAGCATCGCTAGTCACCAGGCTGATTTTCCCCGAACTGAACGTTCGGGGACCGGCAAAATCAGCCTTCTACTACCTGCTCAGAAAACACAATGTCCTCATAAACCGAAGCAGACGGCAAAAATATCCCGTTTCGGGAACAATACCGATTAACCATATTCACACGATGAGCGAAAAGAATAAATTTATCACTTACAATGCGTGGATGGTTATAAGACTATGAGTAAAATTATTACAGTTCCATTTACAGAGAATTTTTTGCCTCATGTGGTGGATTATGTCTACCGTCATTATGAAGAGAAGAATAAGGATCTGTCACGTTTGTGCTTGGTCTTTGGTGGTCGTAGGCCGTCGCTGTTCATTAAGAGAGATTTGGCCAGGCGCATCGGCAAAGCTTTTATTCCACCTCGGTTTTTTACCATTGACGAATGGATGACCTATGTTGCTTATGGTTCAGAGGTGCCTTTACAGGGAAGTGACCTGGATCATTGTTATACTATTTATCAATTAGCACAGAGCCACTGCCCGTGGGTCACGGCTGGCCGTGAGAGCTTCGCGCAGTTTTTACCATGGGCCCGTGAAATCCTTCAATTTATCGAACAGCTGGATTTGGAAGATGTTCCTTCGGATTCTCTTAAATCAGTCAGGGAGCACGCTGAAATTGGTTTCAGTGTGCCTGAGGATATCAATAAGCTATTGATGCATTTAAGTACTTTACGCCAGGCGTATCATCAGGAGCTTGAACGCACCCAAAGGGCCCCACGCGGGTATCAATACTTTCAAGCTTCCCTACGGGTGGATCAATGCGACCTAAGCCCTTTTGATGAAATTTTATTTTGTAATTTTTTCTATCTGCACCGTACGGAAAATATTGTCATCAAAAGTATCTATGACCGTGGCCAAGCAGTGCTGTTGATGCAAGGGGACCAGCGGCGCTGGCCAGCGCTTTCACGCATCGCCAAAACTTTTGGCACTCCGATCATCGAGGGAAAAGAAGTTAAGCCCACCAACTTTAATTTAAAAATTTATGAAGCATTTGACGCTCACTCCCAAGCTGGTTTAGTTAATGGGATTTTAGAAAATATTACTGACCGTGAATCAACAGTCATTGTTTTGCCTGATGGGGATTTTCTTTCTGTCCTTTTGACTGCTGTGGGAAGTCAGCTTGAAGAATTCAATATTTCCATGGGGTATCCGCTTAAACGAAGCGCTCTTTATACGCTTTTGAACTTATGTCTGGAAGCCCAGCTTCGCCGCAAAGGGGGACTATATTACACAAAAGATTATCTTTCCCTGCTGGGACATCCATTGGTCAAGGGTCTGGATTTAGGGGGCAATCAAGGGCTAATCCGTGTGCTGACAGCAAAAATACAGGAAGTGCTTAAAGGGGAGATACTGACCGACTCTTCGGGACGTCTATTTTTAGATCCTGAGGATATTGTCCATGATGAAAAGTTATTAGATGCCGTCGGTATCCAATCTTCGACGGCAATGGATATGATCCAAACGATCCATCAAATTTTCTTTGGTAATTTTGAAAATATCCGATCTGCATATGATTTGGCCCGCGCCCTGCAAAATTTTGTTGAATTTATGCAGAAGCATAGCACGATGGATAAGTATCCTTTTAATGATCAAATTACCTGGCGTATGCAGGAGATAGGTGATGAATTAAAGGCATGTGCTTTCGCGGCTGAAACTTTTGATCCCCGGGATTTATTTAAGGTCTTAGAGCAGCGCTTATCTTCGCAGATGGTGGCTTTCAGCGGCTCACCTCTTCGTGGTCTTCAAATGTTGGGGCTTTTTGAAACACGGTCATTGAATTTTAAGAATGTAATTGTGGTGGATGTTAATGAAGGACTTTTGCCTAACTTGAATATTTATGAACCTTTGATCCCACGCGAGGTGATGATCAAGCTCAATCTTGACCGTCTCGAATTGGAAGAAGAGATCCAGCGTTATGGGTTTATGCGTTTGATTTCTGCTGCCCAAAATGTGCATCTCATTTATCAGCAGAATAAGGACCGCACACGCAGCCGCTTTTTAGAGGAGCTTATCTGGGAAAAAGAAGAGCGCTCAGGGGCAATTGGCACCGTGGACATTATCCGGGGGGCTTTTGAAGTTTCCGTGGGAAGAAAACAGCGCGTTATTCCTAAAACCAAGGACATGGTCGATTTTCTTAAAAGTTTTAGATTCTCTGCTTCCAGCATCAATACCTATTTACAAAATCCATACTCTTTTTACTGCCGTTATGTTTTAGGACTTAGGATCGAGGACGATTTGTTAGAAGACCCTGAAAGCCGTCACATCGGTATTTTTATCCATGACCTGCTTCAGGAAGCCTTTGGAGGATTTATAGGGAAGAAACCTGTATTGGATGCACAATTTAAGAAATACTTTCAAAAGATTTATGAGACCCGGTTTGCTGCTGTTTTTGGTAAAGCTGGGCGCAGTGACACTTTTTTAATGGAAACTGTTTTAAAAACCAGATTAGAGAGATTTTTAGATCAAGAAGCCTTGCGTTGTGAAAATGAGGTCAAAGAGGTGCTTTATGTTGAACGCAGGTTTGAAGATGTGATCAACTTAAACAAGAACCAAGTGCACCTGGCGTATAGGGTTGACCGTGTTGATGAAATGAGAGACGGAACAATTATGATTTTAGATTACAAGACAGGCAGTATGGATCCAAAACCAAGGGAAATCGATGACAATGTAGCGCTGACCCGTGAATATATCCTAACCCAAGTTAAATCATTCCAGATGCCTCTTTATGTGCATTATTTGCGTAAACAGTTTCCCGGCCGCGCAATCAATAGTGCTTTGTACCATTTAAGGACAATGAACACCGAGAGTTTTTTGGATAAGGACCAAATGAAGGATGTCGAAAGAATTTTAAATGGTTATTTTAAAGCGCTGGACTTTATTATTTCTGAAATATATAATTTAGAAATGCCTTTTATAGACGATCCCGTTAATATAAAATAATTTTATGGCAAAATCCATTTTAGTTGTCGATGATGAGTCCATTGTGGTTGGGATCACCAAACACAAGCTGGAAGATCAAGGATATGAGGTACAAACCGCTGAAAACGGTAGTGAGGCTTTACTGAGCTTAAAGTCTAAAATACCGAACTTGATCGTTATGGATATCCAAATGCCTGATATGAACGGATATACTTTCATTATGGAAAAATCTAAAACTCCCGAATACGCCAATATTCCGGTGGTGGTGCTGACAGCCTACGGCGATTTGGAACCTTTGTTTAAGCTCCATGGCATCAAGGCGTATCTTTTAAAACCTCTAAAACTGCAAGACCTCATTAATAAAATCGTTGAAATTGTCGGCCATCCTTAGTTTTTCAACACAAAAATCTCAAATTTGCAGGAAGTATATAGATAGTATATACTTCCCCTATGCCTCGTTTATTTAAGTATTTAAATTCCGCCATAAAGAGCGTACTCATTATTTCGTTTATGAGTATGAATGTCTCTCAAACACAAGCAGGAGAGACTGTTGTTTCCTTAATGCCAAAACCGGGAACAATAGTGCATTTAAGTTCTGCGTTTATTCCAGCCCATTTAGAAGGAATTACCATTCATCAAGACAATGTTTTACGGCTTGATTTTTTGATCCATAAGGGTGATGGTCATCTAGATGATTTACAGAAAAAAGAAGAATACCGTAAACTGATTAAATATTTTTTAGCTTCTTTAACAGTGCCGGATCGTGATCAATGGGTTAATTTATCTCCTTACGAAAAAGACCGTATAATCGAAAGTAATTTCGGAAACACTGAAATGGGGCAGGATCTTTTGTCGCAGGATTACCTTCTAAAGCAGATCACATCCTCTTTAATGTATCCTGAAGCAGGGTTGGGTAAGAAATTTTGGGATAGGGTCTATGAGCGTGCCTGGAATGAATATCACACGACCAACATTCCTGTGAATACCTTTAATAAGGTATGGATTGTTCCTGATGAAGCCGTTGTCTATGAATCAAAAACTACAGCGTACATTTTAAAAAGTCATCTGAAAGTAATGCTGGAAGAGGATTATCTCTCGCTTAATAAACATACTCAGGTCTCTTCTCACACGCTTGCCTCTAAAATTATTAAAGAAGTTCTCCTTCCCGAGCTTGAGAAGGAAGTTAATGAAGGTAAGAATTTTGCCTTGCTGCGCCAGATTTATAGCGGAATGATTTTAGCAACATGGTACAAAAAAGCACTTAGAGAATCTTTGTTGGGCCAAGTTTACGTAGATAAGGCCAGGGTCAAAGGGATTGATAGAGACCCTCGGATCAATGGGGCCATTTACCAGCAGTATTTAGCCGCGTTTAAGAAAGGTGTTTTTAACTTTATCAAAGAAGAGGTGGTCCCTATCTCCGGAATGCCGATCAAGGAACAGGGAATATTTCCCAGGAAATATTTTGCGGGCGGATTTGATAAAGTGATGGGTGCGAAGCCGAAATATATTGATGCAGAGTCGCCTGGTGTGGGTATGCTAATGCAGTCCCGGCTTCGACAAGTTGTTGAAGGACAAATAGATGAAGTCAGCGTCGGCTTAGACAGTGCCATGAACAGTACTGCACAAGAAGAACAACCGTTGCCGGAATTTGTTGATCAGGAAACGAGGCAAGCCGTTAATACCCGAGAGATTCCATCGGAGTTCGTTGTCCCTATTGGAATCATCAGGGCCATCACAAAATTAAGCGATCAGTATGCACAACAATTGGACCATTTATCAAACACAGAGCGACAGAAATTTGTATTGTATCTCGAACAAGAGCTTAAAAGTTTTTATGGCCCTCGGGTGGTGGCAGCAGCCATAGCCATTGCCAAGACCATAAACCTGAAGGATTCAACAGTAGCAAACAAGGATATACGTCTTGAGGCTTTACGTATGATCAAAGCTCACGCCAAGCTGCTTGAACCTAACAGAGAATTAAAAGGGCTGATGGATGTGAGAAGCACCAGCTATAGTGATGGAACGGATACTCCGGCGGCTCTGGTCTTGGAAGCATGGAAACGAGGTCTGGGGACCTTGGTTATTGCAGACTATTATTCGGTGGATGGAATTGGTGAGGCCATTGAAGCATCTCGTATTTTGGAAGGACCCAAAATCGCCCCCGCCGTCACGATTGATTACAGCGCAGAAATCCCTTTTAGAAAAACTGAGAGAAAGGTTATAACAAGATATATTGAGTTTGGACATATTGCTATTTCTTTTCCCCTGGACAATCCAAATATCGAGGAATGGATAAAGTATAAGCAAAAAGAACTTGATGAGAATCCCACATGGAAAAGATTAAAAAAAAGGCAAGTATGGCACCGTATGAAGATGGACCTTATCATCAGCCGCTGGAATCAAATTCATAGTACCGATGGACTTGCATTGACTCTAGAACAGCAAAAGCAAATTCCACCGTACCCGCGTTCACAAACCCTTATATCTCTTTTGAGCAGACTCCATCCGGGTGTAAAACCAGTACAATTAAGAAGGGACATGGCTGACCAAAGGGTCTATGAAGTAGGAACACCAGGTGCCCAAAGTTTAACGGACGTTCATTGGATCGCTCAATATTATGGCGGAGAAACCAGCTTTTCTATGCCCTTAGAAGATATATTGAATTTTACTGATAATATCGGTGGAGCTGCCTTTATACGTGATCCTGCTGATCCACGAACGTTTATGAAATTACAGGATGGTATCGAGAAAGCCAGGGGAGATGCCCAGGCAGATGAGCAGCCCAAAACTATAAAATATCAAATGAGCCCCAAAGAGTTATCAGATTTAATGAACATGCTTAAGGGTTTGTTGACTAAATACCGTATCCAGGGATTACAAGTCTACACACCAAAACATACCCCGGAAGAGGTTGATGCGTTTGAGAAATTAAGAGAGGGGCTGGTAAAGGAAAATATTCAGGATGGTTATTATGATGATCATGGGTTAGCTTTTGTGGCAGGGTCCAATGGCTCCACCTTGCAAGAGCAAGAATTGGTGTACGGCCGGGGCATGGGGATACCGGAAAATTGGTCCAGGGAAAGCCGGTGGCAGTCGCTTCAAAATCAGTGGGTTTCTGCAAGGAGGACCCGTCTGCGTTTATTGAAAGAAATCGGAAGGGCCCATAGCCTTGGGCTGACATACGTTTCTATAAAAAATCGATTAGAGTTGCAGGTTTGGAAAGGCCTTGTACGTTGGAATAAAACAAAAAGTCTTCGTGAAGTATTAACTCCGGTTTTGGTCCGGGAGATTCGAAGGGAAGCACGGACAGAAAAATTAAATTTAAGAATAGACGATTCACCGGAAGATATATCTGCTGGTCCAACGATTGGTGAAATTGCACATCGAAATCTTTCTATGGAACAGACAATTAATGATGCCAGGATACTTAAAGCTATTGAATTATTTGTAGGAAAATGGGATCGGCCCGATAAACGTATACTTGCTTTTGATGTGGATGGGACTGTAGCTGAGTCAGATAAGGAAATCCCGAATGAAGTATTAGAGTATTACATGGCATTTATGAAAGAAGGGGTTGATATTGTATTGATCACCGGCAGGGGGCCTAATGATTATCTCGTTGATAATTTAGCTAAGCGTATACCAAGAAAACTTCGGCATAAACTGCATATTTTCGCCCGGACCTCCGCGCTTGGATATGGTTTTGATATGAACGGGAATTTGATCAATTATTATAGGTATCGATTGACCCCCAAGATCAAAATCCCCATCTTTGAAGCTATTAAGAAAATTATTCCTGAAGCAAGACTGGTTAATGATTCCCGAGGTGACCCTACAGGAGCCACTATTCGGGAATTTCCAGAAGACTCTCAGATAAGTATTCGGCTTAATACTATAGAAAAACAAGGATTTACTTCGTATACAAAAGATCAAGTCAGTGATTTAGTAAGCCAATTAGGGAAAGAATTATTTTATTTGGAAGGAGCCGTGCATGTTGTAGGCCCCATGGGTGAAGGACATGCATTTTACGATATTGATATTGTTTTAACCCTTAAGCCCAGAGGCATTGAGTATGCGGTCCGGACTATCCATGGCAGAAACGATGAAATTGGAGATGCATTATTGTATTTCGGAGACAGTATGACTCGGTTGGGCAATGATCGGAAAGTTCCGGAAATGTACCCCAAAAGTGTGTCGTTTTGGGTAGGTAGGGGGCCCTTTTCAGAAAAAGATTTAGAAGGTACTTCTAATATTATTCCTGTTATTCCGGCCGGGACGGAAGGAACGGTATCAGTTTTACATGGGATTGCACAAAGGATCGAATATATTCGTGGAACTGATAGGGCCATGAATGCCCGCGGAGGCATTGATTTTAATTCTAAAAATTTTGATTTACGTATTGAGCATGATGGTAAGAATATGCTCATTCCTTTAACGCCAAAGGATATGGCCCAATTAAGTCAAATCACGGGATTTATTCCAGTTATTCTGGCAATCAAATCTCCTACCTTAAGCGAAGTACAGCGAGCTCTTCGTTGACCTGCCTGTTTTTTTGTGATAACCTTGTCCCTTGTTATGATCCAAGTCAATGTCTTTAAAATTTTTTCCGATATTGAAGAAATCTGCCGGAAGATTAATCGTAATCCCAAAGACGTCACCGTCGTTGGTGTCACCAAGACGGTGGCATTGGAAGTGATCCAGGAAGCCATTGATGCTGGTATCAGGCATATTGCGGAAAACCGTGTTCAGGAAGCTGAAAGTAAATTCCCATTGCTGTTGGCAAAAAATCCGCAAATCAAGACCCATATTATAGGTCATCTGCAGACGAACAAAGCCAAAGATGCGATCAAGGTATGTTCCTTGATCCAGTCGGTGGACAGCCTTAAATTAGCCCGGGAAATTGAAAAACAAGCAGCTAAAGCAGGAAAGGCTGTTGAGATTTTAGTTCAGTTTAATACTGCTAGGGAAGAGCAAAAGTTTGGTGCTGATCCTATGGAGGCGAACACTTTAATCGATAACATCAGCAAATTTTCTCTCGTTCGCATCAAGGGGCTGATGTGTATGGCCCCGTATACCGAAGATCAAGGAATAATCCGCAAGACATTTTCTGATTTACGTGATATAAAAGACGATCTTAATACGCGTTTTGCGGGGCATCCCTGTGTGGATATGGGGATATTATCCATGGGCATGAGCAGCGATTACAAGATCGCTATCGAAGAAGGTTCCACCATGGTACGCGTGGGCAGCGCCATTTTTAAAGAGGGATAATATGGGAAAATATAAAATCGGTATTATCGGCGGCGGGAACATGGGTGAGGCCTTGATCAAGGGGCTTTATAAACAGCACCGCATTTTTTTGGTTGAAGCCAATCCTGCTCGGATTAGTATTCTTAAACAAAGAAAATATAAGATTTCATATGAAGAGAACCCAGGAAATCTTCTTTCAAAAATAGATATTATAATTTTAGCAGTAAAACCGCAAGATATTCAGTATCCCCTTTCATGGATGAAGGGGGTGTCTTTAGAAAATAAATTATTTATTTCTATTGCTGCAGGATTAACGACCAACTTTTTTGAAAAGAATTTAGGCGGTAAGGTTCGAGTAGTACGGTCTATGCCTAATATGCCGGCTTTGATTGCTAGGGGTATAACAGCAATTTGTAAAGGTCGTTTTGCTACCAACGGGGATCTGGGTATAGCCGGTTCAATTCTTAGTGCTATTGGACAAGTGAGGGTGGTTGACGAGAAATATATGGATGCCATTACAGCCGTTTCAGGTAGTGGTCCAGCCTATGTTTTTTTATTTGTTGAATATTGGATTGCTGGGGCAATAGCTTTAGGTTTAAGCCAAAACGATGCCCAAGAATTGGTTTGGGCAACGCTTATAGGTAGCGCTGAATTAGTGAGATTTGAGGATGCACGTGAGTTACGTGAAAGGGTGACTTCTAAAGGTGGAACTACTCAGGCAGCTTTGGATGTTTTCTTTAAAGGAAAATTCAATCAGTTAATGAAAAATGCTTTGCTTGCAGCTAAAAAAAGAGCTAAAGAGTTGGCAAAATAGCTTATTATCGGGTGGCCGAGGGTGGGGCATCCCCATCGAGCGCAGGCTTTTGCGAGCACGATGGGGAAACCCGAGGACAGGACCCGATAATCAGGAGGAATTATGGCAACAGTTGGGATTATTGGTGGTAGTGGGTTATATCAGATAGAAGGCATAACAAAGGTGAAAGAAGTCGCAGTCAAGACTCCTTTTGGTGCGCCATCTGATAAATTTATTACCGGTGAATTAGAAGGTATTCCTGTGGTCTTCTTGCCGCGCCATGGCCGGGGCCACCGCATCAGCCCATCTGAGATTAATTACCGCGCCAATATTTACGGAATGAAAAAATTAGGAGTCGAGGCTATCATGTCAGTCTCCGCTTGCGGCAGCCTTAAGGAAAAATATAAACCCATGGATTTTGTTATCCCTGACCAGTTCTTGGACCGTACACGCAAAGGGCGTATGGATACATTTTTTACTGAAGGGGTGGTGGCGCATGTGGCTTTTGCGGACCCGATCTCCAAAGAGATCGCGGATATCCTGGAAAAAAGTGCCAAAAAATTAAAAATCAAAACACACCGCGGCGGCACCTACGTGAATATGGAAGGCCCGCAGTTTTCAACGAAAGCTGAGTCCAATCTATACCGAAGCTGGGACATGGACATTATTGGCATGACTAATTTAACCGAGGCCAAACTCGCCCGCGAAGCAGAAATTTCTTACGCAACTCTGGCCGCTGTCACAGATTATGACTGCTGGCATCCATCGCATGATTCGGTGACGCTGGATATGATTCTTAATTATCTTAATCGCAACGTTGCCAATGCCAAGCTTATTTTAAAATCCGCGATTGTCGAGGTTGGGAAATTAAAACATTTTAGCGCATCTGAGGCTTTGAAATTTGCCATCATTACTAATCCTGCCATGATCCCGGCTAAAAAGAAAAAAGATTTGGGAGTTTTAATTGGAAAATACATCAAATAAAACAGATTATCAGAAGACTTTGAATCTGCCACAGACTGATTTTGCCATGAAGGCAGGGTTGGCCCAAAAAGAACCACAGATGCTGGCCCGCTGGCAGAAAGACGAACTTTATAAAGGTATCCACCAAAAATCCAAAGGAGCAGCGCCTTTTATTTTGCACGACGGGCCGCCGTATGCCAATGGCCATATCCATATCGGGCACGCGCTAAATAAAATCCTCAAGGACATGATCGTCAAATACAAGACCATGAAAGGTTTTGACGCCTTGTATATTCCGGGTTGGGATTGTCATGGCCTGCCCATTGAACATCAATTGCTTAAAGATATGAAAGCATCCAAGTCTGATTTTGACACCTTGGTCTTTCGTAAAAAAGCGCATGATTATGCGATGAAATTCGTGGATATTCAGCGTGAGGAATTTAAGCGATTGGGGATTTTCGGCCAATGGGATGATCCCTACTTGACCATGAACCCTGGTTATGAATATTGGATTTTAAAATCTTTGGGGGAATTGACTAAGAAGGGGTATGTCTATCGGAGCCTAAAGCCGGTGAACTGGTGTTACAGCTGCGAAACAGCGCTCGCTGAAGCTGAAGTGGAACATGAAAATAAAGAATCACCAGCGGTATATGTAAAATTTCAAGTTGAGAATCCGCAAGTTCTAAATTTACCCACTGATAAAAAAGTATCGCTGTTAATTTGGACGACAACACCGTGGACATTACTGGCGAATGTAGCGGTGGCAGTCAATCCGGAATTTAATTATGGTGCTTTCGGTGTTAATGATGAATTTATTATCATGGAAAAAAGCCGTGCGAATGATATTTTAGCCGGTGAAGCAGAAGGAACAAAAATTGAATATACCAAATCTTTTTTTAAAGGCAAAGACGTAACTAAATTGACTTATATACATCCTTTTGACAAACGTCAGCATTGTCCGGTTGTCACTGCAGATTATGTTACTAATGAAGACGGTACTGGCTTGGTGCATACAGCACCTGGGCATGGGCAGGACGATTTCCAGACCGGATTACGTTATAATTTGCCTGTGCTGATGCCTGTTAACAGCAGGGGTGTGTTTACCGAAGAGGGAGCGCCGTTTAATGGCCAGTTTGTTTTTAAGGCCAATGACCAGATCATTGCCAATTTGCAAGATCGCGGACTGTTATTTAAGGCAGAAAAAATTAATCACTCCTACCCTCATTGCTGGCGTTGCAAGAACCCAATTATTTTTCGCGCCACAGAGCAATGGTTTTTAAGCATTGACCATATTAATTTGCGCAGCCAGTTAAGAGAAGTGATTGAAGATCAAGTTGAATGGATCCCATCTGCCGGGCGTGAACGCATTCTAGGCATGGTCAATACCCGTCCAGATTGGTGTCTTTCACGTCAGCGTCTTTGGGGCGTGCCTATTCCAGCCCTCATCTGCCAAGGGTGTAAAGGTCAACAAAAGCTTGTTGTTGAAGTTATTGAGCATGTGGCCACACTCGTCAAGAAACACGGCAGTGATATCTGGTTTGAGAAAGATTTAAAAGAACTCTTACCTGCAGGTTTCAAATGCCCTGATTGCGGCACTCACGATTTTCAAAAGGCCCAGGACATCCTGGATGTGTGGTTTGATTCCGGTGTCAGCCATCAAGCCGTGTTCCATGAAATGATCAAAAGTCCGCTTCCCGCGGATCTATATTTGGAAGGTTCTGACCAGCATCGCGGTTGGTTTCAGTCCTCATTAATCCCTTCCGTGGCCATTGACAAACAAGCCCCTTACAAGCAGGTTTTGACCCATGGTTTTGTGGTGGATGGGGCTGGCCGGAAAATGTCCAAATCTTTAGGCAATGTTATCAAGCCCCAAGAGATCATTGATACCTATGGCGCTGATATCCTGCGTTTGTGGGTGGCTTCCAGCTCCTATAACGAGGATGTGCGCATATCCAAAGAAATCATTGACCGACTGGTGGATGCGTATCGTAAAATCCGAAACACCCTGCGTTATTTATTGGGTAATTTGCATGGCTTTGATCCCGATAAACACACATTGGAATATGAGCAAATGTTGGAACTTGACCGCTGGGCATTGAACCGTTTGGCCTGCACCATAGAGGCTGTGGACCTTGGTTTTGAGCGCTATGATTTTGTTCAGGTTTTTAAATCTGTCTATAGTTTTTGCAATGAGGATCTGTCGAGCATTTATC
>Ga0207074_1038_pt1 | contig 18061 bp, 16 predicted proteins | sample Alteio_BWMinHeat_66_FD_153567 | JGI IMG/M metagenome (GOLD analysis project Ga0207074, IMG submission 153567) | Enriched cells from forest soil in Barre Woods Harvard Forest LTER site, Petersham, Massachusetts, United States -... | ecosystem: Environmental > Terrestrial > Soil > Temperate forest >...
AATTCAATTTTATCAAAATTAAATTCAGGAGTGGCATAAAGTCCGTTATTTGCCCCACCTTGAATAACTTGACGATCTCCATAGAGATTTGCTACTGAAAATATTATCAATAACAACATAATTTTTTTTAACATTATATTTCCTTTATCAATTTAAATTATAATATAGAATATAACAGATTAGCAAAATCTCGAAATGGTCAATTATTATTCTATATTCAGTATTTAAAATTTAGTTATTTTCCAATAATAGAATTAAAACCCTTCATTTAATAACAATATTATCATTGCAAATTTTTGTCATATATTGTTATTTTAAATATATACAAGTAAAAGTATTTTAATTAAAGATGTGAGGTTATTATGAAAATTACAAACTTATTCTATCTATTTATTGTAGTCAATGTTGCAGGAACATTGCCAATTATGGGAAATAATTCTGAACGTTTACTTATGAATGCAATCGAAACTCAGAATATAAATCAGATAAAAAATTTACTACAACAACCTAATATAAATATAAATTATACAGAGCCAAATATGGGTATGACACCCTTAATTCTATCAATCATAACGAAAAATCCAGAAATAGTAAAAATATTACTTACTGCTAATGCAAATCCAAATATAAAAGACAAGGTGGGTCGTACTGCTTTAATTCTTGCTGCAGAAGAAGATGTGCCATTAGAAATAGTAAAATTGTTACTTGGTCATAATGCTAATATAAATATAAGAGATATTAGTGGAAAGAACGCTTTAGATTATGCACAAGATTATGATCGACCACAACTTAGGTCTAAAACCGATACCAACAGCAAAAAGATCGTTTCTTTATTACGATTTATGCAAGGAAGTAGCCAAATAGTCGAATCCGCTAATGAGCCTTTATTCAAAACTATTGGAAAATGATTAGACTTCTTCTGAAACTGCATTAATGGACAAAATTAAAATGTAAATCCAACAAAAGATTTGCAAAAAAGCGCTCGTCCTGAGCGTAGTTGAAGGATACGAGCGGTTCACATTAAAGAAATTTTAGGTTTCAGAAGAGATCTATTATAAAAACGCAAAATCAATTAGTCCAGCCTCCCAGCCTTCGCTATAGGGTAAAGCATTGAAGCATAGTTAAGCTTACGCCGTCGCTAAAGCTATGGCGCACACGCCGGCGGGCTATCGTCGCTACTTCATCATATTGTAAAATTTCGAAGTCCATTCGAAGTCCAATTAATCTATTTACAATAATAGAATTGAAATTCCTCATTTAATAACAATATATTTTCATTGCAAATTTTTGTCAGATATTGTTATTTTAAATATATAAAGTCATTTAATTAATAATGTGAGGTTATTATGAAAACCACAAATCTATTCTATCTATTTATTATAGTTAACATTTTAGGAATTTTGCCTGCAATGGGAAATTCAGGAAAACCTGATGAAGATGAAGGCTTAATATTTACAGAAGAAATGCTAGATAAAGTTATACCCTTAATAACAGAATCGGAGGCTCTGCTTCTAAAAGCAATTGATAAGCAAAATATAAATGAGTTAAAAAGGTTATTAAAAAAAGGCATAAATTTAAATTATTTAGAGCCATACATAGATATGTCCCCATTAATGGTATCAATATCAGTGAGAAATCCAAATCCAGCAATCGTAAAAGCACTGATTGATGCTAAAGCAAATCCAAATAAACAAAATAACACAGGCTTGACTGCTTTAATGATCGCAGTAAAAGTAGATGCTCCACTTAAAATAGTAACTATGTTACTTGATAATGGTGCTAATCCACATGTAAAAGATAGAGATAAAAAAACAGCTATAGATTATGCTGAACACAATAAGAATAGGAGTAAAAACAGCGAGAAAATAGATCTTTTGCTAAAAAGTTACCAAAAACAACGTTATGTAGGTAATTAATTTATAAAATAATAAATAATTTTTTTAAGCTGTCAGAGTTAATTTGGTGCCGAGGGCCCGACTCGAATCAGAACGGGCTATTACCCGATAGATTTTATGGAGGTGTTTAATGAAAAATCAATCTAAAATTATAGTTCTTATTATTTTGAGTGTGTTTCAATATACTGTTTATGGGGATATTGGTGATAGTGCAAAAGCTTGTGCCGACGTCGTTGCATTAGGAACAGAATGGAGTGCAAAAGAAGCCGGCTTGCAAACGGCAAAGGGAATTTTGAAAGCAGCGGAAACTTTACAAAAAACTGATCCAAGATTAGTTGGATTGCTGACAGCTCAAAAAGCTGCTACTTTGGCATTAGATACTGCTCAGGGAACTTTAGTTGTAGCACAAAAAGCGTCTGAGGGTATTGCAAAGTCAACAGAATTGGTGGGTGATATAGTTTCTAAAGGATTTAGTGTTGATAGTATTACACTTGATACATCTTCCAAGGAACTAATGGAACAAAAGCCTTTATCTTTGCATATTACTGGTACAATTGCTGGAAAACGTTTTAATACTACAGCTAAAGGAATTGATTTTTCTAATGCTAATTCATTTGTAACTAGTATTTTAAAAAATTTGAACCCATTCTAAAAAATTGGAAACTATAAAATTGGAGTTATCATGGTAGTAAGAAAATTTAATTACCTTAAGCAAACAATGCTTATCTTGGTAGTTTTAATAACATCTGTTAAAGCAGAAGAGAGCATTCGTTTAGATTTAAATAAAATAGCTGAATCATTTGGACTACAGGCTTATGATTCTTTAAAATCATTGCTTGGACAGATTTCTTTTGATGGCTGGTTACCACAATTGGCTACTAAAAAGGTAGGTAAAATCGGAGCTAGAGACTTATTTAGCTCGGTAGGTACTGCAACAATTTTAGGCCAAAAGATTGATATTTATTTAACTACCACCAAAGATCCCAATATATTGGGTATAACTACAATAAAAGGACAGCAGAAAGCACTGGAAAAAGCTGCTTCTAATGGTGATATTGTTAGTGTAGCATTGTCTATTCCTAAAAGTTTTAAATTGGGAACAATAAGTACTTATCTTAGTTATTTAGATGAATTAGGCTTAGGAGGGGCTGTATTTGTATTATCTCGAGAAAAATATCAGGATTCAAAATTTGGTGAAATAGATGTAGGGCTTAATTTAGTAGGAAATATTAATTTTTCTTCCGGAGCTCTATCAATGATTAATGGATGGGCAAAAAGAATGCTTAATTTATCTCTCGATAAAGGTATATATGTTCATACTGTCATCCCTCACAATTTAAAGGATATAACTTTATCTATTTCTATTCCCGGATCTGTAACTTATATAATCAAAGGTACTGCAAGCGGTGAGTTGCCTATTGAAGTATTTGATATCAATTTACAAATTAATAACAAAGGTCTAATTGGTTCAGCATTCATAAAACCAATAACTTTGGCAGGTGTAACAGTTTCAGGATCGGAAGGTCATCCGGGAATTATGATGAATTTTACATTTGATTTATGGAATATTTATGAACTTTCTCGATTATTGCTTACGTTCAATACACAGGATCTAGCAAAGCTTACAAAATTAACTATAAGGGGCAATATCTCTCTAAAGGCTCCAAATATAGGTATAATTTCCGGTCCAGCCATAATTGATTTATCAAAAGAAGGTATTACAGCAGATTTTGAGGCATCTATTATAAAAGGCTTTTTGGATGCTAAAATTAGAGCTAAAACTGATATTACTCATTTAGATAATTGGAAGATAAGTGGTAATTTTAATCAAACAGCTTTAAAAGCTTTTGATAATCTTATGACCAAAAAGGCAAAAGAGTTTTTAAAAATAGCTACTAAAGGTATTAATGATGCTAAATCAGAAGTTCAAGCAGCACAAAGAAAAATTGATGGACTTGCAGAGGATAGAAGAAAGATCGAACGAGAAAATTTAGAAAATATTAAAAAAGCACAGGAGCCAGTACAGCGTGAAATTGATAAATTGAATGATCTTAAACAAAGATTGGATAATGCCAAACGACGTTGTGAGGAAATGGGAAAAGCAATTAAAGAGACAGGGAAAGTAATTGGAAAGGGAATAGACACAACAATTGGGGCGGTTGGAGATATGTTTGGAGTGGGATCGGGATCAAAGCGAATTAATATGCTTCTAGATACGATTCGAACTCAAGATATAAATTTCTTAGAAAGGTTATTAAAGGATCCTAAGCTCGATGTAAACAGTCCAATCTGGGTAGAACCAAATACGGGCATAAACCCCTTAATGATGGCAATATTAACAAATAACCCAATAATAGTAAAAGATTTACTTGATACTAAGGCTAATCCAGAAATAACCGACAAAGCAGGCAAAACTGCTTTAATGCTTGCAGTAGAAAATAACGCAGCAATAGAAATAATAAGCACGTTACTTAACGCCAAGGCCAATCCAAATATAAAAGACAAATCAGGCAAAACTGCTTTAATGCTCGCGGTGGAAAAGAATTCATCAATAGAAATAGTAAAATTTTTAATTGATCATGGTGCTCGTACGGATATGGGAGATAAGAATGGAAAGACAGCTTTAGATTTCGCACGGTCACGCTCTACGAATGATGATAATAGTAAAGCTATATTGCTTTTACTAGAAAGCAAAAATCAACAACAAATGTCAGATGAAGCAGCAACGAAAGCACAATATGAACAATTTAAAAAAAAATGGTTACAAAAACAGAGTGTGTAGATATTCTACATGACCAATTATTACATCAGTCCAGCCTGTCCGCCCAAGCCTTGTGCGAAGGAGGATAGGCGCAGTTTAACTTCGTAGTATTACCTCAAGGCGAATTTGACTAATTATTACATCAGTCCATTCTTCGCTATAGGGTAAAACGTTGAGGCATAATTAAGCTATGAAGGACAATCTTCGCCATTCATTTTACTGGCGCAAGCCAATCGTAGGCGCAGTTTAACTTCATAGTATTACCTCAAGGCGAAGATTGGTGCCGAGGGCCGGACTCGAACCGGCACGGGCTATTGCCCGAAGGATTTTAAGTCCTTTGCGTCTACCAATTCCGCCACCTCGGCATGATATTAAAATATGTTGTTTGCGAAGCCTGTGGTAAGAAGAATAGCACAGTTCAACTTCGTTGTATTACTTCAAGGCTAATTTGATTATTTTTATTAATCTGACTGGCGCAAGCCAATCGTAGCCGCAGTTTAACTTCATAGTATTACCTCAAGGCGAAGATTGGTGCCGAGAGACGGAATCGAACCATCGACACGAAGCTCTTCAGGCTTCTGCTCTACCACTGAGCTACCTCGGCAAATTATCACCTCAATTAAAGCAATAATGATAACTACAATTGTATATATTTGATCTATTTTGTCAATTAATTATTTACTTGATATAATACACATTAAAATTACCTATAGAATTGTTAAATCACTTAAAATAGTGATAGCTTCCTAAAGCGCCTATTTATTTTTTGTCATTGCAAACAATAAAAGCGTTTGTTAAGATAAGTCAAAGTTTAAAGCAATTAAATTATCTATGAACAACAAACATTTAAGAAGCTCACTTTACTTTGAGCTCTATTCGAATTTTAAAAAATTTAGCCATAATTGAGATATTTATTAATAGATATGCTTTAAATAACTTAACTCATTTTACTTAACTTGCTTTAACACATCATAAGGTAAGTAGCATTTATGATATGATAAGGATAAAATGAAAGATTTAAAAAAACAAATCGAGCTTTTTCAACAAGAATTTTACACAGACATCAACAAAGCTCATAACAAAGAAGGCTTAGAAACTATACGCATTAAGTATCTTGCACGCAATGGCATTTTAAGTTCCTTAATGGATCAACTTAAAATGCTTTCAAATGATGAAAAGAGGACATTGGGTCCACTATTAAATCAACTCAAGCAAGATTCTGAAAAAATTTTTTTAGATAAACAACATTTTATAGAAAATGAAATAGAAACCATCAAAGCTACAAAAAGAATGAACTTTGATGTAACAATGTATAAGGTGCCTGAATTTAAAGGATCACTTCATCCATATAGTTTAATCATAGAACAAATTGAAAACATATTTATATCAATGGGCTATGAAATAGCTTATGGTCCTGAAGTAGAAACGGAGTTTCATAACTTTGATGCCTTAAATATACCCAAAGACCATCCTGCGCGAGAAGCACATGACACTTTTTGGCTAAATTTACCGGGAAAATTACTTAGGACACATACATCAACAGTACAAATTCATTCAATGCTAAGCAAAAAACCGCCAATGGCCCTTATTTCTCATGGAAGAGTTTTTAGAAACGAAGCAACTGACAGCTCACATGATTTTATGTTTCAACAATTAGAAGGTCTTGTAATAGATAAAAATATATCAATGGCGCATTTGTTGGGTACTATAAATAATTTCTTAAAGACACTTTTTGAGAACGATAATCTAGAAATAAAAGTCCGACCAAGTTATTTCCCATTTGTTGAACCCGGAGTAGAAATTGATATGACATGTCCTTTCTGTAAGATAGGCTGTCCAACTTGTAAAAAAACAGGATGGATTGAAATGGGAGGTGCTGGATTAGTTCATCCCAATGTGCTAAAAGCAGTTAACATTAATCCTGATGAATTTTCAGGGTTCGCTTTTGGTTTTGGGCTAACCAGATTGATAATGCTAAGATATGGCATAAGCGATATTAGATTACTTCATAGTAATAAAATAGATTTTCTTCAACAATTTAGTTAATTATAAAAAAAGGAGTAATAGTGGAGATATCAAAATTAGTAATACCCACAGCAAGTACAGGCTCAAAATTTTTGCCATTTACTAAATCAATATCAAGAGAAATGTTACCTCTTTTGAATAAACCATTAATTCAATATCTAGCAGAAGAAGCACTGCTATCTGAAATTAATAATTTATTTATCATTACAGGAAGTGGTAAAAATTCTATTATAGATCATTTTGATGCTTCCACCCAAGATGAAAATGCAATGGAAACCAGAGAGCATAATGAACTTTTATCGGGGGTACATAAAATAATTAGATTGGCTCATTTTAATTATATAAAGCAGACAGAGAATTTAGGAATAGGAAATGAAATTTTATTAGCAAAAAATTCAATTCATAAAGAATATTTTGCCATTGCAAATCCGGATGATATCATCATAAGTAAGCCAACTGCTCTTGCACAATTAATTAGAATAGCAAGACAAGAAAAAGCAAGTATCATAGCTGTTCAAGAAATTCCTACAGAACAAGTTTCTTCACAAGCTATAGTAGCAATTAAAAAACAAATTACTCCTAATTTATTTCAATTATCGCATATTGTGGAAAAGCCTCAAGCAAAAGATGCTCCATCTTCATTAGCAATAGTTGGTAGATATGTACTTTCCTATAAGATTTTTAATTCATTAGAATATTTAAGTACTTATGCTTCTGAAGAGCTAAAATTAAATGATGCCGTTTCTCATATGATGCAACAAAATGAGAGAGTATTTGCTTTTAAAGTTCAAGGCGTTAGATATGATGTAAGCAATCCGCTTTCATGGATTAAGTCAATAATTAGTTCTGCATTGCATGACCCAAATTATGGCCCACATATTCAAAGATTTATATCAGAATTACAAAAAAATGATCCATTTTTATATAACCCTGCAAAAACGGTTGAAAATAACATACAAAATCTATAAAACAAAAACCTCAATGAATACGATGACGAATTAGGAAATAATAAAAAATGTGAGTGCTCGTGCTGAGTTATGTCGAAAAGCATACGAGCAGATTTAATTTTACTTGCGCTCGCACCCTTTATAGTGAGCCCTGAGCTTGTCGAAGGGTCGAACTATCAGTGCGAGCGCATTTTTGTCAAACTATCAGGGTAATCGGGATCATTTCTTAAGTTGCTTCATCACATTAGAAACATATTACACAAGCATTAGTATTGCCAGATAGCTGCTTATAAATTGATACCTTAATTAAAAGCAAAATAGGAATTATAAAGCCGAATATGCAAAACCAAGGAAATGCTTTTAATGGTGAAAAAACATATTCTAAACCCCAGTTGTGCAATCCTGTGATCATGCTGAAAATTGAAATTAGCATCAAGTATGCAAACATAAGCAGACCACTTAGTACTATCCAAACTAATATTGAACTAATACCAAATACATAAAAGAACATAACCAATTTTCTTGTTTGACCATAAACAAGATTCGAACTTTCAGTAAAATTTTGCGCTATTGTTCCACCTTTTTCTAACGCAAAACAATCTGCAAATAGATACTTACTTGATATTATAACGGCTGGAAAAATTAAAATTAAAAAACCAACAATCACCATTAAAAAATGGTCATGCCAAATATTTATTTTACTATGAAATATATAATCTAAAATTGAAATAGGAATAGCATAGAATATGCCTGCTATTAAATTATACAGAAATGAAGTTACAAGATAAAAGCCCATCTTATTTGAGTCTACGCTAAAGAATTTGTTCAATCTAAAAAATTTGCCATCATAATTTTCTAAAAATAATTTATTTAGAAAAACGGAGTAAAAAAAGATAACAATACCTATAATCGTCGTGAAAATAACTTTGCTGGTAAAAGTTATGAATCTAAAATCATAACCTAAATCAAGAAAGCGTATATTGGTTTTAAAATTTATTATAAAAAAATCAAAACCTAAAAACATAAAAATCAATCCGATAAAAATGGTTCCGAAGAAACGCCAATTTTTAAAATATGATCTAAAGGCATAACTGATGGCTTGGGTTATAGAAAAATATTTCATTAATAGACTCCTAAATAATTACATTTTATAATACAATCCCAAGATTCTAATTTACTACAGAATTTGCTCTAAACAATTGCTTATAGATTGACACCTTAATTAAAAATAAAATAGGAATTATAAAGCCAAATATATAAAAAATAGAAAATACATATTCTGGCCAATAAAAAAATCCTGTAATTTGAAAGAAAGTAAAAGCTGGAACCAAAGACAGTCCCCAAAGCATAACAGTTATTGGTATACAAAATAATATTGAACAAATACCCAATATATAAAATAAAATAACCAATTTTCTTGTTTGGCCACAGACATGATCTGGACATTCAGTAAAATTTTGAATTATAGTTGCATCCTTTTCCCATTCAAAATAATCTGCAAACATATACCTGCTTGATATTATAATCGCTGGAAAAATTAAAATTAAAAAACCGACAGTAACCATTAAAAAATGGCCAAAAACTGTTTCACCATAAATTATATCATGATGCATGATTAAAATAGGAGTAGCATAAAAAGCGACTGATATTAAATAATACAGAAATGAAGTCGCAAGATAAGAACCTATCTTTCTTGGACCTATGCTAAAAAATTTGTTTAAGCTAAAAAAATTATCATCATAATTTTCTAAAAATAATTTATTCAAAAGAAAAAGGTAAAAAAAGATAACAATACATAAAATAGTTCCTAAAATCATCTTAGTATAAAGATTTACCAAACTAAAATCGTAAAAAAAATCACTAAAGCGAACATTGCTTTTGAAATTCATTATAAAAAAATCAATTCCCATAATTATAAGAAGTATCACAATAAAAATGGTTCCGAAGAAACTCCAATTTTTAAAATATGACCTAAAGGCATAACTGATGGCCTGAGTTATAGAAAAATATTTCATTATTATTATTCCTCAATTGAAACTACCACATGTTCCAAGGCATTGTTGATGGTGCACCATAATGACCACATTTCATACATTCGCCTCTTTCAGGTAATTGTTGATATCTTTCGCAAGGACAGTTACATCGTACGTAATGATAATTCTTATAATCATAACCATCATAAATATATGTGTGTTTACTACGATCCATGCATCCTATCGAACCAAAAAGATAAAAATTTTTTAAAATTAACATCTTAATAAAAAATCTTTTATTCATCCTGCTCCCTATTCTCTTTATTCTAAAACTATTTCAAAATATCAATATTGAGAATTAATTTTCAAGAAAAAACATCAAGAATGCATTTTGATAAAAATAGTATATTCGCGGTTTTTTAAATCTATAATGATTTATTTAGAAATTTGTTATATACTTTAAGAAATAAATTACAATATAATATTCTTCAGCAAAAATAAAATATGAGAAAAAAAAAGGGATACTTCTCGATATCAGCTGTAGCCAAAATGTTTTCGGTACACCAACAAACAATTAGGCTTTATGAAAAAGAAGGTTTAATTAATCCTAAACGATCTGCAGGAAATACTAGACTCTTTTCTGAAGATGATGTTAATAAGCTTGAGGAAGTTATTTATTTAACACACAAGCTTGGTATAAATTTAGCTGGTGTAGAAATGATATTAAAATTACAGAAGCAAATTAAAAAAATGCAAAAAGATATGAATGCGGTTTTTAGAAAAGCACAGCAAGAGCTTTCTCAAGAAAGTGAAATTAATAAACAAAACATTAAAGAAGCTTCGGATAAAATAGCAACACTAAAAATAATATCAAGCAATACAATAATTGATAACAGTCAAAATATAAATCTTAAGCATAAAAAAAAGAATCTTATTGAGACATTCAATTTTGAAGAAGAAAAATAAGGGAGCAATTATGTGGAATCAATTAAAAACAACTATACTTTTAGCATCTCTAGCTGGCATACTAATGGTAATAGGAAATATACTAGGCGGTTATAACGGCATTGTAGTAGCATTCATCATTTCTTTAGCATTTAATGCATTTGCTTATTTTTTCTCAGACAAAATGGTCTTAAAACTCTATAACGCACAACCTCTTGATAAAGATCAATATAATTGGATCTATTCTATAGTTGAAGAACTTTCTCAAAAATCAGATATGCCTATGCCTAAATTATGGCTTATAAAAACTCCTATGGCTAATGCTTTTGCTACTGGAAGAAATCCTAAACACGCTTCTGTAGCCGTAACTACTGGTATTTTAGAAATTTTAAATCCTGAAGAATTAAGAGGAGTTTTAGCTCATGAATTATCCCATGTAATAAATAGAGATATATTAGTAAGTAGCGTAGCTGCTACTATGGCATCAGCTATAGGTTATGTAGCAAATATGATGCAAAATATGGCATTTTTGTCTTCATCATCAAATAATAATAGAGAAAATAGACCAAATCCAATAGCTCTTCTTTTTATAGCTATTTTAATGCCGATTGCTGCTTCTCTTATCCAATTAGCAATATCAAGATCACGTGAGTATTTGGCTGATGAATCTGGAGCACATTTATCCCATGATCCATTAGCATTAGCTTCAGCATTAGAAAAATTGCAAAATAATGTAAAATATGCCCATCTGAGAGATAATGATTCTGCAAGAGCTACAACAGCTCATTTATTTATAGTAAATCCATTTACAGGTCAGAATATAAGCGCATTATTTTCAACTCATCCTCCAATGCAAAAAAGAATAGAGCGTCTAAGGGCAATAAATGAACAAATGTTATTAGGCCGCAATAGATAAGTTTTAAGGTGAATTATGAATCAAGAATCATTTGACAATCAATTTGTTATTTCATATGAACTATTAGAGTTATTAAAATGGCTTTTTGAAAATGAACAAGAGCCTCTAAAAAAAATATTGAAAAAATCAATAGAAAACGGCTTAATGGAGAATTTGTGTAGAAAAAATAATTCTGCCAAAGACGATATTGAAGAATTACAACAAAGGATAACCGATTTTTTTTCCTTAATGGAAAATCTTTTATTTGATTGTATTAAAGAGCAAGGAATAAAAAAAGAGGTAAATAAAACATTAATTCCATCACTAAATAATATCGATAAAACTGCATATGACCATATAGCTTTTAACTTAAGTTTAGAAAAAGCAACTGCAGCCTGTTTAAATAACCCCGAAATTAATCCCAAAGTTGAACTATGTAAAGAGTTGTTGAAGCGTTGGAAGCCGGCTAGAAAAATAAATTTACATTAATAATTTTACATAATAAAAGACCTTGGTTTAATTTCCAAGGTCTTTTTACATAATTATAATTGTTTATATATACCGGGTTCTTGCTGTATGAGCATTTATTTAATTCATTACGATCCTTTTTGATATATAAATTCCACACTAACTATATAAAATGTCCTCGCTGTTGGCAATGGGATGAACAACCAGGCAAAGATAATTTGTGCAGAAGATACCAGAATGTTTTAGGTTAACTTTAGGAATTTTTTTACAGCTTGTTTTCCATAATATTGACATACGTTTTTTACTAAAGTTAGCATATCGTACGTAATAAATATTTTTCGTGAAAGGAAAGTGATGTTAAAAAAATTTCTTTTGTTATTACTGTTTCCCATTATTTGCCAAGCGCAAACACCTAATACCATCATATCAACACCGGGACTAGCGAGCGGCTTTAATGCGCCTATCGCAATAGTAATAACACCCAATGATCGGTATGCCTATGTTGCTAACTATAACGGAACCGGTGTGAATGTGATAGATATAGCAAGCAATACCATCATATCCACACCAGGATTGTCGAGCGGTTTCAATCAAGCTGATGCAATAGCTATAACACCCGATGGCCAGTATGTCTATGTTGCTAACTATGGCGCAAACAGCGTGAGTGTGATAGATGTAACAAGCAATACTGTCATATCAACACCGGGATTGTCGAGCGGCTTTAATGGGCCTTCCGCAATAGCAATAACACCTAATGGTCAGTATGCCTATGTTGCTAACTATAATGTAACCAGCGTGAGTGTGATAGATATAGCAAGTAATACCATCATATCAACACCCGGATTGTCGAGTGGTTTTAGTTTTCCTTATGCAATAGCAATAACACCCGATGGCCAGTATGCCTATGTTGTTAACAATGGCTCAAACAGCGTAAGTGTGATAGATGTAACAAGCAATACTGTCATATCAACACCGGGATTGTCGAGCGGCTTTAATGAACCTGATGCAATAGCAATAACACCCGATGGCCAGTATGCCTATGTTGCCAACTATGGTGCAAACAGTGTGAGTGTAATAGATATAGCAAGCAATACCATCATATCAACACCGGGATTATCGAGCGGCTTTAATGGACCTGGTGCAATAGCAATAACACCCAACGGCCTGTATGCCTATGTTGCTAACAGTGCTGGAAACAGTGCGAGTGTAATAGATATAGCAAGTAATACCATCATATCAACACCGGGATTGTCTAGCGGGTTTAATATACCTGTTACAATACCAATAACCCCCAATGGGGAATATGCCTATGTTGCTAACTTTGGTGGAACCAGCGTGAATGTGATATTTATTGCAGAACCTATTGGAGCACCAACTAGCTTACAAGCGTGTAAAGCAAAAAATATATTTCTCGACCAAGTTGAATTAATTAATGTTATTACTTGGCAAGCGCCGGTGGATAGTTTGAATGCCCCGGTAAGCTACAATATCTATCGAGATGCCGGATTAACTAACTTAGTAGCAACTGTATCGGCTAATTGTCCGTTACTGTATTTTGACCATAATAGAAGCCCGCATATAACTTATACTTATTATATTGTTGCTATAGATTCCTTTGGTGATGTATCTTCGGCTAATAGTGTTACGGCCAACTCATGTTGTTGTTAAAAAGGTATGTTAAATAAAAAGTGTTATTTTAAAGTAGCGATGTTTCTTACTTTTGGTTCTTTAAAAAGCACCGATATTTTACTTGAATTCAAAGGGGCATATTTTTTAGCAACCAACTCAATATTTAGAAAAATTTATGACAATGGCGGGGCCTTATATGGCCCCGAGATTACTTTTAAAATTTTTAGAAATATATACGGGTTTGCAAGTGTAGATTTTTTACAAAAAAGTGGAAAATCGATAGGATTATTTTCACCTACTAAAGTGGGCTTAATTCCGCTTGGGATTGGCTTTAAGTATTTTGTACCTTTTTGCTATGGTGATTTTTATGTGGGATTAGGTTTTCAACCAACATATCTGCATACGAAAGATTGCTCATCTTATGTCATTGCAAAACGTTCAAAATGGGGTTTTGGGGGAATTGTCAAAATTGGTACCTATTTTAATTTACCCCATAATTTTTTGGTTGATGTTTTTATCGATTACTCACCTGTAAAAGTGCCTTTTCATAATAATCAAGCTCCAACAGGTCACGTGGTTCCACGCAAGGCTGATATAAGTGGCAATATCTTTGGCATAGGAATCGGTCATCACTTTAATTAACATTTACACAGAAAATAAATAAAAAAGTCATACACAATCTTTGTACAAGTAATTTAGGAATTGTATCTTTAAACATTATTTTCTCTTTTAACTAAAACTGTTTAATTTTTTTCGAAAACAACTCTAAATAAAAGCCAAACAAAATTGCTACATTTTTTACAAGCAACTTTTTTATGTAATTTCATTACCTAATACTTATATATCCTTGAGGTATTCCCCATTTTGAAAAAATTATTTGCCATAATTGACCTCTTCTAGCCCTAAAAAGCGCTGCACAGCTTAAAAGATAATATTTCCACATACGATAAAATCTTTGACCATATATTGGCTTAAATGTAGATGTATAGACATAACATTTTAAAATCAGACCAATCAAACGTTTGGATCGGTATACTTTTAGTCATTTTTTAAAATGTACGATCTATAGAAGTACTTGCCAACCTAGCTATACTTCTAAATTATAGTCTTAATAGACCAAATTTATTTACCAAACCTAATTTAGAAAAACTAATGTTAACAAAGTTTACAAATATCATTAAACAGCGCAACTTAATCATCGAAAATGATAAAGTAATAGTGGGTCTCTCAGGAGGTCCTGATTCTGTCTGTTTATTTTATCTTTTATGCAAATTAAAAGAGCAACTCAACTTTGACATAATTGCTGCTCATTTAGATCATGGCTTGTAAACCACATCTAAACAAGATGTTATATAAGGATTGCATAAATACTTTAAAAAAAGCGTTCGTACTGAGCTTGTCGAAGTATACGAGCGCAATATTAGAGATAATTTTTGATGAATGAATTTTATTTATATATTTTACAATGTTCTGATGGATCATATTATACAGGCCACACAGACGATTTGCAGAAAAGATTAGCCGAACATAAGATAGGTAAATTTATGGTTATACATCAACCAGATTACCAGTTAAATTAGTTTATAGAGAACTATTTTACACAAGGGATGCAGCATTTATAGCAGAACATAAAATTAAAGGTTGGTCTAGAATGAAAAAAGAAATTTTAATACAAAAAAGTTGGAAAGCTTTGAAAAAGTAAGATTAAGGATTGATCGAATCTCGCTCGTATACTTCGACAAGCTCAGTACCAGCGCTTTTCATAAGCTATAAACATAACATTTTAGAATCAGACCAATCAAACGCTTGGATCGGTATACTTTTAGTCGTTTTTTAAAATGTACGATCTATAGACCAATTTCTTCCAAAATTATCGAATCATGCTAACAGAATCTTATTGTAATAAGCACTAAAATTATGCCTATCTTGCATAATAAAAAACTCTTCTGAAGATTCAGCTATTTGTTTATTTAAAGGCACTATTGAATTAGAAAATAAAAAGAGGTAAATAAAACATTAATTCCATCACTAAATAATATCGATAAAACTGCATATGACCACATAGCTTTTAACTTAAGTTTAGAAAAAGCAACTGCAGCCTGTTTAAATAACCCCGAAATTAATCCCAAAGTTGAACTATGCAAAGAGTTGTTGAAGCGCTGGAAGCCGGCTAGAAAAATAAATTTACATTAATAATTTTACATAATAAAAAGACCCTGGTTTAATTTCCAAGGTCTTTTTACATAATTATAATTGTCTATATATACCAGGTTCTTGCTGTATGAACATTTATTTAATTCATTACGATCCTTTTTGATATATAAATTCCACACTAACTATATATACAGGATTAGTAAAAGTAGTACCTGTAGGATTAATTTCAAGAAGGAATACTGCATAATCTTCTGCGGCTATTAAACCCGTCGGCACTGGGAAACTTGCTTCATAATAATTATAGGTAAATCCGACAGTTGTATTTGATACTGTAACTGTGTCTACAATTACAGGATTTAATGTTCCCAATACTGTACCACCGAGAGGCGAAAAATAAGTAAATAAATTGAACACTACATTCCCCGTTTGGTGGGGACTTTGAGAATCGGTTAAAAATGCAACTTTAATTTGATTTGAACTACTATCAATAAACGTTACAGGAACATTAAATGCCCCACTTACGATTCCAACAGTTGTTTTCCATGCAAGAAGCGAAGGACCTGTTCCTGTTGCAAGCGAAGCGTTAGGTGTAACGGCACCAAGGCCATCTGATAATGATTGTGCTGTAAGTATAATAGAATCTAGCCCCATTGATCCAATAGGTCCTGTTGCTCCCGTAAACCCAGCTGGTCCTGTTGATCCAGTAAAGCCAGTATTACCTATAGGGCCTGTTGGTCCAGTAGAACCATTAGCACCAGTAGAACCATTAGCACCAGTAGAACCAGTTGAGCCAGTAGAACCAGTAGACCCAGGATCGCCGGTAGCACCAGTAGCTCCAGTTGGACCAGTACAACATGGACCTGTTGATCCAGTAGATCCAGTAGAACCAGTAGGACCAGTAGGTCCACCTGCAGGACCCGTTGGACCTAAACCACCAATAGCACCAGTTGAACCTGTAGGTCCTGTATAACCAGTTGGACCTGTAGCGCCGGGATCTCCGGTAGCACCAGTAGGACCAGTACAACATGGACCTGTATTGCCAGTAGCACCCGTAGCCCCAGGATCGCCGGTAGCACCAGTAGGACCAGTAGCACCTACACCAGGACCAGTTGGACCTAAACCACCAGTAGCACCTGTTGAACCTGTAGGTCCCGTACGGCCAATAAGTGGACAAGAACCTTGCCCTACATCATTTTGTCCTAGCATACCTTCAGGACTAGGAGATGAAGATGAAGTTACTGGGGTACAACAACTCAAAAGCATTTCAAGGCATGGGTTTAAGCATGTTCCACCTACACAAAGATTTTGTGTGTTTAAGCTTTGCGTTTGTACTGTACCAGAATTAACAATATTGCCAGAATTGACACAAGAGACCCGAAGACCATTAGTTGAAATATTATTAGCTGAAATATTGTTAGTTGCAGTTAGATTACAAGTATGAATGGTACCAGCTTTAATATTTTTTGCGCACATATTACAGAAAGATTTTGATTTTTTTGATTTTCTTGTTATCAAATTTCCTTCAGCATCTGCTAAATTAGATATGTCATTGTTTTTTGATATTGCATCTTTATACACCAACAATTCATTTACCATTTTGTGATAGTGTGGATCATTAGCAGTAATAAATTGATATTTTTCTAAAATTGACAGAGCATTGTCTATGGCAGATATTACTAAATCATATTCTAAAGTTTTTTTATCATTTTTTATTGATGAATAAACATTTTCATAGGAAGCTTGGTAATTTTCTTCCTTTAACACATTAGGTAAATGAGTAATAATTTGAGCTATATGTTCAGGAATAGTTAATTCATCCAATTTAACTTGCTCTTCATATGTTAACTTTGTAGGCTCAATACCATTAACTTGATAGATATTTAGAATCATTGCGATTGCTAAATATGGTATCTTGTAATGCAATTTAACCTTTTTAACATCAAGCATAATTCAATCCTTTTTTATTTTAATGAAACAAGTTTTGTAAATTATTTTTATAAGTAACTAATCTATAGGCTTCTCCTTGGTTTTGGCTATTTATATCTGACTGGAGGAGATTCTAATAAAGTAGTTTATTAAAATCAAATTTAAATAAGCGTGCGTTAGACCAATTTCTTTCAAAATTATCAAACTTTGACAACAGAGTCTTATAGCAATAAGCATTAAAATTATGCCTATCTTCCATAATAAAAAACTCTTCTGAAAATTCAGCTATTTGTTTATTTTAAGGCCCCATTGAATTAGAAAATTAAAAAAGAGGTAAATAAAACATTAATTCCATCACTAAATAATATCGATAAAACTGCATATGACCACATAGCTTTTAACTTAAGTTTAGAAAAAGCAACTGCAGCCTGTTTAAATAACCC
>Ga0207074_1056_pt1 | contig 18004 bp, 8 predicted proteins | sample Alteio_BWMinHeat_66_FD_153567 | JGI IMG/M metagenome (GOLD analysis project Ga0207074, IMG submission 153567) | Enriched cells from forest soil in Barre Woods Harvard Forest LTER site, Petersham, Massachusetts, United States -... | ecosystem: Environmental > Terrestrial > Soil > Temperate forest >...
ACTTCAAGATGGCGGTGTAGTCCATCGGAGTGTGCGAGACGAGATGCTTCACTGAGAATGGCGACACCACGATCATGGGCACGCGGAAGCCGGTACGGGTGAAATCGCCGGGAATATCTGAATTGGTCAGGTCTTGCGGCGGGATGCCGTCCGGATTGGGAACGTTCGTCAGCGCAGGTACGTGGTCATATAGGCCGCCGGCTTCGTCATAGCCGAGGATGAATACTGAATCATGCCATGACGTACTGTTCATCAGCCCGTTTATGATCGTGGAAATATATTGCGCGCCGACTTGGATGTTCGATCCGCCAGGGTGCTCGTCTCGTCCGGACAGCGATGCGTGCTCTATAAAGGCCACCTGCGGCAGCGTGCCATTGGCGACGTCATTAAAATATGTCGGATTCACCGGAACGATCTGCGCCTGATGTTGTTGCGCGTAGTTCCAAAACGTATAGAGGGTCGTCGCCGGTGTGCCATCAGAATGTGTGTCACTGTAATAAAGTTTCCAGGTCACGTGCGCTTCATCCAGCGCCTGGAAGATGGTCTTCGCTGTGAGGGTAGTGCCGCTCGGCGGCTTGGCGAAGCCTTGAGATGTGGCCGCGAATGCATACAGGCGGTTGGGTACGGTCTGTGAGGCCACCGGCGAGAAAAAACGGTCCGACGTGGCAAACTGCGTGGCCATGAAGTAGTAGTAGTTCAAGTCATTGGCGTCGTAATAGCCCATCGCACGTTTTCCTGCGGTGTCCATCTCCCCCTGAAACTGCGCATAACCTTGCGCGGTTGAAACGAAACCATCCATCAACGGCGTGGTGGAAGTCGGATTGTGCAGGTTGAAGTCCCAATGGCTCTCGTTCCACGCCGCCGTCAATTCTTCGATGCATTCTGTCTGTAGCTTGAATGCCAGTACCGCGGTGCCATCGTTCTCATAATTCACTGCGTTCGATGGCATGCCATCCACGTTTGCCGTAAGGCCTTGGGCCATGCGGTAATCATTCAAGTGGCCGAAGTAATGATCGAACGAGCGGTTCTCCTGCAGCATGTAAATGATGTGGTGGACCGCTCCGATGCCTGCTTCCGTGCTCTGCACGGCGATGCTGACCTGCGTACTGGTGCTGGCTCCGGAGCAATTGGCCGTAATGGTGTAAGTGGTGTCAGCCGCGGGCGTGACGTTCATCGATCCCGAGAGAGCGACTGGTCCGATCCCATTATCGATGGCAACGGATGTCGCGCCCGTGGCGCTCCACGTGAGCGTGGATGGCTGACCGCGGGTGATGCGCGTGGGATTCGCAGAGGCGTTGAGGTTCACGGCGGAGCTGGTAACGGCCACCGTCACCATTTGGGTTACGCTTCCGCCCGGCCCGGTAGCAGTAGCGGTGTAAACCGTGTTTTCTGTCGGCGACACGCTGACGCTGCCTGACGGCCCAAAGGTGCCAACGCCATGGTCGATGGATACGGAAGTCGTGTTTTCACTGGTCCATGCGAGCGTTGTGCTCTGTCCGGAAGAGATGCTCTGCGGATTTGCCCAGAATTCAAGGGGCATAGCCCGCTCTGGCCGGGAAGGACGATTGAAGATCAGTAGAATGTCCGCCCCGCATTGTGCGCCGGGCGCTGTTGCTGAACTCTCCGGGACCGCCTGGTTCTGAACCGGAGATGCCGACGTTGCGGCAATGCTGCCTTGTCTCACCCCATTAGTGGTGGATGCGGGTGTCAGCGCCGAAGCGTTAGTCCTTGTGCCCACAGAAGTTGCCATTGAATCCCCGGCATGCATCACCTGCAGCGAACCCTTTGCAGACTCAAACGTCGGCGAGGCTCCGCACCCCGCCAATGCGAGCGCGGCCGAGCAAAGACACAAATGAAGCAGTTTGCAGGAATCCGACTGGAAAGGAGACATGGCCCTAGTGATTTAGAGAGATCCAGCTACTCCGGAGTTGCCGATGCGGCCATTCTCCGGGCCAGACTGGCGCCCTAGTCCCCATTGCAGTTTAAGGACTGTGAGTGTTTGCTCGGCGGCACTTTGGCGATGCCCCGCTCGATGGCGGTTCCTTCCTCATGGTCATTCCAAGTAGCGATCAGAAGAAAGGGAAGTGGGTTGGAGGAACTGAAATACCTGCGCGGATAATGCAGCGTCTCCTCAAGGGTCTTGCCGCAGCGGTGGTCCATGTAGCGGTTCTCGCTCCAGGATGCCCGTGAGTCATCGAACCCCGCCCACGCCGCCCCAACAATGATCTTGTTGGTGTTCTGCGACGTCATCTTGGAGTAAAAGTTCTGCAAATAGTCTTCACCCCAGTCGCTGCCGTCAGGCTTGAAGCCGGCCTTGCCGGCATGGATCCACGCATAGCGGCCGTCAAAAAGATCGGAGTATTTGCTCGGCTCGTCCTTATAGATGAGGAGCGGTGGCTGGGCCCAACTGTTCAGGTGCTCCCGCACGCGTGCCCAATCCGTCTTGCCACCGCGCGGCCACACAAAGATCATCGGACGCCCTTCATACGTCAGGTACGCGCCATGGCTCGGGGCATTGGGCCCTATGTAATTCTGGTAAGCGTAATCGAGGTGCGAGATGGCGTTCTCCGTCATATGAGAGGCATCGTCCTCGATCTCGTCATACATCAGCGCGACTTTGAAATTCTTGTCCGCCGCTACTTGCTGCAATGAGGCAAAGCTGCCGTCGATGAACGGCTTTGACGTTCCATACCAATCCACCACGAAGCCGGTGATGCCCATGTTCTGCGCCTGCTCCACCTGCTTGGAGAGGACGACCTTGTCATGGCAGGAGTAGCCCACGTCGATGTGGTCGCCTTCACCGAACCACGCCTCATAGACAGCCAGCACGGTCGTCCCTTCGGGCGCATTCTTGCCACTCTGAAGGACGCGCGAAGCGTTCTTCTCGGCGCATCCCGCCAGATTCACCGCGAACAATGTGATTAAGGCCAGGATGCAAGGCAGTTTGAGCTTTGGTCTGATCGTCATTCTTGAGAAAGAAACAGAGTTGCTGGATGCCTGATTGGATGGGACTTAGCCCTGGCCGGTTGGCCGGGGAAAGCGCGCTGCCCCTGGGGGCTAAGACTCGCTCGTAACCCGCAACTAGTACCCCAGATCCGCGAATGTCGCGTAGATGCTTGTAACGATTGAGCCAGCGTGAGTAGCTGCCTAATCTAGAGACACCGGAAGCGCCTCCAGCAGGAGCTGCGACGGAAACCTTCAATTCGGAGCAGAATTTTTGAAAACCTTAAGGATTGCGACCCTTTTGTTGCTTGCGACCCCTTGTTTTGCCGGCGTCTCCATTATCTCGCCCTCGAACGGCTCTGCGGTGGGTTCGCCTGTCCATGTGACGGCCAATGCCTCGCCGTCCAGCGGCCGGGTCATCTCGTCGATGATCGTCTACCTAGACAACGTGAATGTGTACAGCAAGTACGCGAACTCCCTCGACACCTACCTTTCGATGGGACCTGGCTGGCACACCATCCTGGTCAAGTCATGGGACAACTACGGAACCATCTATCAAGGCAGTATCTCAGTGAACGTGGGACAAGCTTCGACGGCACCAACGACCACAACCACCGGCAGCAGCGGTGCCTACGATCTTGACCAACAGGCTGGTTGGGGCTCATGCGACCGCTGCGCCGGCGCGGGAGGCAGCGGCCCGACGGCGCCGCATGGTCTTACCCAGAACGTGGCCTCCCCTTCCATGGACGGCCGATCGGCACAGTTTTGGCTGGGCGGCAGCACTCCTTACTCTGACGTGCTTTGGTGGAAGAAAGTGCTGGTAGAGACCCAGCTCTTGCAGAACCAGGCTGCGCACCACTTCGTCTATGACGCTTACTTCTACATCACCAATCCCACGGCGGCGCAGAGCCTGGAGTGGGACGTCAACCAGTTCGTCAATGGCCGCTCTTACATCTTCGGCAACCAGTGCAGCTACCGCTCCGCCGGGACCTGGGACGTTTGGGACAACGTAAACAACCGTTGGATCTCGACAGGCGTTCACTGTCCTACGCCGAATGCCTACTCCTGGAACCATGTCGTCATCGAAGTGGAACGCACGCCCGATAACAAACTCCACTACGTCTCCATGACCATGAACGGCAACAAGCACTACCTCAACTGGTATTACCCCTCGACCGCGACCAGCTGGAGCGGTGTGACCGTGAACTACCAGATGGACGGCGACTACAAACAGACCAACTACAGCACCTGGCTGGACAAGCTGAACCTGAACTACTGGTAGATCAAACTCAGTCCCGGGGGAGGGGGTATCCCTCCCCCTTCTGGGGCCATTTCCCTTTGGAATCAGAGAGTTGCCGAGGGGATATGTCGGCAAGTCATTGATTTACAAAGCGGTTAAGTTTAAAAGTATCCCCAAACAAAGGACTTAGCGTTAGTTACCGAATTATCAGTATGCTATTTTAAGTTTGAATGCGAATATCTATTGATAGATCAGATGAAGTGAGTGTGTCAAGAGGCGCGGGAATATTTTTGAGGTAATCGGTCATCGGTTATCGGTCTCCCACCTGTCTAGATTTCATTTATGAATTGGAAAGGGTGGGGTACCCGGCGATATCTCACTCACTACGTTCCTTGTTCCACGGCCGTTTTATTAACCAATAAGCCACGATTACGTAAAACGACCAACTAGCGAACGGGACAACTGGCTGGACTGGCCCAGCATTGTTGTGAAATCCGCCGGGGAATAATAATGCGATGACACCAGCGACTAATCCCCCTGGGGCATTTATGACACTATCTGTTAGTTCGATTGGGTCGCTGATTTGGCCATAGCGTTCATTTAAGATCGTTGAACCAGCGACTACTATCGTGATTATTGCAACGGCTACGAAGAACAGTTTTGTGCGCACTGATACTCCCTCTAGGACGAGATACTCAACAACGGCAAAGACTCGATTTGGGGAAGGTTCTCATTCATGCCTCTCATTGGAGGTCCTCTGGTTCGAAACGAAGCACACAGCACCATGTCGATACGAACACTTCAGCAAGGCCCCACCATCGCGCACCCCCCACTCTTTCGGTTAGACAGGTTCTCTTGCCTTGCCCGTTGAAGTTGGATCTGGAACCGTGTCCATAATAGACGTGCTTCGTACTCGGCCCATTGAATCTCACTGTCGTAGCGGGTCCGAACTGACGCGGTACGGTTTTCGTTGGCTATGTGGTCGAGCGAATCCACTCCAGGCCACATCTGCGTACCCCGGTGCCATGGTGAGGCGGAGTCGGTCACAGTGTGCAAGGCAAGTCCAAAATAGTGTATGGCCGTCGAAGAATAGGGTGCATAGACCAGCGGATTCGCACTTCTATCCGGAGCATCCTGGCTCGCGTTCTCGTATTTTATTTGTTCGCTGACGGCGTTGTCCAAGTTGCTGGCAATCCACAACTCTGAATCCTGTTCGGCTCTCGCGATGCCCCCAGCTCCCAGCTCAAATGGCGATCTCATGGCATGTTTGTAAGCGCCAGAGGGACTTTGGTCTCCGTCAACCTCTGCACTTGCGATTTTAAGGTTCTGGATGTCGTCGCTGTTAAGGATGTTCTTGAAAACGGTTTCAATAATCAGATTGTGAATGGCGGTGGGCCACCGACCATCTGGATCTATCAGCATTGTCGGACGATTGAAGACGTAAGAATACCTATTTAATGTCTGCGGATCGGAGAGGTCGCGGCTCATCGTAACCGGGTCGGGCGAGAGCCAGCGCCCCATGCTGGAGTTGTAATAGCGCGCGCCGAAGTAGTCGTTCTGTGTCTCGGCGTCGCGTTCTTTGCCGGTGAACTTGTAGTGGTTGGTGGACGAACCTGGGCCATTCCATTCCCAGCCAAACGGTAAATATGTCCTATCGGTACCAGCCACCACGGCCCCATTCGAATCTGTCATCAATCTTTGCGAACCCAAGTGGTCCCCATGGTAATAAGTTGTCCCTGAACTCGTAGTTCCGGTGGCCATCGCGACGCGTTTGCCGCCGGCGAAGATGTAGTCTGTCCACGCGCCTGACTGGTCTTTTTCTGCGATGGGCTCCCCGCTAAAGTAGACATACTCGGTGAAGTTGCCCGCCGCGCCACAGGCGGGGGCGCCTGTGCCACATAACTTCCTCACGCGCTCGCCGTTGGCGTCATAGGTGTAGGTGGTGGCGCCGGAGTCGATGCCGGTGATCTGGCCCTCGGCGTCATAGGCCAGGCCGTGAGTACCGTCATTCAGTACATTCCCGGCCGCGTCATAGTTGTAATAGACGATGCGGTTGTTGGAAGCGAATGGATATTCGAACGCCTTCGAGCCATGCTGGTTCATGTTGCCCCACGGATCGTAGGTGAAGGTCTGCGACCACTGATCCGGGCCGGAGGTCGCGCTGGAAGCTGCAGAGGTGATGCGGTTCAGGTAGTCGTAGGCGTAAGTCTGGGTCTTGGCGGGATTGACATTGTCCACCACGCTCATCACGTTTCCGTTGTTGCCCGTGACGGACGAGTTCGCACAATCAGTAGTAGCGTTGCCGTAACGATTGCGGCGGTCTGCGAGCCACGTGCTGCCCATCTTTAGAGCGAATTGGCAAGGTTGCAGACGACTGTTCAGCTGGCTGTACTCGAGCGCGCCATTTCCAAGAGTGGCCAGATAGACGTTCCCTGATGGGTTGATGTTGTTCGCTGTCCAGTACGGATAGTTCACCTGTGTGGCTCCGAAGTTGGCGAACCAGACCTGATTGACGCGACCGACAGCATCGTGAATGTTGGTGACAAGGCGTCCGCTGGGATAGGTGAGCGAGGCCATGCCGCCAGCCAGGTTGTAGGTGGCGGTGGTGTCGTAGGCGCAGGAATAGGAGAAGGGCCGGCAATAGTCGTGTTGCCACTTCAGGCGACCCATTGGGTCGTATTGGTAGTTGGATCCGGTGGTCCAGCCATTGCTTGTCCAAGTTCCCAGGCTGGTCATGCGTCCAATATTTCCGGCGTATTCGTCGTAGGCATATTTGGACGTGATGGTGCCGTCAGAATAAGTTTTTGTGGTCAAGCGATTGAGCGCATCGTAGGTGTAAGTCGTGAGAATGCCGCGGGCATCCGTCTTGGTTGCGACGTTGCCGTCATTGTCATAGGTGTACGTATTCTGGCCAGACTCCGGATTGGCAGAGGTCAACAATCGTGAGAGTGAATCGTAAGCGAAATTACGGTTGCGGGCTGTGCCGGTGCCATCGCCCTGCTGATTCACGCTCAGCAGATTATTGAGTGCGTCATACGAGTAATAGGTGCTGTACGCCCACGCATAGGTATTTGCATTCTCTTCATAAACAAAACCCAGACGTCCAAGAGCGTCGCTCCTAAAACCGCGGAAGTTGCCTTTCTCGTCGTAGTGGGTGTGAAAATTCCCTGCGTATTGGTCTGACTCCGAACTCCCATCCTGCTTGGTGATTTGCGTCGTACGACCGAGGGCGTCATAGTTGGTTGCCGTGCTGTAGATCGTGTCGCCAGTGCGATAGGGATTCGAGACGGTGTAAACACGGCCGAGGCCGTCATAGGTCGTGTCGGTGTAGACGACTCCCTGGGGATCAGAGTCGAGGCTAGTGCGTGTGGCGCGAGCGAAGCCGTCCATCTGCACGCTGCTGACGATGCTGGGACTTGGCGTTGCGAGAACGGTCTTAGTCACCTTGGGGGGAACAGGGTCTCCGTTGTAGTTGAATGTCGTGCTGCCGCCATCGGGGAAAGAGGCCGAGGTCATGCGCAGCATGGAATCGTAGGCATAGCTTGAAACATTGCTGTTCTGGTCGGTGAAGGAAGTCAACAGACCGGTGTTGAAATCATAGGTCCCCGAGACTATGTGATGGACTGGAGGCGAGCCCGTGTCCGGCATCTGTGTCTGCGTGATGTAGGCACCCGCGTAAGTGCTGGAATAGCTATAGGTAGTGGGAGGATTGCCGTCGGGATCCGTTGATTGGTACGGCATACCCGTGTCGTATGGCAAAGTCTTCGAGACCGCGCAGTGGGGATTGCTGTAAGTAAGGCAGGAGTTGTTGTCGAAGTGTCGTTGCACGTAGTCCAGGTTTCCGCGGTAGGCCGTGCTGGGCGTGGTGTGTTGGGTTGAGATCCCGGAAGGCTGCGGGGTGAGCTGGTCGTACTGATATTCAGTGTAGCTGCACCAGCCGAGCCCAGCGACCGGACAAAAAGAGCCGTTAATCTTGTTGGACGCGACGAGGTCAAGCATGTTGGCGTTGAGATAGTTGGCGTCGTCCTGCCATTTGTAGTGCGTGTAAGTGGTGCGAAGCAATGCGCCGGGTGCGCCTTGACCGTAGTCGTATTCATCCTGCTGGAGGAGCTTGCCGTAGAGAAGCGTGTACTGCTGGTAACTGTAAGAATATGCATTGTAAAAGGTCCAAGGAGTTCCGGAATCGTAGTAATTGATGGGCGTGTTGACTTTGCTGGTAAGACCGCCGGGCCAGATGGTAGTGGTTGAAATGGGGACGACATTGACAGCAGAACCGAAACCGTAGATCGTCCAAGGACTGGGCTCTTCATGGAAAGCCGTCTGAATGGTTTTCAGCAGATTTGCTGAATTAGTCGAGGGCCCTTGGTAGTACTGAGTCTGGGTCTCATATCCAGAGCTGTCGATGGTGTGAACTGTGTCATTGCTCGCAGGATCCGTGACGGTAACGGTGCTACCGCAGCAGGCGTAATTCCAAGTGTGGGAGCCGGTTCCATCATTCGCATTCAGCGTCCGACTTGTAACGATTCGACTCATACCGTTGCCTGCAGGAACATACCCACTCGTCCAACCATAGGTAATCGTGCCGCCCGTTGGAAAGGTCAGCGTTGTCAGATCGCCATACGAGTTGTAATCAAAAGTCCAGTTGGTGCCGTTTGGCAGCACGGCGGCAACTATAAGCAGCGTGTTGACGTTTCCTTCAACGATTGCTCCGTGTTCCCCATACTCGTTGAAATTCGTGGCAAGGTAATAAGTGGCGTAGCAGAACTTAATGTGATATGTGCCGCCGTTGAACCCAGGTGGTGACCAGAGCTTTGCTTGAGTCGCGTTCGACGGGCAGCCCGAGGTGTCAGCGCCCGTATTGCCCAGATAGGTGGGAATGAACCGACCCATGGTGTCAGTCCAGCCGCCAGACGAGGCTGTTATGGAGTTGCCGTTGGCGTCGAGCATGTTGTTCCAGCCGTACGTGTTACCAGCGGTATCCACCACGTATTGCCCGTTGATCTGCCCTTGGCCATTCGTGGTCGAGTAGCACATAAGGCCGGTTGCATCCAAAGCACGGCCGTCGCACGACGTGCCGGAGGTACCAATCTGGTGAGTTGTCCCGTCAGACCCAACGATTGAGATCGTGTCAACCTCCATATTCGTACCGTCGCCACGATCGAACAAAGCCGTGGCGCCCGAGGTTGTGTAGCCTTGCGCGAGAAGGATGTTAATGCCGGGGGCAAGATTGTCGGTCGGGTTGCCGTACACCCAGTGCTGAATATTTGTCCCACCGTCAAACGTTTCGATATGCCACTGTTTGCTGTGATAGCCGATATAAAAATCCATTCCTAACTTGCCGCGCTGCGGGTAACTAATGAGTGGGATGTGAAGGTTCAGGTTTCCGTTCGCGAGGCCGACGGAATCCAAACTGCCTCCATGGAAGGAGCCGTAGGCCTTCATTCCGTTATCGAGGTCGGGCGTTGTTTGAGCGGCCACAAAAGATGTAGTAATCAGGGCGAGAACGAGGAGTCTAATTTTCATTGGACACCCCCATCGAAATCCGCAGCCGATATGCCACTGTTGAATGAGAGCGTGGAAATATTTGCGTCAGATATTTTGAGCTGGGCGAGGTATGTAGTGATGTGAAACGGGACGAGGACGCCAGAGACTGGCCGCCAGTCCGATAACTCGGCTGCAAAATGGCCCTGGAGGTTGGCGTTGTGGCGATCAGGCAGCGTGTATTCGACGCGGAGAGGAAGTCCGGTGGCTTTATCAATGAACCAGATTTGAGTCGTGAGAGTTTGAATCAGGCTGGTTCCATTGAGCCACGTCTTAATGCGGGCTGCCGACCGGCCTGCGGCTTGCGAATCGTCGAGGGCTGCAAAACCGTAACGCGTGTCGTTCAGCCTCTTTAGTAGTTGAGACGCGGCGAGATGAGCGGGGAAATCTGAGATGGTTGCATTGGCGAGAAGCCTGGTCGTTTTTCCGCCGTTGAGCTTCGCGGGCTTGCCGTGGCCGGTCATGATGGTCGGGCGGCCGTCTTGTTCGTATCGGAACTCCGCGCCGCTGTTCTTCCAAGTGAATGACGCCGATGGCGCAATGGAATCCAAGGGCCTCTGCACATTGCCTTGAGCCAAGCAATCATTGATCTGTCCGATGGCAGTGCCGCCCATTGCGGATATTGCTTGGTTGGCGATGTTAACGGCTGTGACATCGCGGCTGGCGGCAGTCTGTTGAGCGGGGGCGGATGCGGGAGATTGTGCAAAGCAAACCGAAGTGGACAGCGCGAGGAGGAAGAAGAATGGGAAGCGCATGGCAATCTCCTTGATAGTCAGAAGACAGCGGGGGCCCAAGTCGCAATCCTAAAAACGCTACGCGCGAACTTCGTAGGCTGTCAAATCGCGATGTGAAAAAACTTTCGATTCGGCCATTCCTTCGCTCCGCAAGAGTCAGGTCTAGTCCTTAGTCCTGGCGTTGTCCTTTCGTAACCCTCAATTCAAAAATCTCCGCTGGAAATGCGGTCTTTCGCCGATTGGGCGAAGCCGCGCTCACCGATAGATTCAGAGTAGCCGGAAAGCAAGACCGCCACTCGTCCCGACTATCAGCTCCATCGGAGGTAAGCTTGCGAAAGTCATGGTTAAAGCTCCTGGTTTTACTTGCAGGGACAGCTTCAACGATCGCCTGTGGTGGCGGGTCGATAGCGCCGCAGAGCCTCACAAGTAACATGGTCTCGCCCTCGGCCAATGTGACGCCCTCGGCTACCACGTCCACGGGTACGTCTTCCGTTTCAGTCCCAGCTACGCCCACGCCAACACCCACGCCTACACCGACGCCCGCGCCTACACCCACGCCTGTAGTGCCCGCGCCAACACCCACATCGAATGCCACCACCGTCGTCGCCCTAGATCAACTCGCTGGATGGCAGTCCTGTGATGTCTGCGCTGGAGCCGGCGGCGCTGGACCTACCGCGCCGCACAGCATGACGCAAGGCGTGGTCTCGCCCTCACTGGATGGAGCTTCCGCGCAATTCTGGCTCGGCGGCAGCACGCCTTACTCTGACGTGCTCTGGCACAATAAGGTGCTGGCGGAGACCCAACTCGCGCAGAACCAGGCCGCGCACCACTTCGTCTATGACCTCAACTTCTACACCGACAATGGCCCCGCCGCACAGAGCATCGAGTGGGACGTGAACCAGTTCGTTGACGGACGCTCGTACATCTTCGGCAGCCAATGCAGTTATCGCTCCGCGGATACCTGGGACATCTGGGACAACGTGAACAGCAAGTGGGTCTCGACCGGCGTCTCCTGCGGCGCGCTGCAGTCCAACTCCTGGAACCACGTGGTGCTGGAGTTCGAACGCACAACGGACAACCAACTGCATTACATCGCCATGACGCTGAATGGCACGAAACACTATCTCAACTGGTACTACCCTTCCACCGCCACCACATGGAGCGGCGTGACTGTGAACTACCAAATGGACGGCAACTATCAGCAGGCCAACTACAGTACATGGGTCGACCAGATGAAGCTGACGTACTGGTAGAGCATTCGCCTCAAATAAGAAACGGCGTCCCGAGCCCGGGACGCCGTTCTGTTTGCTGCATTACGTCTACGCAGCGCGCATCACATCCACGCTTTCGGGCTGGTCCAGCGTCTGATACGCCGTGTCAGCTCGGTACACCTTGTTGATGATCGACAGCGGACGCCGGCGGACCTCGTCATAAATGCGCCCGACATATTCCGCCACCGCACCCAGGCAGATCATCTGTAATCCAGCGACGAAGAACAGCGCCGTGATCACGGGGAAGTAGACGGACGGAGTCCATGCCGTCCAGTTGGAAGCAATCAGCGCCACCAGCATCACCGCCGATATCGCCACGCAGCTCAGTCCGCTGAAGACACTCACGCGCAGCGGTTTCGCACTGAAGCTGTAGATCGCGTCGAACGCGTACTTGATGCGGCTCATGAAGCTGAGCTTGCCTTCGCCGCCCACGCGGTCTTGCCGGTCGTAATAGACGATGGCGTTCTTGTATCCCACCCAGGCGCGCAGTCCGGGGAAGTAACGGTTGCCTTCCTGCAAGCTGTTGATGGTGTCCATGGCTTGGCGATCGACGAGGCCGAAGACGCCTGAGTTCAACGGGATCTTGAAATCGCTCATCATGTCCAGGAACTTGTGGAAGAGCGGGAAGATCACCGCCAGCAGCTTGCGGCTCTCCTGGCGGCTGCGACGGACGGCCGTCACCACTTGCGCGCCCTTACGCCATTCTTTGATCATCTCCGGAATCACCGATGGCGGATCTTGCAGGTCGCCATCCATCAGCGCGACGGCATCACCCTTCGCCGTGCGCAAGCCGGCATTGATGGCGCCCATGTGTCCGAAGTTGCGGCTCAGGTCGACGACGACCACATGCGGGTCGCGACGCTGACATTCCAGCAACAGCCCCAGCGAGCGGTCGCGGCTGCCGTCATTCACATAAACGATCTCGTAATCTTCGCCGGTGGGCAGCATTGCATCGGTAACGGCGGAGTGGAGCAGGTGGAAGATCTCTTCTTCGTTGTAGATGGGGATAACGATGGAAACCATGGGTTCGGCCCTGAGTCCTTAAAGCTAAGTTTGGTCTACCGAGTAACTGTTCACTACTACTTTGTACGTTTGCACATTGCTCGCCACCGCCGCGGGCACTTGCATGCTGAACGCGAGTGGGATCTGCGGCAACAATGCGTGATCAAGATATGTGTTCGATACCCAGATCACTTTTCCGGAAGCGTCGTAATACGCGGCCAAGACTTGGGGGATGTTCGCGACCGCGCCGGTCGGATTCACGATCTCACCGCGCAAAAGCTTCTTGCCTTCGCCCCCAGCTCCATCGACGCTTTCGATGCGCACGTTTGTCGCGGAGATGACCGGAGCTCCTGAAGTGCGCAGCACGTGCGAGGTCACATCCATCTTGATGTTCTTCACGCGAGAGCGTTCAGTGGAAGGGAAGTCGATGCGGAAGGGCGTCTTCTCATTCGGCATCAGCGTGTGGACGATGTTGTCAAAGCTGTTCTCGCGCGCCATCTGCTGGCCATTCTGTCCGATCAGCGTTGCGTTGACTGAGATCTGTGCAGGCACCGTGTCTTCATTCACCACTTCACCCACGATGTAGAAGTTGTCAGCATCCTGCACGGCATTCTGCGAGAGAATGCGCACCTTGGGAGAGTAGTCGCTCGGCTTGTCTCCGCCAACGAGGTCCCATCGCTGATAGGTCACCGGCACCACTTGCGGCGCCAGCTTCGGCTGACGGTCCACCGGCCACACTACCTTCCAGCTGTTGTCTTTTGCTTGGATGACGTCGAACTCGCGGTTCTCAAAGAATGCGCCCACCGGCGTTGACCATTGCAAGTCAGCACGCACCCTGGCTTTGTCATCTTGTTTGTTCAGCAAGTGGATCTGGAAATCATTCAGCGCCGCCAGCGATTTCAGGTTGCCATCCGCGCCGGCCAGTTCGCGGTTGAAAGTGTCCGCTGCCAGGTCTTCCTGGTTCGCTACGTACTTGTAAGCAAAATCAAGATTGCGACGCTGTACGTTCTCAAACAGGTGTTGGACGGCAGCGGTTGGCGTCACCGCGGGCGCGCTGTTTCCCGGGATGTCGCCACTGCTCATGAATGCGACTTTCAGTCTTCCACCCAGCGCCACACCCGCCAGCACGAACAGCGCCGTGAATACGAGCATCGCCAGGGCCAACCCATATCTGCGGACCATCAGCGCGCCTCCTGTACAGGTCCAAACGCGGCCGGAGTCACCGGAAATTCGAATCTTTGCGCGATACGGCGTTTATCCGGCAGCGCCACCATCGCCCACAGCGCGAACAAGCTGCAGCCGATAGGCAAAATGCCCCAAGCGAGGCCTTGCCATGCGGGCGGGACCGCGTTCGACTCGATCTTTGTCGCCGGTGGTATATCGTCTTTCTCCCAGGCGGTGATCAGGCCATTGTCATAGGTCTCGATCTTGTGCCAGCCGCCGAAGACGACGATCGGCTCGTAGTATCGGTCGCGGATGAAGATGTAGCGTAGCCCGTATTGCGAAGCGTGGCGCAGCATCGCACGCAATGATTCCATTCCGGGAATGCCATAGTACTTGGAGTTAGTCAGCTGAGCGGCGCCGTACTTGGTCATCTCCGGCAGGGTGCGTGCAGAGTTGTAGTCGCCGTCCACCGTTCCTGCATTGGTGTTCGTGGATATTTTTGCCAACTGACTGCCAAAACCCAACGCCAGGAAACGATACTGATCATGGTTGTCATGATTCAGGAAGTCGATCACCGGACGCACATCGAGTGAAACATCCTGGTTGATAGGACGATAGGTCAGCCATGCCACCGCCAGGGTGATGCTGGCCACAGCGCCGATCCAAAGCGGCGTTGCTGCGCGCTTGCCATACTTTTCTACCCAGCCTGAGACCAACAGACCCAGGACAGGAAGCGTCATCAGGGTCGCCCAGAAGGTGAAGCGCTCGTAGGTCAAGACTTCATATGCGCGGCCGAGAAGCAGTCGCGGTATAGGGGTGGTCCCGCCCAAGCCGAACAAGAATGTCAGCCAGAAGCCGAGCAATAACGGACGCAGCCTCGGTTCGCGCGATGCGCGCAGTACGATAAACGGCAACGCAATGATCAGTGCGCCATAGGGAATCACGAAGTAGTTCATGCCCCACGCAGGGTTCAGCAGCAGGTTCGTGCGGCTGGCGTGGGGAATGGGCATCTGGTTGATCGGGTTCTCGATCAGCGCCGCCCAATATGGCGCGAGGACTATCGCGACGCCCGCGGCCATCATCCCGGTAAACACGGCAGCCCGGGCCACTACGCCAGTGGCGGAACGTTCGGTGTCGCCCTCCGCATTTCGATCCATGATCGCCAGCCACAGCACCGGCAGCAGGAAAAGCACGCTGCCGAAGATTAACGTCACGTGGTGCGATACCGCCGCAGTCAGCGTCAGCGCGATGCCCTTGAGCAGGGCGCGCGTGTCCCCGGCGCGCACCCACTCATAAATGTAGGGAATCGCCAGCAGGTACAGCGGTGCGGCGAATGTGGTTGAGAGTTGTCCTGCCTGATAGACCAGCATGGCCAGCGAGCCAAGAAAGACGCTCGCGACAGCGGCATAGCTGGCTGCGCGCTCATCCACCCAGATTCTTGCATAGCGGAAGACTGCGACCGGCAGCAACAGGATGGCGAACAGCTGTACCAGCATGTAAGCCATCGGCAAGCCGACTAAGTAAGAGATCAGCGCCGTCCATTGTTGTGGCAGCGGCGGGTAGGTCGTTTGAGAGAATCCCGCGAACCACTTCTCATTCCAGGGATTGAACCAGTGGTGCGCATAGTGTGAAGCGAAAAAGATATTGAAGTTCGTGTCGTATGAATTGGCAGGCAACTGCATCAGCATCAAAGGCCCATGGATGGCGAACGCCAAAAGAACAATAGTCCAGAGCGGGATCGCTGTGCGCGGACCCAGAAAAGATTTAGTCGCTGTCAACTTGGATCTCCCAGGGGAATTTCCCTTCGAGCTACTTAGGATTCCGATCCGCTGCCGCAGGTTTTCCAGCATCTCTGAATTCCGTGCTGCTCGTCTAAGGTGCCCCGAGAACCCAACACGAAGAACTAAAGGGACGAAGTTCACAGGGAAGCCTTTAGTTGGCTTTAGTTGATTTTGGTTCCTTACCAAAGGTTTCCTTAGTGAAACTTTGTACCTTTGTTCTTTGTGTTGGGTTTTCACGTCGCAGCTAAGGTTGGGGCATCTGAGTAGCTGCTTTAGGGCATCAGAGTTGTTGAATTCGAAGCATGTCAGGTCTGCACGCCGGGCCACTCCGAATCGAGCCCCGTTTTGAATAAAGCCGTGAAAAAAACCAAAGTGAATATTTCCCCGTCTCTGGTAAGGGTTCGACTGTTGCCTCCGATCGCCCTTGCCTTGGCGAGCGTGCTGGTGCTTTCCTCTGCGTCTGCGGCACAGACCTTTGAGATCCAGGGGCAAAAGCCGCAACCGGTCCCGCAGACCGCGCCCCAAAGTGCTTCAAAGAGCTCCCAGAAATCGCCGAAGACCGCGTCCGGGCAGGCGGGCGGAAGCCCCTTCGCCTGGGGCACGAGCATTGATGTTGCCCGTCAAGCACGTGCGGCAGAAGACGCACTCAAACGCGGCAATTACGCCGCCGCTGCCGACTATGCCACTCACGCCGCCAATGCTGCTCCGCAAGAGACGCGCTTGTGGCTGCTCGCCGGATACGCCAACCGTCTTGCCGGACGCAATCAGGCCTCGGTCGAGGCGTTCAAGCACGGACTGCAGAACGATCCGAACTCTGTCGAAGGACTCTCCGGCCTGGCGCAGACCTACTCACGCATGGGCAACTTCAACGAGGCAAAAGCGCTGTTGATGCGCGTGATCGCGCTGAATCCCAAGCGCGCCAACGATCTCCAGATCGCCGGCGAGATGTTCTTGCAGGCGGGCGACGCCAAAGGCGCTGCTGACATGCTCTCTCGCGCTGAATTCATCCAACCCGCCGCCCGCACCGAGTTGTTGCTGGCTTCGTCTTATCTGAAGTTGAAAGAGCCTGCACGGGCGCGCCAGTATCTGCAAAAAGCGGTCGCTCGCGATCCCAACAACAAAGAGACGGTGCGCGCGATGGCCAACTTCCATCGTGAAGAAAAGGATTATCCCGCCGCGATCGCAGTGTTGAAGAAGATCGCGGGCAAGAATCCTGACATCATCGCGGAGCTCGGCTACACCTACGAGCTGGCGCAGAGATATCCGGAAGCCGCTGAAACTTACGCCCAGGCCGCGGACCTCCAGCCGCAGCAGATCTCTTATCAGATCGATGCGGCGCAATCGTTCGTGCATATCGGCAACTATCCCCAGGCGCAAACCTATTTGAAGCGCGCCGCCGCCATCGATCCCAACCACTATCGCGTACACGGACTGCAAGGCGAGATGGCGCGGAACGAGAACCGCCATGCCGACGCGATTCGCGAATACTCACTCGCATTGGCCAACATGCCGGAGTCGGTGCCGGAAGGCGTGCTGTATCCCATCCAGTTGCGCACCAACTTGTCTGACTCTTATAAGGATTCAGGCGACGACGCGAACGCCAAGTCACAAGCCAAGATCAATCTTGCCAAGTTGTCGTCGATCCAGATGGAGCCTGCGCGCCAACCGGATTACCTGCGCCTGAAGGCCGCGGCGCACACGAATCTTGAAGATTTTCCCGCTGCGCAAGAGGACATCAAGGAAGCTCTCGCGCTCGAGCCGAATGACACCAACATGATGGTCCAGTTTGGCAACTTGCTCTGGCACTCGAAGCACACCGCCGAAGCGGGCGACATGTTCAAGAAAGCGCTGGCCATCGATCCCAGGCACCGCAATGCGCTTACTCAACTCGGGTTCCTTTCTCGCGAGCTGGGTGACGGCAAGGCCTCGGAAGGTTATTTCACGCAACTGGTGAGGTCTTACCCGAAGGAATACGGCGCGTGGCTCGCGCTCGGCGACCTCTACACCTCGCAGCGCAAGTTTGACGAGGCCGAAGCCGACTATGAGACCGCTTACAAGCTGAACCAGTCGAACCCGATGATCGTCGCCGGGGGCGCGAACGCGGGCATCGAAGCGCACAAATTCGATCTTGCCGGCCAATGGCTGGCGCGTGCAACGCCGGTGATGAACGAGCATCCCTTCGTGATGCGCGAGCGCGAGCGCTATCTCACCTGGAAAGGGCAATATCTCGAAGCTGCGAAGCTCGGGTACAAAGTCATTGAGAAGCTGCCGAAGGACCGCGACGCTGTCGTCTATCTCGGCTACAGCCTGCTCTATCTCGGCCGCTAT
>Ga0207074_1057_pt1 | contig 17994 bp, 17 predicted proteins | sample Alteio_BWMinHeat_66_FD_153567 | JGI IMG/M metagenome (GOLD analysis project Ga0207074, IMG submission 153567) | Enriched cells from forest soil in Barre Woods Harvard Forest LTER site, Petersham, Massachusetts, United States -... | ecosystem: Environmental > Terrestrial > Soil > Temperate forest >...
TATTGCAATTACTGAATTTGTTGATTACTCGCAAATTTACTCAGTTTATCTTGATGAACATTATTATGTTGGCCCTAAAAATCCAAATGATAAAGCATATAGTCTTTTTTGTAAGGCATTAAAAAAAGCCAAGTTAGTTGCGATTGGTCAATTTGTTATGAGAGATAAAGAACATGTATGTATAATTGAACCTTATAATACAATTTTATTATTAACCACATTAAATTATTCTTATGAGATTCAAGATGATAGCGCAATAACTGATGTGGCTAAATTACCAAAAGTTGAAGCTAAAGAATTGGATCTCGCATCAGTGTTGATTGATAAACTTTACAGTAAAGAATTTGACTTAACTAAATATAAAGACACATTTGCCCAAAAAATACTCAAAGCTTTAACTTCTGCAAAAGGCAAAAAGGCATTAACTAAAGAGACAAAATTGCCAAAAACAACCAAAAAAGAGGTTGTGCCATCATTGACAAGCTTATTGCAGGAAAGTGTAAAAAGATAAGTCATACTTTTTTTGTGACGTCAGGCCAAATATTTAATTTTGCTTATATATTGCTGGGTTGTATATACCCTTATCTATAATTTCGAGCAAACGCAATGCCGCCTGGCTAGGCACTCTTGTTCCAGCTTCCCATGATTGTACGGTCTTGATGCTTACATTTAAAACAATTGCAAATACACCTTGGGAATATTTGTTACGCTCTCGGATTTTTTTTATCTGAATAGGCTTATAAATAGCAGGTTTATCCGGAAGTACTATCTTTTCAGTTCTCAAATTGAGCTTGCCTTGTTTATAAGCAATAACATCTTCAAGTCCAGCTTTTAATTTTTCAAATAATTTACTCATATTGATCCTTACATTTAATACTTGTAACTAATGATTTTAGAATATTCTTTTGTTCATCGGTTAAATTATCTTGCTCATTTTTAGGATATATCCACAACAAGAAAATATAATCTTCACCATCGCTGTAATAATAACAAACTCTAAAGCCACCGCTTTTTTCCCTGGATGCAGATTTAAGCCGTACTTTGCGAACTCCGCCACTGCCTACTATGATACTGCCAATCTTTGGATTTTCCGATAAGTGCCTTTTAAAATCGTTAAAATCGTTAGTTAATAAGCTTCTCTTCTTAATGAGATAATCTATTTCTTTAGAAAATTCCCGAGTTTGTACAAAATATTTATCCATAACTAATTTATTATACTACATAGAGGGTAGTTGTTTCAAGTGATTGTCATGGTTCACCACATAGGTAATCTTATGTTTCATAAAGATGATTGCTTATTAGAAATTGACCGTTTGATGGTCGAACAAGAATACCGCAGATGTGGCATAGGCAAAAAATTGATTCGGCAGGCTCTTACTGTTTTTAACGAGATAACAATTTGTAGTTTATTCGTACTTAAATTTGGTAATGAAGGAGCTCGGCGTTTTTATGAATCCCTAGGCTTTGTAAATTTAGGGGAGCCCAAAATTGACAAACAAATTTGGGAGGAGGTCAGTCATAAAGATTTACATTTTTACTACCAATTGGACTTGGCACATGCGTTTAATGCTATCTCACAATGCTGAAATATCTCTTTTAATGAACATAATGACACTATACTTGTAAATTGAAAGTATGGGTTTCGATTTACAATAATAAGAGTAAAAAAAAATCGATAGTTTTAAATAGTAATCTAAAGCTTAAACATTAAGATTCTAATTCAAGATAGAAAAGGCCGTAAATTAAATGAGTTTTAATTTACGACCAAGATCATTATTTCTTACTGTCAAAAACAAAGCTGTCCAACTATATTTATTTATTAGCGCCTTTATCAAGTAATAGCTGTACTATTTTTTGGTTGTTATATCTTCTTGCCCAGTATAGAGGTGTAACGCCATACGCATCTCGTATATTTATATTAGCACCTGCATCAAGTAACATCTGTACAATTACTGAATTATTTTTTTTTACTGCCCAGATTAAAGGTGTATAGCCATAATTATCTCGTATATCTAAGTTAGCACCTTTATCAAGTAGCATCTGTACTATTTCTTGATTGTTATTCATTACTGATGTGATTAAAGGTGTACAGCCATATTCATCTCGTATATTTAAGTTAACACCTTTATCAAGTAGCATCTGCACTATTTCCTGATTCTTATGTTTTACTGCCCAAATTAAAGGAGTCCATCCATTTCTATCTGGTACATCTGGATCAGCACCGTTACCAAGTAACATCTGTACTATTTTGGGATTGTTATTTGTTGCTGCCCGAATTAAAGGGGTATTGCCATACTCATCTTTTATATTGATATCAATATATGATTCGTTTAGTAACGATCTTACTTTATCTTCATTATTAGCTTTTACTGCTTTTAATAGACCTGCATTTGCGCGAATATCTGAGGTTATCACAATGCATGTCCATAGAAACATACCTAATATATTTTTGATTTTCATAATTTAATTCTCCATTAAATGGTTATGAATTTTAACTATAGCAATTTTAACATAAAGATATTTGCAGGTAAAATGGTGGTAAGATACATAAGAAAAAAGACTTATAGAAACCGGGATAACTATTATGTCCTTCTATTGATTAAAAATATCCATTGTGGTAAAATGGAAAAAAAGAAAGGATTAACATGAAAGAACAAATAATAAGATTGGATACTAAAAATAGAGTCACTTTAACTAAAGTAACAAAAAATTTATCCAGTTTATATAGAGCATATACACAAGATGACAAAATCATATTGGAACCTATTAGAGGAATGTCTAAGCAAGAGCAATTACTTTTCGATCCAAAAAATAAGCACATTCTAGAAATGGTAAAAAAGGGCATAGAGGAAGGTGGTATACATAATCTTGGATCCTTCTCTCAGTATGCCAATGAAGATGATGAATGAGCTATTATTTTCTAATGTAGCACTAAAAAATCTTCATGATTTAGAAAATGATCCAGGTAAATTAGGTATTCTTAAGGCTGTAAGAAAAACTTTAAATTTAATGCAAGTTAATTTAAGACATCCTTCTTTAAATACTCATGAATATGTAGGACTTAAGTCCATTCCCTTACGGAAGTTAAGTTTTTTTCTCAAAAGCAATTACATTTGCAATATCATGCCAACTTACAACAGTTCCTTGAGCTCTTTTTTGAGTTTCATCTCCAGCATAAATTATAAAATTATTACGTTGGTCAGTTTCAGCTAGGTTGCTCCAATAAGAGGTTCCGGTAAAATAATCTGATGTAATTGTATGACCTGATTTGATTTCTATGGGAACAAGCTTATTTCCTTCTTCTAATAAACAATCAATTTCATGTCCTTGACTATCGCGCCAAAAGTAAATGTGTGGCTCTTTGGCAGTATTATAATAAGTTTTCATTAATTCAGAGATAGCCAAATTTTCAAATAGACCACCACGCAAATAATGATCAATAACATTTTCAATACTATTAATTTTTAAAAGTGAGCATGCGAGACCTGTGTCATAAAAATATATTTTCGGAGATTTTATAAGCCTTCTACTGAAATTTTTATAATGTGGCTCCAATAAAAAAACAATGTAACTAGCTTCAAGCAATGAAAGCCATGAACGCGCAGTAACATGACTTATGCCAACATCATTTCCCAGAGAACTAAGATTGAGAATCTGTCCAATTCTACCCGCGCACAAGCGAACAAAATGCTGAAATGTAGTTAAATTTCCAATTGTTATAATTTGCCGAACGTCACGTTCAACATAGTTTTTAATGTAGCTTGGATACCACTCTTCAGGAATAAAATTCTGTGAATAAATTCGTGGATAACCACCTTTAAGAATTATTTCTTCAGCTGAGGTTGGTAAAAAATTAGAATTCTTAAGTTCATGAATTGATAAAGGTAATAAAGTTAACATAGCAACTCGGCCAGCAAGAGTTTGTGTAATAGCCTGATGAAACATAAAATTTTGTGATCCCGTAACAATAAATGAACCTGCACTATTTTCCTCATCAACAATTCCCTGAATATAAGAAAGAAGATGTGGTGCTTCTTGAATTTCATCAAGAATTAAACCATGTTCATTTCTGCGTGCGTTCAAAAAACCTCGCGGATCTGATGTTGCAAATTCTTTTTCATCAGGATTTTCTAAAAGTACATATGCATGTTTAGTGAAAACAGCTTTAGCTAATGTTGTTTTTCCTGATTGCCTTGGACCCATTAAGGCAATTACAGGAAACTTGCTTGCATATTTTATGAGCACTTTTGAAAGGTCCCTTTTAATGAACATAATGGTATTATCCTTGTAAATTGAAACTCATACTTTCAATTTACAACAATAAAAGTAAAAAATCGATAAATTTAATAATATTATAAAGTAAGCCTAAGCTTAAATATGAATATCGCTACTATTCAAGGCAAAATAAAAAGGTCGTAAATTAAAATTTATTTAATTTACGACCTAAATATTAAATTATAATCTAAATCTAGATTCCGTCCTCTTTGCTCAAAGTTTCTTAATTAATTCAGCAGATGCTTAAGCTGCCCATTCATATTCAGATTCTTGGTTATTTTTAAATTCTTACTATGATACGCTGGTACCAACGTTATATAATTTTTCTTTAGCTTTTATTATTAAATTAATTATTACTTGATTCCTCTTTGATTTCGCCCAATCTAAAGCAGTATAGCCTTCATTATTTTGTATATTAGGATTAGCACCTTTATCAAATAACATCGGTACTATTTCTAGATTATTTTTTTCTATTGCCCAATATAAAGCTGTATAGCCATCATAATCTTGTATGTTTGGATTAGCACCTTTATCAAGTAACATCTCTACTATTGTTGGATTATTCTTTTGTACTGTTAAGATTAAAGGCGTAGAGCCGTATTTATCTTTTACATTGACATCAATATAAGGCTCGTTTAGTAAATGCCTTACCTTATCTTTATCATCAGTTTTCATTGCATTCAATAGACCTTCGCCATTCCTTAAATTCAATAGATCTTGGTCATTTTGAATTTTCCTAATTCTGCTCCAAGGATTAAGCAATAATACAATTGGTTTGTAATTTCTTATCTTCTTTACTGGTATAATCCTCTAAAATCTTTATTATATTTTGATTATTGCTTTCTTTTGCCCACCATAAAGCGTTGTGGAAGATATTTGGGTCTTGTGAATTTGGATTAGCACCATTATCAAGTAATATCTGTACTATTTTTGGCTTGTTATATATTACTGCCCAGATTAAAGCTGTATCGCCATCATTATCTTCTATATTTGGATTAGCACCATTATCAAGTAATATCTGTATTATTTTTGGATTATTCTTGTCTACTGCCCAGATTAAAGGCGTAGAGCCATACTTATTTTTTACGTTTACATCAATATAAGGTTCATTTAGTAACTGTATTACCGTATCTTTATCATTAGCTATTACTGCCATGAATAGACCTGCATCTTGGTCAGTTTTAATTTTCCTGGCATGATTTATAATTTCTACTATTAATTCTGTAGGTAGCCAGCTTAAGCAAGATTCAGCATTTTTTAGACATCCAGACAAAAGTAGAAGAGGTAAATTCGAAGGATATATTTTTCGTGAAGGCTGTTCTGTTTGTTGTACATTTGGTTGTTCCATTGCATAAATATCTGTGATCATCATAATGTTTATAAATAGAAGCACATACAATATATTTTTGATTTTCATAATTTAATTCTCCATTTAATTGTTCTTACGTTTGATTATTTTAAATAATAGCAGCTGATCAAAATTGTGTCAATCTGCATTTTTTTGCAACTTTATATAATAATTTTTATAGAAAAAAATATTATATGGGAAGATTGGGAAATCTTTGCATCAAAATTTCATGAGTTAGCTTTGCAAAAGAAAGCAAATTATAATGAACATAATAGTATTATTGTTGTAAATTGAAACCAATACTTTCAATTTACAACAATAAGAGTAAAAAATCGATAATTTTAATAGTAATCTAAGGGAAAGATCTTACATATTGAATTTAAGCACATATAAGATCTGTTCCAAGATTAAGCAATAATACAATTAATTTGTAATTTCTTATCTTCTTTACCGGTATAATCCTCTAAGATCTTTATTATTTTTTGATTCTTTCCTTCTCTTGCACAGATTAAAGCTGTATAACCATTGTTGTTTTCTATATTTGGATTAGCACCATTATCAAGTAACATCTGTACTATTTCTGGCTTGTTATTCATTACTGCATAAATTAAAGCCGACAATCCATCTTTACCGTATATATTTGGATTAGCACCATTATCAAGTAGCATCTGTATTATTTCTGGCTTGTTATTTTGTACTGCCAAGATTAAAAGTGGAGTCTCATATCTATCTTTTATATTTGAATTAGCGCCTTTATCAAGTAACATCCTTACTATTTCTGGATTGTTATTTTTTACTGCCCACATTAAAGCTATAGAGCAAAAATCATCTTGTATATCTAAAGTAGCATCTTTATTAAGTAGCATTTGTACTATTTCTGAATTTCCATATCGTACTGCCACTTTTAAAGCTGTATTGCCATCTTTGGTTTGGATATTTGGATTAGCACCTTTATTAAGTAATATCTGTACTATTTCTGGATTGTTATTTATTGCTGCCCAAATTAAAGCTGTATTGCCATAATTATTTTGGATATTTGGATTAGCACCTTTATTAAGTAATATCTGTACTATTTCTGGATTGTTATTTATTGCTGCCAAGATTAAAGCTGTATCGCCACTATTATTTTGTATATCGAGATTAGCACCAACATCAAGTAACATCTGTGCTATTTTTGAATGGTTATTGCTTGCTGCCAAGATTAAAGCAGTATGGCCATTCTCATCTTTTGTATTGATATCAACATTGGGTTCGTTTAGCAACTTACTTATTTCATTTTCATCATTATATTTCACTGCATTTAATAGATCTGCATTCAATAAATCTTGGTCAGTTTTAATTTTCCTAGCATGATTTATAATTTTTGCTATTAATTCTGTAGGTAGCCAGCTTAAGCAAGATTTATCATTTTTTAGACATCCAGACAAAAGTAGAAAAGGTAAATTTGAAGGATATATTCTGGGTAAAAGCGGTTCTGTTTCTTGCTGTTTATCTGGTTGTTCCATTGCATGAATAGCTGGCGCCATCATAAAGTTTATCAATAGAAACATATACATTATATTTTTGATCGTCATGGTTAAATTCTCCATTTAATTATTTTTACGTTTGATTATTTAAAATAATAGCAGCATTTTAAAATTATGTCAATTTGAAATTTTTTGCAACTTTATATAATAAATTTAGGGAAAGATCTTATATTGAATTTAAGCACATATATAAGATCAGTTCTAAGATTAAGCGATAATACAATTAATTTGTAATTTCTTATCTTCTTTACTGGCATAATCCTCTAAAATCTTTATTATTTTTTGATTCTTTCTTCCTCTGGCACAGATTAAAGCTGTATAACCATTGTTGTTTTCTATATTTGGATTAGCACCATTATCAAGTAACATCTGCACTATTTCAAGCTTGTCATATATTACTGCCCAAATTAAAGCTGTCCATCCATCTTTAGCTTGGATATTTGGATTAGCACGTTTATCAAGTAACATCTGTACTATTTCTGGATCATTCTTACATGATGCCCACATTAAAGGTGTCCGCCCATCTCTATCTTTTATATTTGAATTAGCACCTTTATCAAGTAGCATCTGTACTATTTCTCGATTATTATATCTTACTGCCCAATGCAAACCTGTATAGCCATCATTATTTTGTATATCTAAATTAGCATCTTTATCAAATAGCATCTGTACTATTTCTGGATTGTTCTTTCTTATTGCCCAATGCAAAGCTGTATAGCCATCATAATCTTGTATGTTTGGATTAGCACCATTATCAAGTAGTATCTGTACTATTTCTGGATTAACCTTCATTGCTGCCCAATGCAAAGCTGTATGGCCAAAATCATCTTTTACATGGATATCAATATAACGTTCATTTAGTAATTGTTTTATTTTATCTTTATTATCAGATTCGATTGCTTTTAATAGGTATTCGCCATTTTGAATTTTCCAGGTAATTTCCCTAGTATGTTTTATAATTTCAACTATTAATTCTGTAGGTAGCCAGCTTAAGCAAGATTCAGCATTTTTTAGACATCCAGACAAAAATAGAAGAGGTAAATTCGAAGGATATACTCTTCGTGAAGGCTGTTCTGTTTGTTGTTGTTCATTTGGCTGTTCCATTGCATGAATATCTGTGACCATCACAATGTTTATCAATAGAAACACATACAATATATTTTTGATTTTCATAATTTAATTCCCCATTTAATTATTTTTAGGTTTGATTATTTTAAATAATAGCAGCTTGTCAAAATTGTGTCAATCTGTATTTTTTGCAACTTTATATAATAATTCTTATTGAGTCATCATCCGTCCTCTTTGCTCAAAGTTTCTTAATTTAATTCAGCAGATGCTTTAAGATGCCCATTCATATTCAAATTCTTGGTTATATTTCAAATTCTTACTATGACCCGCTAGTGCCAATATTAGTAAAAGTACAATCTAATTTTTCTTTAGCTTTTATTATTAAATTAATTATTGCTTGATTATTATTTTTTCTTGCCCAATCTAAGGCAGTATAGCCATTATTATCTGATATATCTAAATTAGCACCTTTATCAAGTAACATCTGTACTATTTCTGGATTGTTATAAATTACTGCATAAATTAAAGGTATACGGCCATGTGTAGCTGGTATATCTAGATTAGCACCGTTATCAAGTAATATCTGTACTGTTTCTGGGTTGCTTCTTTTTATTGCCCAATTCAAAACTGTATAGCCATTCTCATCTTTTATATTGATATCAATATAATGTTCGTTTAGTAACCGTCTTACTTCATTTTTATCATTATTTCTCGCTGCTTTTAATAGATCTGCATCTTGGTCAGTTTTAATTTTCCTAGCATGATTTATAATTTCTACTATTAACTCCATAGGTAGACTATTTAAGCAAGATTCTTCATTTTTTAGACATCCACAGCAAAGTAGAAGAGGTAGATTTGAGGGATATATTCTGCGTAAAGGCCGTTCTGTTTGTTGCTTATTTGGCTGTTCCATTGCATGAATAGCTGGGGCCATCGTAAAGTTTATCAATAGAAACACATACATTATATTTTTGATTTTCATAATTTAATTCTCCATTCAATTCTTGGTTATGATCCGCTGGTACCAACATCATAAGCAGCGTTATACTTTCTTTCATTAGCCATAAGTAAATTAATTATTTTTTGATCATTAAGACACCATGCCAAATTTAAAGCTGTACACTCATCAGCACCATAATTAAGTAAGATCTTTATTATTTTTAAGTTTTTGTTTCTTACTGCCCAATTCAAAGGTGTCCATCCATCTCTATCTGGTATATCCGGATTGGCCTTAACATTAAGTAGCAATTGTACTATTTCTAGATTGTTATATTTTGCTGCACAATGTAAAGGGGTCCATCCATCATCATCTTGTATATCTGGATTAGCACCTTTATTAAGTAGTATCTGTACTATTTCTTGTTTGTTATTTATTGCTGGCCTGATTAAAGGTGTATAGCCATAATTATCTTGTATGTTTGGATTAGCACCATTATCAAGTAATATCTGTACTATTTCTGGATTGTTCTTTCTTACTGCCCAATGCAAAGCAGTCCATCCATCATTATCTTGTATACCTAAATTAGCACCTTTATCAAGTAGCATCTGTACTATTTCTGGATTTCCATAACTTGGTGTCCAGGCTTTACTTATACACTTTACTGCCCAAATTAAAGCGGTATTGCCATCTTCATCTTTTACATTGACATCAATATAAGGTTGAGTTAGTAACCGACTTACTTCTCTTTTATCATTAGCTCTTGCTGCATTTAATAGATATTGGCCATTTTGGATTCCCCTTTGAAGGTTTCTGGTATGGTTTATGATTTCTACTATTAACTCCTTAGGCAGATTACTTAAGCAAGATTCATCACATTTCCATCCATATAAAAGTAAAAAAGGTAAATTTGAAGGATATATTCTGCGTAAAGGCTGTCCTGTTTGTTTTTGTTTATCTGGTTGTTCCATTGCATGTATATTTGTGATCATCATAATGTTTATAAATAGAAACACATACAATATATTTTTGATTTTCATAATTTAATTATCCATTAATTTTCACATTTGATTATTTAAAATTATCAGCTTATTGAAATTATGTCAATTTGAAAGTCGACAGGGTCATGAATTAAATAAGTTTAGTTTATGACCAAAGAATAGTTTATATATTGAATTTAATCAGAAAAAGTACAATCTAATTTTTCTTTGGCTTTTATTCTACGTCGCCAAAATACCAGGTTATTTTTAATACCTGGATTAATGGGCAAATAGGTTTGGCCCTACTTCGCTTTCTACTTCACTTCCTACTTCATCGAAATTTCCGAAGGACAAGAAAGTTACGAAGAACTGGAAAGCTTCCTCTTTCGCACAAGGCTTCAGCGGACAAGTCGAAGGGTTTCACTATGAAGAATTACGCGCGATCTACGGCTAAAGCCGTGGTGCGCTTCATTAGTAAATTAATTATTGCTTGATTCTTATTTTCTATTGCCAACATTAAAGGAGTATCTCCATCATTATCTTGTATATCTGGATTAGCACCTTTATCAAGTAATATCTGTACTATTTCTAGATCGTCATATATTACCGCCGACATCAAAGCTGTCAATCCTTCTCTATTTTGTATATCTGGATTAGCACCTTTATCAAGTAACATCTCTACTATTTCTAGATAGTTATGTATTACTGCCAAGATTAAAGCTGTCAATCCATCATTATCTTGTATATCTGGATTAGCACCTTTATTAAGTAACATCTGTACTATTTCTAGATAGTCATATATTACCGCCGGCATCAAAGCTGTCAATCCTTCTCTATCTTGTATATCTGGATTAGCGCCTTTATCAAGTAGTACCTGCATTATTTTTGGATTGTTATATCTTACTGCCCAGATTAAAGCTGTGTCCCCATTATTATCTTGTATATCTAGATTAGCACCTTTATCAAGTAGTATCTGTACCATTTCTGGACTATCACTTTCCACTGCCCACATTAAAGGTGTAGAGCCATCTTTATTTTGCATATCTGGATTAGCACCTTTATCAAGTAACATCTGTATTATTTTGGGATTGTTATATGTTACTACACAATGCAAAGCTGTATAGCCACTATTACTTTGTATATCAGGATTAGCACCTTTATCAAGTAGTATCTGTACCATTTTTGGACTATCACTTTCCACTGCCCACATTAAAGGTGTAGAGCCATCTTTATTTTGCATATCTGGATTAGCACCTTTATGAAGTAACATCTGTATTATTTTGGGATTGTTATATGTTACTGCCCAATGTAAAATTGTACATCCATTATTATCTTTTATATCAGGATTAGTACCTTTATCAAGTAACATCTCCACTATTTCTTGATTATCTTTATATATTGCCCAATGTAAAGTAGTTTCGCCATCATTATTTTGGATATTTGGATTAGCACCTTTATCAAGTAACATCTCTACTATTTCTTGATAGTTATGTATTATTGCCAAGATTAAAGCTGTATCTCCATCATTATTTTGTATATTTTGATTAGTATCTTTTTCAAGTAACATCTGTACTATTTTTTGATTGCCAACCATTGCTGCCAAGATTAAAGGTGTATCTCCATCATCATTTTGTATATTTGGATTAGCACCTTTATCAAGTAGTATCTGTATTATTTTTGGACTGTTATATTTTACTGCCCAGATTAAAGGGGTATGGCCCTTATCAAGTAGTATCTGTACCATTACAATATATGGGATTATTATGCTTATACCAACAAATAACAGTAAATTTGTAATTTTCATAATTTTAATCACCATTCATTTCTTGGTTATATTTAAATTCTTATTATGATCGGCTAGTGCCAATGCTATCCGCTCTTTCTTTGGCTTTTATTATTAAATCAATTATTGCTTGATCTTCTAGTTTTATTGCCAAATCTAAAGCAGTTTGTCCATCTCTATTTTGTATATTTGGATTAGCACCTTTATTAAGTAACATCTGTACTATTTCTGGATTGTTCTCTGTTACTGCCCAATACAAAGGGGTCCATCCATGATTATCTGGTATATTTGGATTAGCACCTTTATCAAGTAACATCCGTACCATTTCTAGATTGTTGCGTTCTACCGCCACAATTAAAGGTGTATAGCCATTCTCATCTTTTACATTGACATCAATATAAGGTTCATTTAGTAACCGCCTTACTTCATTTTCATCATTAGCTTTTATTATTAAATTAATTATTGCTTGATTCTTATCTTCTACTGCCAAATTTAAAGCTGTATGGCCATAATTATCTGGTATATTTGGATTAGCATCTTTATTAAGTAACATCTGTGCTATTTCTGGATAGTTCTCTGTTACTGCCCAATCTAAAGCAGTACAGCCATTGTTATCTGCTATATTTGGATTAGCACCTTTATCAAGTAGTATCCGTACTATTTCTGGTTTGTTATAGTCTACTGCCAAGATTAAAGCAGTATGACCATTATCATTTTGTATATCTGGATTAGCACCTTTATCAAGTAACATTTGTACTATTTTGGAAGTGTAATTTCTTGCTGCCAAGATTAAAGGCGTAGAGCCATCTTTATATTGTAAATCTAAATTAACACCTTTATCAAGTAACATCTGTACTATTTCTGGATTGTTATCTATTGCTGCCAAGATTAAAGCTGTATAGCCATGCTTATCTTGTATATCTGGATTAGCACCGTTATCAAGCAATATTCTTACTATTCTTGAATCACGATTGTTTACTGCCCAAGTTAAAGGGATAAAGCCATCATTATCTTGTATATTTGGATTAGCGCCTTTATCAAGTAGTATCTGTACTATTTCAGGGTCTTCATTTCTTACTGCACAGATTAAAGCTGTATTGCCATTACTATTTTGTATATCTGGATTAGCACCTTTATCAAGTAACATCTGTGCTATTTCAGGATTCTTTTTTTCTACTGTCCAGATTAAGGGGGTATTGCCATAATTATCTTGTATATCTGGATTAGTACCTTTATCAAGTAACATCTGTACTATTTTTGGATTGTTATTTATTGCTGCCAAGATTAAAGGTGTATAGCCATCTTGATCTTGTATATCTAGATTAGTACCTTTATCAAGTAATATCTGTACCATTAAACTATATGGGATTATTATGCTTATACCAACAAATAACAGTAAATTTGTAATTTTCATAATTTAATTCTCATCCAAATTCTTGGTTATATTTCAAATTCTTGCCATGACCCGCTTGTGCCAATATTAGCAAACAGTACAATTCAATTTTTATTAGCTTTTATTCTACGTCGCCAAAATACCAGGTTATTTTTAATACCTGGATGAATGGCAAGTGGCCCTACTCCGCTTTCTACTTCACTTCCTACTTCATCGAAATTTCGAAGGACAAGAAAGTTAAGAAGAACTGGAAAGCTTCCTCTTTCGCCCCTACTTTGCTAAAGCTTCGTAGGGTTTGGTTCTTCGAAGTTTTAACGTAGTAGAAACAAGGCTTCAGAGGACAAGTCGAAGGGTTTCACTATGAAGAATTACGCACGATCTACGGCTAAAGCCGTGGTGCGCTTCATTATTAAATTAATTATTGCTTGATTGTTTTCTTCTATTGCCAAATCTAAAGCAGTATAGCCGTTATTATCTGATATATTTGGATTAGCAGCTTTATCAAGTAGTATCCGTACTATTTCTGGTTTGTTATATCTTACTGACCAAATTAAAGCAGTTCGTCCGTCTCCATCTTGTATATCTGGATTAGCACCTTTATTAAGTAACATCTGTACTATTTCTGAATTGTTAAGTAGTACTGCCAAGATTAAAGCAGTATTGCCATAATTATCTTGTATACCTAGATTAGCACCTTTATCAAGAAGCATCTGTATTATTTCTGAATTATTATTTTTTACTGCCCTATGCAAAGCTGTAAAGCCCTTATTGTCTTGCATATCTGAATTAGCACCTTTATTAAGTAATATCTTTACTATTTCTATATTGTCATGTATTACTGCATAGATTAGGGGCGTAGAGCCATCATTATCTTGTATATTTGGATTAGCACCCTTATCAAGTAGTATCTGTACTATTTTTGGATTGTTCTTTTCTACTGCCCAAATTAAAGGTGTAGAGCCGCTTCTGGTTTGTATATCTGGATTAGCACCTTTATCAAGTAGCATCTGTACTATTTCTGGATGATCATTGCTTACTGCCCATAGTAAAGGTGTAGAGCCATCATTATTTTGTATATTTGGATTAACACCTTTATCAAGTAGTATCTGTACTCTTTCTGAATTGTTAAATCTTACTGCACAATATAAAGCAGTCCATCCATCATTATCTTGTATACCTAGATTAGCACCTTTATCAAGTAGCATCTGTGCTATATCTGGATTGTCATTGCTTACTGCCAAAATTAAAGGAGTACGGTCTTTATTATCTGGTATATTTGGATTAGCACCTTTATCGAGTAGCATCTGTACCATTTCATAATTGTCATATTTTACTGCCCATAGTAAAGCTGTATCTCCATCATTATCTTGTATATTTGGATTAGCATCTTTATCAAGTAGTATCTGTACTATTTCTAGTTTGTTATTTATTGCTGCCCAATGCAAAGGTGTACAGTCTTTATTATCTGGTATATTTGGATTAGCACCCTTATTAAGTAGTATCTGTACCATTTCATAATTGTCATATTTTACTGCCAAATATAAAGCTGTACAGCCATTATTATTTTGTATATCCAAATTAGCACCTTTATTAAGTAATATCTGTAATATTTCTGGTTTGATATTTATTGCTGCCCAGATTAAAGGTGTATAGCCATTCTCATCTTTTACATTAGCATCAATATAAGGTTCGTTTAGTAACCGTCCTACTTCATCTTTATCGTTAGCTTCGACTGCTTTTAATAGATCTTGAGCCATTTGGAATTTCCCTGATATGGTTTATGAGTTTCATATTTAATTCTCCATTCAATTCTTGGTTATATTTTTAAATTCTTACTATGATCCGCTAGTACCAATATCGGTAAAAGCACCATTTGCTCGTTTTTTAGCTTTTATTAAATTAATTATTTTTTGATTCTTTTTTTCTATTGCCCAATATAAAGGTGTACGGCCTTTATTATCTGGTATATCTAAATTAGCACCTTTATCAAGTAGTATCTGTACTATTTTTGGCTTGCTTTCTATTACTGCCAAAATTAAAGGTGTTTGTCCACCATTATCTGGTATATCTGTATTAGCACTTTTATCAAGCAGCATCTGTACTATTTCTATATTGTCATGTATTACTGCCCGATGCAAAGCTGTATAGCCACCATTATCTTGTATATTTGGATTAGCACCTTTATCAAGTAGCATCTGTATTATTTTAGGATTGTCATATCTTACTGCCCAGATTAAAGGTACACAGCCGTACTTATCCTTTATATTGACATCAATATAAGGTTCGTTTAGTAACCGCCTTACTTCATCTTCATTATTAGCCTTCGCTGCATTTAATAGATCCCGGTCATTCTTTGCATTCAATAAATCTTGGTTTTTTTGAATTTTCCTGGTGTGGTTTATGATTTCTACTATTAATTCCAGAGGTAGCTTGCTTAAATAAGATTCATCATTTAGTCGATGTCCGGAGTAAAGCAGAAAGGGCAGATATGCAAGATATGGTCTTCGTGAAAGCTGTTCTGGTGGTTGTTGTACATTTGGTTGCTCCATTGCATAAATATCCATTACATAAAAATCCATTGCGCAAATATCTGCAGCCATTACAATGTTTATCCATGCAAACACATACAATATATTTTTGATTTTCATATTTAATTCTCCATTCAAATTCTTGGTTATATTTTAAATTCTTATGATTTACTAATGCCGATTATGATCCGCTAGTACCAATATTAGCAAAAGTACAATCCAATTTTTCTTGAGCTTTTATATTTTAAGTCCCACATACAATTTACAAAACTACAATTAAGTAATATTAAATGCCAAGAGCAATGCATTGCTTGAATTTTGCATATTATAGCTTCCAAAAGGGTAGTCTCATGTATTGTTTTAAGCAGATATAAGATTGACTTCATTAAGCAATAATGCAATTAGTTTGCGGTTTCCTCGCTTCTAATACCTCTATTATTTCTGGATTGCCCATTGCCCATTTCAAAGCTGTCAATCCATCTCTATCTTGTATATCTGGATTAGCACCTTTATCGAGTAACATCTGTACGATTTCAGGATTCTTTTTTTCTACTGCCCAATGTAAAGCAGTTATGCCATAATAATCTTGTATATCTGGATTAGCACCTTTATTAAGTAACATTTGTACTATTTCAGGATTCTTTTTTTCTACTGCCCAACGCACAGCAGTCATGCCATAATCATTTTGTATATCCGGATTAGCATTTTTATTAAGTAATAGCTGTACCATATATTGATTATTTTTTTCTACTGCCCAATGTAAAGCTGTATTGCCAAATTTATCTTGTATATCTGGATTAGCACCTTTATTAAGTAACATTTGTACTATTTCGGGATTCTTTTTTTCTACTGCCCAACGCACAGGTGTCCAGCTATTCGTATATGGTATAATATTTGGATTAGCACCTTTATCAAGTAACATTTGTACTATTTCGGGTCTGTTATTTATTACTGCCTGGATTAAAGCTATATATCCATCATCATCTTGTATATTTAGATTAGCACCTTTACCAAGTAACAACATGTGTATCATATCCAGGGTCCATAGTGCAAAATTTAAAGCGGTCCATCCAACATTATCTTGTATATCTGGATCAGCACCTTTATCAAGTAATAACTGTATTATATCTGTATTGCTATGTCTTATTGCTGCCCGGATTAAAGGTGTATAGCCCTTCTCATCTTTTACATTAGCATCAATATAAGGTTCGTTTAGTAACCGCCTTACTTCATTTTCATCATCAGCTATCACTGCGTTTAATAGATCTTTTTTCAACAAATCTTGGTCATTTTGGATTTTCTTGATATGACTTATGATTTCTACTATTAATTCTGGCGGTAGCCAGCTTAAGCAAGATTCATCATTTTTAAAATGTCCACACCAAAGTAAAAGGGGCAGATTTGAGGGATATATCCTTCGTGAAAGTTGTTCTGTGTGTTGGGGTTTATCTGGTTGCTCCATAGCATGAATAGCCGGGGTCATCATAAAGTTTATCAATAGAAACACATACAATATATTTTTGATTTTCATAATTTAATTCTCCATTCAATTATTTTTATGGTTGATTCTTTTAAATAGTAGCAGCTCACTATAATTATGTAAATTTGAGATTTTTTAACAATTTGTATAGCGATCTTTTTTGAACATATTAAAAACAGTCTCATATATTGGATTTAAGCAGATATAAGATTGACTTCATTAAGCAATAATGCAATTAGTTTTAGTTTGTGGTTTCCCAGCTTCTAATATCTCTATTATTCCTATATATCCAAGTCTTTTTACAAAATATAAAGCAGTCCATCCATCATTATCTTGTATATCTGGATTAGCACCTGCATCAAGTAATAGCTGTACTGTTTCTGGATTATTTTTGACTGCTGCCCACATTAAAGCTGTATTGCCCCACTTATCTTGTATATCTGGATTAGCACCTTTATCAAGTAACATCTTAACTATTTCAGTAACACGAAACCTCTGTAGTAATTCTTCAACACCTCCATCAGGGCTGCTATTTTCTATTGCCAAAATTAAAGGTGTTTTGCCATACTCACCTTTTATATTGGCATCAATATAAGGTTCATTTAATAACCGTTTTACTTCATTTTTATTACTAGCTTTTACTGCTTTTAATAGATCTGCATTTAATATATTCAAT